>ERZ651768.96-NODE-96-length-61442-cov-4.418431_pt1 | contig 61442 bp, 73 predicted proteins | sample MGYA00514754_ERZ651768 | MGnify/ENA metagenome assembly ERZ651768
AAATCAAAAACCCTACAAGGTTTTCCCCGGCTGTCCTCAGGCTAGCTCAAGAACATGATATCAATCTGTCGTTGATAACTGCCACAGGCAGAAACAATAGAATTACCAGAAAAGACGTGCAATCATTTATTGATTCCGATTCCGAATCATCATCACAGAGAAATTCTGCGGTCGAATCAATACCAGAAATAACTCAGTCAACCTCGATCTCTACAAGTGAACTTAAAGACGAGCAGAGAGTAAAGTTGACTCCGATCCGCAAGATGATAGCCAGTAACATGGTTAAAAGTGCGAATCTCATCCCTCAAGCCTGGAGCCTTGTTGAAGTCGATGTTTCCGGCATGGTTTCTAGGCGGCAATCAATTAGGAAGGAATTCAAAGAACGAGAGGGGATAAACATCACATATCTACCTTTTGTTATCAAAGCTGTTGCAGAATCTTTGAAAGAGAATCCGCTCCTCAACTCGTCTTGGGGCGAAGATTCGATCATAATGAAACGCCGAATAAACATAGGGGTTGCGATAGCCACAAAGGCAGGGCTTGTAGTACCCGTGATTCATGACTCGGATACGCTGAGCATCGCTGGGCTTGCCCGTAGTGTCGAAGACATCTCTACTCGATCTCGTGAAGGAAACCTTACGATAGATGACGTACGCGGTGGTACCTTTACAGTTAACAATACCGGTGTCTTAGGTTCAGTAGCTTCGCAGCCTTTGGTCAATTATCCTCAGGCAGCAATCATGACAACCGAGGCTATTGTGAAACGACCTGTAATAGTCGCAGACGCCATAGCAATACGTTCCATGATGAACATTTGCCTCTCTTTTGACCATCGAATTATGGATGGACAAGAAGTGGGCGAATTCAACATAGCTGTAAAACGCCGCCTAGAAGTTGTGGACAGCAACACTCCAGTTTACTAACCACTCTTAAGAATGATCCCTACACGTTTGCAATGACTGACTTAATTGCCAGATATCACGGGCTAGTGCCTTATGACTCCGCCGTTTCTCTCCAAAGAGAACTTCACAAATCTGTCAGCGAAGGGGGCCCAGACCAACTGATTCTGTTGCAGCACCCCCACGTTTTCACAATGGGGAGACGTGCTAAAGATCAAGACGTGTTGATTGATCAAGAAAATCTCGCGAATTATGGCATAAGAATACATCGTTCAGACAGGGGCGGAGAGGTAACTTACCATGGCCCAGGCCAGTTAGTAGGATATCCAATCATCAATTTACGGCGCACAGGGAATATGGGTCCCATAACTTACGTGAGTAAACTTCAAGAGACAATCTCTAATGTGCTTTCAAATTATAATATTAGTTCAGAAACCGACGGACGGCCAACCGGCGTTTGGGTAAACAGCAAAAAGATAGCTTCCATTGGAGTGAGAATCAGTAATGGAACAAGTTCTCACGGATTCGCCCTAAATGTCACCACCGACCTATCATATTTCGAACACATTGTTGCCTGTGGAATGCCAGACGCTATTGCTACGTCCATATCAGCACAAACGAAACAGTCGGTCTCGATGAAAGAAGTGATCAGTTCAACGACCAATAGTCTGTCACACATATTCGGAACCAAATTACTATGGAATGAAAGTCAGGACCGGTAATCTAGATTCTATCAATCCATTTCAGTTTTGCCGGTGACTAAAAACATCACTCGTTCCGCTATATTGGTGGTACGATCAGCGACTCTTTCCAAGTCGTGTGACACCCATAATAGATAAGTAGCTCGCTGTATAGTGGTCGGATCGCGCATCATGTAGGTCAAAAGTTCACGATATACCTGCTCATACATTTCATCGACTTCGTCATCATCATGGAAAACCCCTTTAGCAGTGACAATATCGCGGTTAACATAAGATTCTATGCTACGGCGCAACATATCGACCGCCTTATCCGCCATTCTCGGGATATCAATAAGTGGTTTGAGGGGAGGTAGCTCCCCCATAGCCAAACTGATCTTGGCGATTCCTTCAGCATAGTCACCCATTCGTTCAAGCTCATTGGCCACCATCATTGCCGCAATGATAACCCTGAGATCGACAGCCATAGGTGATTCAAGAGCAATCAAATCAATACATCTATTTTCTATCGCTTCCTGCTTGGCATCAATAATGTCATCTTCATCAATCACTTGTTGAGAGGCTCCCAAATCCCGTCTCTTTAGAGAGTCAATAGACTTGAATATAGCCTTCTCTACCATGCTTGAAAGCTGGACTACCTCGTCTTGCACCAGTTTCAAGTTTCTTTCGAAATCCTCTCTAGGCATAAAGAACCTCCCCCTACTTAGCTGAACCTACCCGTTATATACTCCTCGGTCTTCTCATTACTTGGATTTGTAAAAATCCTCTGGGTATCGTCATGCTCGACGAGATATCCTGATCGATTCTCACCAACCATGAAAAACGCGGTTTCATCAGACACACGAGCGGCCTGTTGCATATTGTGGGTAACTATGATGATCGTGTAACGTGCTTTCAAATCGCGAACCAGATCCTCTATGGCCAGAGTTGCTATTGGATCAAGAGAAGATGCCGGCTCATCCATAAGGAGAACTTCAGGTTCCACAGCCAACGCCCGGGCTATGCAAAGCCTTTGTTGTTGTCCTCCAGACAACGTGAAAGCGCTATCATCCAACCTGTCTTTCACCTCTTCCCATAGAGAAGCTTGATGAAGAGAGCGTTCCACGGCCTCATCAATATCCCCAGAGAATCCATTCACTTTGAGACCGAAGGCTATGTTCTGATAAATTGATTTGGGAAAGGGGTTGGGTTTCTGAAAGACCATTCCGATTTTCGAACGTATCTCAGTCGCATCGACTTTATCTGAATATATATTGAGATTCTCAAATAGTATTTCTCCTCTCACAGAAGCACTTGTAATCAAGTCATTCATTCTATTTAGGCAGCGCAGAAAAGTACTTTTCCCACAACCAGAAGGACCGATGAGTGCTGTCACAGAATTCCTTTTCATTGCCATATTCACATCTTTGATTGCAAGAAAGTCTCCATAATATACATTCAAATTTTTAGCCGTAAGGGCGGCGTCCACATTCTTCATATGCTTTTTTTCTAAAACCACTTTCCTATGTTACTCCTCCGACCGTACCTGATATCTATTACGTAGAAAGACGGCGATCGCGTTCATAGTTAGAAGGATCACCAACAAAACTATTATGCCGGCAGCTGCCAAACCTCTGAATTCATCTTGAGGTCTAGCGATCCAGTTATATATCTGAATGGGAAGAACAGTAAATCTATCCATGGGATGTGCGGGTACAAAAGTGAGGTAAACAAGAGCACTTATCGCAATTACAGGAGCTGCTTCCCCAATCGCCCTCGACATAGCCAAGATTGTACCGGTTAGTATCCCCGGCGCTGCAGAAGGTAGAATAACTTGCTTTATTACCTGCCACTGATCTGCTCCCATCGCATAAGCAGCTTGCCGGTATGAATCTGGAACTGCTCTAATCGCCTCCCTCGATGAAAGAATCACTATAGGAAGCACAAGGAGAGATAGTGTCATCGAACCGGCGAGAATGCTCCTACCAAGTTGAAACCATGTAACGAAGAGTGCTAATCCAAGCAACCCGTAAACGATTGACGGTACCCCGGCTAGATTTGCAACATTGATCTCTATGACACGTGTAAGAATATTACGAGGAGCATATTCTTCCAAATATATAGCGGCTCCGACTCCTACCGGGACCGTAAATAACGCGGTCATTGCCATCAGCCACACCGTTCCCATAAGAGCCGAGAATAACCCTGCTTCTTCCGGATGGCGAGAAGGATAATCTGTAATGAACTGCCAGTTCATCCACGGAAGACCGTTTGAAAGTACTTCATAAAGCAATACAACGAGACCGATAATTCCTACACAAACAGATGCGAGAAATAACCCGTAGAATATCCCTCCTAAAACCCTACGATAGGTTCTTTTACGCCTAAGTCGGGCAGAGATTGGTCTCAGCTCACTGGCCATGCTAATAAGATTCCCTGAACCTACGAACAATCCAAAATCCCAAGAGATTCATAACAAATGTCATTGCAAATAGAACTAGTCCCACTGCGAATATAGTATTGTACTCAAGTGATCCTACAGGAGCCTCTCCCAAGCTTAGTTGGACAATATAGGCAGTCATGGTTTGCACACTCTCCATTGGATTGAAACTCAGACTTGGTGTAGCTCCCGCGGCAATGGTTACAAGCATTGTTTCTCCGATGGCCCTTGATATAGCCAAAATAAAAGCGGCTATGATTCCCGACAGGGCAGCTGGAACTACTATTTTCATACTAACTTCGTAACGAGTAGCACCTAATGCGTAGGCCCCCTCCCGAAGGTTTCTCGGTACAGCCACCATGGCGTCTTCGCTAAGTGAAGACACCATAGGAATAATCATGACACCCATCACTAGCCCCGCGCTGAGTGCATTGAAAACAATTAAGCCTTCAAAAACTGTTTGCAATAGTGGAGTGACAAAAGTAAGGGCAAAATATCCATATACGACGGTTGGAATCCCAGCTAATACTTCAAGAACGGGTTTAACAACTCTTCGCAACTTATCCGGGGCATATTCCGACAGAAATATAGCTGTCATAAGACCTGTTGGAAGTGCTACAAGTGCCGCAATTAAAGTAACAAGAAGTGTCCCAGAAACTAGCGGTAATACCCCATAAGATCGTGGCCTCAGTATCGGAGTCCATCTCGTACCTGTGAGAAATTCCCAAATTGATATCTCATTGAAGAAACTAGTTGCCTGATAAATTAGAGTAAAAAGGATCCCGATGGTAGTAAGAATTGAAATCGTAGCGCAGGCGAAAAATACCCACTTCACAATAAATCCTTCTATTCGTACGGCTCCACGACGACGCGAGATAATTTGGCCAGCGATGTTTTTAGATTCCTGAGCACTCATTGGTATATTTCTAAGAATTCCATATCTTCATCGCCCATTATTCAAACCGATCTCTAATAGAGAATTTCCCAATAAATTTTGTATTGAATATCGCTTCTATGAACCTTTTTATTTATTGAGTATATCCATATTGTTTTGGTATACCTCTGTGCTAGCAGCGACATATCCAACTTCGTCGGTCAGCTCCGGGCCTTGCTCCATGTAGAAATCCACCAACGCTTTGACCTCGGGCCTATCCAGACTATCAAGATTTACATATATGAATAATGGTCTGGATAATGGGCTGTATTCACCTGAGGGAATAGTTGTTAGGCTCGGAAGAGCACACCCTGAGCCGTTATCCACAGCGACTAACTTTAGCTTGTCTTTACTTTCTCTGTAGTAGGCGTATCCAAAGTAACCGAGAGATCCCTTGTCACCTGCGATACCCTGAATGAGAACGTTGTCGTCGGCAGAAGCAGTATAATCGGGACGAGACAATTGGGTCTCTCCCATTATTTCCTCAGTAAAGTAGTCGAAAGTGCCAGAGTCTGTATCGGGACCATACAAACGCATTTTCTGGTCAGGGAAACCGGCTCTAACTTGGCTCCAATTATCAATCGTTGATCCAGGCTCCCAGATCTTCCTTAACTCTTCTGTTGTCAAACAATCCACAAAAGTATTCTTCAGATTTACCATGACCGAAATGCCATCTGTACCCAATCTGAGTTCAGCATACTTGATGCCATTCCCTTCAGCCTTGCTTGTTTCTCCTGGATTTTTCATAGGACGCGATGCATCTGAAATATCTGTTTCACCAACTGTGAACCTCTTAAACCCGCCTCCAGTGCCAGAAACACCTACATTGACTCGAACGTTTGGATAGAGCTTGTTAAACTCTTCTGCGACAGCCTCAGAAATTGGGTAGACTGTGCTTGACCCATCAATCTCAATGGTACCGCTCATGCCAGAATCATTTCGAGATGAAGCATATTCTGAAGTTACGGAATTGGACTTCCCGGCATCACAGGCTGTGAGAACGAGTAGCAACAGTACAGAAGCGCCAAAAATCAGAACACCTCCTCTAATGCTTCCTATCGAGTAAAACATGTGTTGGTACCAATCTCCTATCTATAAACTTCGAGAGTCAATGTTACGGTCAAGTTATTAACTCAGCTTTAACGTTTCTTTAACAAGAAGCAGTTAGAGTAAAAATAGATCGTTGATAATTGTTGGAGAGAGAAATCCTTGTCGTAAGTAAAAGTTTGATGTCTTACTGGATATTTGAAGAATATTGGGGCTGACACATCTTCCAAATTGAAGTAACGTGCATTTTCTAAAGCAGATGAAACGAAGGAATGGAGACTGTGCAAGACCTCAAGTAAATAGCTACCTGAAATTGACGCCTATTTCCTCATCTTTCATTAAGTTGCAGTGACCGTTGGGAGGAAAGTTTGAGGATTGTTCTCCGGGTTTTCCGAGGAATTTCAGACTATATCAGAGGAACTGATTTAATTTCCAGCCCAAGCATCCTATACTGAACGCCAATCGCATCTATTGACTCTCGACATTATTGCAATTGTCCCCACTGATGATTGAAGCATCGGAATTCAGATCAAACCCCAGCGCTGGCAACTAATAAAGAAATCCCTAAGCCGACTGAACTGGTTATAAGCGAACTCTTTCTCTCTGCTAAGCAACGGGTAAAGTAAATTTGAAAGTACTTCCTTCACCCTCCACACTATCTACAAACACTTCACCACCTTGAGCTTGCACTAGGTGTTTTACGATGGATAGTCCCAGACCAGTTCCACCATCTCTTCTGGACCTGTCAACTTTGTAAAAGCGCTCAAACACGTGAGCAAGGTGTTCTGGAGCTATCCCCATTCCGGTGTCTGAAACAGAAACCTCCACTATGTCATTATCATATTGCTTAGCCGTGATGGTAATAAGACCGTTCTGCCGAGTAAACCTTGAAGCATTCTGAATCAAATTGACAAATACCTGAGATATCTTCTCTTCCTGTCCCATGACCATAATTTCTTCAGTTACATTCAAGATGATCTCTGGCATACCATCATTGATTTCACCTATAACATAAGAGATTGATTCATTAGCTATTCGAAACAAATTCACCGGATGTATATCAATCACTTCTTGGCCACTCTCTATTCGAGACAATTCAAGGAGATCATCGACCATAACTGTCATTCTTTGAATGTCCCGCAAGATCCTACCAATAAAGTCTTGCGCAACCTTCTTGTCACCAATAGCTCCATCTTCCAGGGTTTCTGCCATGGCTCTTATTGATGCGATAGGGCTTCTGAGCTCATGAGAAACATTGCTTACAAATTCTTTTCGAGATGTTTCTGTCTGCCTAACGTGAGTCAGGTCATGAACTGTTAGAAGTACCCCTCTTTCAGCATCCAAACCCAAGGGAGTTGCTGTAACGCTGAGGAATCTCCTGACTTCGGGGACCTCAATCTCCGATTGAAGGAGCATTCCAGAGTTTTCGCATCGCGAGGCCAACTGGAGAATCTCAAAGTCTCTAATGACCTCGGCTAACCTCATTCCTATAGCATCCTGTGGAGATACGTTTAGTAATTCTCCAGCCGTCTGATTAAATACGGTAACGGATCCTTCTCTGTCCACAGATATGACCCCATCAGCCATAGTATCCAATACTGCCGACAAAGTATCTCGTTCAGTAGAAAGATTATCTACTGTCCAGGCTATCGTATTCGCCATTTTGTTAAAGGCATCCGCAAGATCTGAAGTCTCATCATTAACATGGGAACGCACCCTGTGACTAAGGTCTCCTTCCTGTATCCGCGCAGCTCCCATTGTTAACGCCACTATAGACCGACTCGTACGACGAGCGATGTAAATACTCAGAGTAATTGAAAGTCCCCCAACGATCACCCCTGATATAACAACAGTAGCAGCGATTAGGTTTACATAGCCTTCAACCTTCTCAGAAGGAACGGAAACAATAACAACGCCGACTGAACGGCCACCTATTCGAATAGTTTTAATAGCGAAGAGCTCTTCGCCGTCAGTCAAATTCACTTTGCCCCGATACCCTTCGCCTGTGGATACGTACTGGACTGCATACTGCGTTCCCCAGTGATTATCGATTGAAGATTCTGTGTCCGTGATTATGTTTCCTACACTGTCAAAAATTGCGATCCTATATTCCTGACCATGGTTTGCCCTGGCAGACACATTTGAAATTCCAGAGATTAAAGAATTTAGGTTGGCTTCGAACCCGTTAACCGCGGCAGCTTCGCTAATTAGCATAGCTTCACGTTCAAGGTGGTTATAAACCTGTGTCAAATACGATCTTTGGATGTAATTAAACAGAAAAAGACTGACAATACCCATGGTAGAGAATATAAGCAGTGTGTAAAAAAAAGCGATACGCCACTGGAGAGAATGAAACATTATCAAATCCTAGCCACAACCATGTCTCTTTCTCCCGCCTGCATTAGTCGTCGAACCTGTACCCAACTCCCCTGATTGTCACGATTTTCTTAGGTTTTGATGGATCTTCTTCAATCTTCTCTCGAATCCATCTGATATGAACATCGACAGTTCGACTATCGCCGATGTAATCATGTCCCCATAGCCTCTCCAATATCTGCTCCCGTGTAAATGCCCTGCCTCGGCTAGACGCAAGCATCGCCAAAAGATCAAACTCACGAGGCTTCAAATCTATTAACTTTTCGCTTACCCGAGCAATGTGGCCAGTGAGATCTATTTTGAGATTTCCAACCTGTATGACAGTATTCCCCAAGGATGAATTATCTCTTCCGAGCCCAGATCTAGATGACCTTCGTAAAGCGTTTCGCACTCTTGCTAGAAGTTCTCGCATGCTAAACGGTTTAGTTATGTAATCATCAGCTCCAATCTCGAGGCCGACCACTCTATCTATCTCTTCCGCCTTGGCAGTTAGCATAAAAACCGGTATATCCATATCATCCCGTCGCAATATCCGGCACACTTCAAATCCATCAAGTTTGGGCAGCATCACGTCAAGAATCACAAGGTCCGGTGAAATCTCACGGGCAATTTCAAGACCTCTTTCACCATCTTCTGCACCATACACCTCGAATCCCTCAGCATTCATACTGTATTTTATGGCTTCGAGAATATTCTGTTCATCCTCTACAACAAGAATCTTTTCTCCTGTCATGGGTCACTCCTGAAAACATTTTCCCACTTTTGCTTTTAATATTTAACACCTAATTAGAGCCTACGTGCACTAAGTATTCACATTAGGTTACGATGATCAACCTATAGTGTGAAACATCTGGCGTGACATAGGAGGTAACACAGTGAGACTTAAAGGCAAGGTTGCACTGATAACGGGTGGGGCAAGAGGGCAAGGGGCAGCCGAAGCTCGTTTGTTCGCGCAAGAGGGGGCCAATGTCATCATTGCTGATGTCCTAGACTCTCAAGGAGCTAAAGTAGAAGCCGAGATTAACGAGACCGGAGGTAAGTGCCTGTATTTACACTTGGATGTTTCCAATAAAGAAGATTGGGATTCGGCGGTATATTCTGCCCTAACAAGGTTCGGAAAATTAGACATCCTGGTTAATAATGCGGGGGTTGCAGTTTGGGGTACCAACGACGAAACCACCGAAGAAGAATGGGACCGGGTAATGGACATCAATGCTAAAGGGGTGTTCCTCGGCACCCAAAGTGTAATCCCGGAAATGAAAAAAGCAGGTGGTGGATCTATAGTCAACATTTCATCTATATCTGGGATAGTTGGCCAGACGGGAATCCAACCTGTCTACAATGCTTCCAAAGGTGCCGTCCGAATTTTTACCAAGTCTATAGCGATACAATACGCTTCGGATGGAATTAGAGTGAATTCAGTCCATCCTGGTCCTATCGATACTGATATGATCCACGATCGCATAAGTGGTAAAGAAAATGAGGAGAGAATTCGAAATACCGTACCGTTAGGACGACCGGCTGAGCCTATAGAAGTCGCTTACGGAGTATTGTTCCTTGCTTCAGATGAATCGTCCTATATGACGGGGAGTGAACTGGTCATCGATGGGGGAGTAACTGCGATGTAGTGGTCAATTTGATGGGGAAATGAATATCAATCCTGACTGTTGAACGATACAAAATCGCTACAATTCACTCAATAAAGGCTATACCGTCTTCACCATAGGTATCGACAATTCACTTGTTATGTCCGTAAACCACTCAATTACCTCAGAGTGGAGTGGAATGCCATTCTTTCGCCGATCTTGCTCCTCTTCGTATTCTGATAATCCTGGATACAGGACTCGTTCATGACCAGGAGCAGGGGGAGTATCTTTCAGGGTCTGCAACATCCTATCCATGTTGTCCTTAAAAGAATCCACGTCGGTGAATGATGCAATATTGTAAGCACAGAAATAATGACACCCAGACCCACCTGTTCCCAACACCATCGTAGATAATGTGCCGCTTAGCAAAGTCGCAAGCACTTCTGACATCATTGAAAACCCGTAGCCTTTATGTGAGCCTTGCTCCCTAGTGCCTCCAAGAGGTAGCTGGTAAAAGTCTCCCCTGTCCGGCATTGGTACTTCATCTGACACTGGGTTTCCTTCTAAATCCGATATCCAGTTGGGCAAAAGGTCAGCTCCTACTCGAGCTGCAAGGCCAAGTTTGTTCCCAGCTATTGCCGAAGTGGCTGCATCGAAAAGGAATGGTGGATTATTCCGGGCTGGGGCGGCTATGGCCACCGGGTTTGTTCCAAGCCTCGGCTCGGCACCAAAGGTGGGAAGTACGCTCATTCCACCAGCCGTTGCGGTCATCCCAACCATATCTTCCTTCGCAGCCATCATTGCGTGATGCCCTATAGCACCTGAGTGCCCAGCATTGTTCATGGTAACTACACCTACTCCAACGGTCTTTGCCTTTTCAATTGCCATTCTCATTGCTTTAGGACCTAAAATAACAGCAAGACCTTTATCCGCATCTATCGTTGCTGTACCTGAGCTTTCCCGTTCAATCTTCCAATCAGGCCTAGGATTAAGCCTACCTTCGTTATAGCCAGAAACATAATTCCTAAGCATATTGGAGACACCGTGAGTCTCGACTCCCCTAAGATCCGTCGAGACCAATACGTTCGCACCCTCTTCGGCATCTTCCGGAGCAACTCCCATCTTGATAAATATTTCCGCGACAGTCTCATGAAGAGACTCATGATCCACCTTGACAATATCCTCGTTGGGTACCTTAAACCTATCAAGCATCTCTTACGTTTCCTTTATGTTTCCCTTATCTCTACCTGAAGTCGCTGTCATCCGACAAGTATCTCGTGAAGCCGTGCGATGACGGTCTCAAGCTCAGTATCAGTCAAATTAAATGGATCCACCGCTAAATCATCTGGCGCACCTATATTCCCGGTATAAATAGCAGGAGTCCCGCTAGCAAGAGAATTCCACACTTCTTCCCTTGATGGACCTTTCCAATCTCTTGTAAACGTAATAAGAGCCATAGGTATTAGGAAGTCATATTCGTCATGAACAGATCTGACTTCCAATCCCGGCAATTCCACAAAGGCATCAACTACCTTGTCACACATGTTCCGATATCGCTCGTTTTCTGCCTGTTCGTCTTCTTCAGCAAAGAGAGCTAAAGAGTTCACTAGCCCAATAATTTCTTCCTTCGAGACCTTAAGCCCTCTTCCTATGAACTGGTGGGGACTCGCATTTGCATATGCAGCTTCTATAAGATCCGACCTTCCGCAAAGAATCCCCGATCCTTGAGGGCCTCTTACTCCTTTACCACCGCTGTAAATAACCATATCGGCGCCTTCAGAAATAAACCGCTTCAAATTCGCCCGAGGGGGCACATATGAAGCCGCGTCTACGATAACCGGAACTCCTCGATTGTGGGCTATCTCGCATACTTCGCCAAAAGGTATAGCTCTTCTAGTGAGAAAAGGCGAAAAAAGATATGCCACAGCTGCAGTTTTGTTCGAAAAGGCGCCTTCGAGTTCCCATGATTGGCACCTCCTGCCATCTCCTATTTCTACGAATTCGGCACCTACAGATAAGTAACATTGATCATAAGGAAATCGATGACTACGATGAATAATGATCTCATTATTCATGCCTTCAGCTTTAGGCAGGCTTTTCATTTTTATAGGATCGCTTCCAGCGATCACAGCCGCCGCCTGAAGAACTAGTCCTCCTGCCGCCCCGCTCGTGACCAGTCCCGCCTCAGCCCCAGTATATTTAGCGATAATTTTGCCTGCTGCAACGTTCAACTCGTCTATGTTCACCATAGTGTTGGATGCCCGGTTCATCGCATCCATTACTTCTGGACGAAGCCTGCTTCCCCCATATGCGGTCACAGTACCGGTAGCAGAAATGACAGATTTTACACCTATGGAGTTGAAGATTTCTTCAGCTGGGGCCGGCAAGTCCATCATGTACCTCCGTATTAGTCAATTGACTGCGACATCGAAGCGGATTATACACCGGGAAACTTATGACAACTTTTAGGCTCTGATGATTCAACTGCAGTCAAATTAGCAATCACCACTAAAGTTACCCAACAACTTGAAAGGTGATTATGTAATGAACATCGCGTCTCCAAAGCTGTAAAAACGATACTGGGCCCTAACCGCGTGCTCGTATGCCTGTTGAAGGAGTTCTTTACCCGCAACCGCGCTGGTAAGCAAGAGCAGGGTTGACCTGGGCAGGTGGAAATTAGTTACCAAGGCATCCAGGATACGGAAACTGTGACCCGGTGTGATAAATATATCCGCCCACCCGTAACCGCCAAAGATCGGTGGTCCCGCTTGATCTAAGGCTACATTTTCAAGAAGTCTGGTGGCTGTCGTCCCAATAGAAATGACCCTTCGTCCTTCTCGTTTAGCTAAGTTAATAGCCTGTGCTGACTTTTCCGGCAAATCCCAATACTCAGAATGCATCTGGTGTTCAAATGGGTTCTCGGAAGTAAGCGGCCGAAATGAATCCCAGCCCACGTGCAATGTCACAAATACGATTTCAGCTCCTTTTTCTTTTAACCGTTTCATCAGTCTTCCAGTGAAATGCAATCCTGCTGTAGGTGCCGCAATACTACCTTCTTCCTTGGAATATATAGTCTGGTATCTCTCTGGGTCTGGAACTCTCTCCCGTATATAAGGGGGTAATGGTAATACCCCAACATCATTTATGTTTTCTTCGCCCTCCAGATTTACAATTCGCGCCCCGGATTTCTCCTCTCCTAAAACTTCACCAAGCACAATCTTTTGAGGATCCTGTCCTACTACAAATTTGGCTCCAGTTCTCATTCTCCGTCCAGGCCTTACCAAGGCACGCCAATTTCCCTGCTTTAATCTGGATAGCAAGAGCAGTTCGATAACATTTCCTGAGTCTTTTAACTTACCGTAAAGGCGAGCTGGAATAACACGACTGTCATTGAATACAAGAACATCCCCTTTTCTTATGTGGTTTGGAAGATCATAGAAGTATCCGTCTAAAATACCTCCAGATTCTCTATTCACAAGTAGAAGCCTAGAATGATCTCTCGGCTCTACCGGAGTTTGGGCAATTAAGTCTTTCGGTAGAAAGTAATCGAAGTCGCTAGTTTTCAAGCCTTCTAATCACCAAATCTCTTTAAAACTCTGAAGTGTTGTTCCGAATATCATTAATTCTAAATGAACCGAGGACCTCTCACGCATTCTGTCAACGATTGGTAAAATGTTCTTTGAACATTTATAAATAGGAATTAAACTCTAAGAAACCATTTTCCATTTTCGGTTGATATCTATATCAACGGCTACATAAGAGGCGAATACGAGATTGCCAACATGGTCCTTGTCAGACTGATTCTTTTCTTCAATGAAGCGATTAGAGACTTCCTACACAAGAACTGTCAATATCTTTCGGCAGCGATATCATTCTACGCTCTCTTTTCTATGTTTCCATTGGGTCTTGCTGTTATATCTGCAATAGGATTCTTAGTTGATCCAGGAGCGGAACGGTCTGACTTAGCGAAGGAAATCGCAGATGTTCTCCCTGTTTCCAGTGAATTAGTTGGTACCACAATGGAAGGTATAGTTAGCGCTAGGGCCATTACAGGCATAGCCAGCTTTATAGGACTAGTTTGGGCTTCCTCGGCGGCATTTTCAGCTGTCCGTAAAGGAATTAATACAGCTTGGGGAATTACGGTTCCTCGGAATTTTCTACGTGAGCGTCTGATTGATATAGGCTTAGTTTTTGGGGCGGGATTATTGGTATTGATCATATTGTTTACCGCACCAATCATCGGTGTAGTAAGGGAGGTCGTGGAACTTTATGCGCCCGAGGGTGAAATACCAGGGGATCTTATGTGGGGCTTAATCAGTAGACTAGTCTCTCCAATGCTTGCGTTCGTTTCTATATTGACCCTATACAGGTGGATGCCGAACACAAGAGTTAAGGTTTTATATGTCATACCGGGAGCTTTTATCTCTTCTGTATGTTTTATTGGTGCACAGCTATTATTCATCTGGTATGTAAGCACGTTTCCTCTTTACAACATCGTCTACGGGTCAGTAGGAGCCCTCATGGCATTGCTTGCATGGGTTTATTTCTCGGCTCTTATACTCCTATTCGGAGCGCAGATCACTTCAATGTTCCACGAATACGGTATGCGTCCAGGCAGAGAACAGGGGTTCAAAGGTTTCTGGTCCGGATTCGGGCGTGTGAGGATACGGATTGTTCCAATTTCACTCAGAGATTAATCACCTCAAATTCCTAGCACTTATGCCCTTGGTAATATCCGTCATGTTTACGATTGGATGTGAAACCAATGCCGTATTGAATGAAACATCAGAAGGGGAAATAACTGGCGGAAAACTTGCGCCATTACCTGAAATGCCGACGGGAGCGACAGGCCACCAGCAACCCCCCACACTTGCGGACCTTGTGGAATCGGTAGAGCCTTCCGTAGTTTCAATATCAGTAGATATCGTCTCTCGTGGAATGTTTTATAACTTCACAGATGAGGGCTCAGGTACCGGAATGATCATACGTCCAGATGGATATATCTTGACTAACTTTCACGTCGTTCAAGATGCGAAGGAAATAGAAGTGAGCATGAGTGACGGTAGAAATTTTTCCGCAGAGATAATAGGGCTGGATAAACTAACAGATCTCGCTGTCATAAAAATTGGCGCCGAAGATTTGCCTACCGTTTCATTTGGAGACTCGGACAATCTGCGAGCCGGTGACTGGGCGGTTACCATCGGCAATGCTCTTGCCCTAAAGGGTGGTCCAACAGTCACTCTTGGTATTGTTAGCGGTCTCGGCCGTACAATACAAACGGAAAGAGGCGACCTGTATGACATGATCCAAACTGATGCCGCTATCAACCAGGGAAATAGTGGAGGTCCTCTCGTTAATTTAAGAGGTAAAGTGATTGGAATCAACACCGCCGTCTACGGCGGAGCCCAGGGAATAGGATTCGCAGTGTCCGCGAAGGTGGCTCTACCCATAATTAAAAGTCTTATAGATACTGGTAATGTCGTAAGGCCTCTTATAGGTTTGAACGGAATAAATGTTACCCCTGCACTAGCTTCCAGATACAATCTTGGAATTGCTGAAGGAATTTTGATAACTCATGTCCAAAATGATGGTCCAGCAAATCAGGGAGGGCTCAAGGTAATGGATGTCATAACGGCCCTAGACGGAACCAAAACTGATGATATGGCGCAGTTTCTAGGCCGTTTATGGCAATACAGAGTAGGTGAAGAGGTCGAGGTTACGTATGTATCAGATCGATCTCCTAAAGTGACCCGTGTGGTTCTAGTAGAACGGCCCTCATTTTAGCTAGGTTTACGACCAGACACGATCGCTACAGAACCTAGGGCCTTTAGGTCGACATTTACGTCTTTAAGGCCCCCCTTTTCCATGGCGATTGCTAGTTCAGAAGCCGTTATAAACCCTTGCACAGATTGGGGTAGATAATCATAGGCCTCCCGTTCCCCAGCAAAAATACTGCCTAGAATGGGTGTGAATGTGCGAAAGTACATTGGGAAAATCCTTGCCATCACAAAGCCTAGCGGTTTAACGATTTCCAACACTACTACTGTTCCTCCAGGTCTTACCACTCTGAACATTTCTGCCATCGCACGACCGATATTTGTGAAGTTACGTATTCCAAATCCAACAGTGGCACATATGAAGAAATCATTCCTATAAGGCAAGCTATGTGAATCCCCAACTACAGGTATGAATTTGGCTGACAAATTTCTCTTATGCGCTTTCAATATCCCGACTCTTAACATATCAAGACTGATATCTAACCCCACTACTTGTGTGATTAAAGGGTTCTGTAAAAGATCAAAAGCGAAATCACCTGTTCCTGAGGCAATATCCAAGGCAACTCCCTCAGTATCTGCTGATATGATCCCAACCGCCTGTTTTCTCCACGATCGGTGCCTGCCAAAGGTCATGATCGTGTTGAGAAGATCATATCGATCCGAGATACGCCCAAACATTTCGGAAACGAATCTTGCCCGATCTTTATCAGTCGAGCGAGTCAATGGCTAATCGCTGCAATTTTTTCTAAGAAAAGATACTACGTTAGGTATTTCTAACACTAAATCGGAAGCCAGTAGGCCGGATGGTCCCGTACGTTCCGATATAACACCACCCGCGGCGGCGTGCACATAGACTCCAAGAACGGCTGAGTCCGCCAATCCCAACCCCTGTGAGGCAAAACCCGAAATTATTCCAGAAAGCACATCTCCGGTTCCTGCTGAAGCAAGAGCGGGATTGGCGACACCACTAATCCATACAGTACCGTTCGGCTCTCCTACCAGGGTATTGGCACCCTTAAGGACAATCACTTTTCGCCACTCCTTTGCATAAGCCTGGACTACGCCCAACCTATCAGATTGTATTTGCTCTACTGACAACCCCGTGAGTCGTGACATTTCTCCTACATGTGGTGTCAGAATCGATTGTTCAGGTAGTCGATCCCACCATTTGTAGAACTTGCTTATGATATTTAGCCCATCAGCATCGACTACAAGAAGCGGCACATCTATGGGCGACAGAATCAGGCAATCTATAAGAATTCGTGCTTGACGTGACGTACTTAGCCCACACCCTACCAATAAAGCCGAATACTTAAAAAGAGATTTGTAGATCGACCTTGCAGACGACCATCCATCCAAAATTTCACCATCTCCGTCATCGAGAGGTAACAATGTCGCTTCTGGGACCAACCCATTTATTGTGTATGTAATAGTTTGTGGAACTGCTAAGGTGACTAAACCGGCTCCAGCTCTGGCTGCAGCAGCTCCAGCAAAGGCCGGAGCTCCGGAGTAGTTTGCAGACCCTCCTACAACCATGGTTCTGCCAAATGTGCCCTTGTTTGAATCAACCAAACGTTTGGGTACAAGTGACGCAGCATGACCAGAAGTGATCATATTGACACCTATATGGCTATCCAATCCTTCAGGAATGCCAATGTCTACTATTCGAAGAACACCGCATATGGCTGCCCCAGGTTGCGTCAAATGACCAATTTTTAGGTATCCTAAAACAATGGTCATTTGAGGGACTAATACTGATTCGTCTACAGAACCAGTATTCGCATTGACTCCGCTAGGCAGATCAACTGCCACTATAAAGGTACTATCTTTTACAGATTTCTCTACGGCTTTCAAATACATTGAAATGGGATTTAACAGGGGACGTGATGCCCCTGTTCCCAGTACAGCATCGATAACAACGTGTGAGGATGCGGCGATCTCGCCAAGAACTGTGGCACCCTTTGATGATTCTGATACTTCTAGGACTTCTACATTTGAGAAGATCGCCTGCTGCAGACGGTCATCTAGCTCCGGACGGGTTGCCAAGATTGCGGCAGTTACCTTTGCCCCTTGCTTCGCGAGTTTAGCGCAAGCGACTAATCCATCGGAACCATTGTTACCAGGACCAATTAAAGCCAGAACCTTAGCTCCAAATATTGGTCCAAAATCGGACTCGATCTCAGAGGCAACCATCTGGCCGGCGTTATCCATCAGGACGTTTATAGAAACTCCACAATCGGCAGACCGTTCCTCAATATCAGCCATTTCGGAAGACGTCACAATCTTCATTTTTCTAACCCGTCAATGAGATTTCATCTGGGAGGACCTCAACTATGAAATTACGAAAGCCTAACCAAATTACACTTTATCCGGTTTCACCCATATAAGTTTGGAAATATCCATGCTGAACACCAATTCAGCATTACTTACACGAAGTGTTATCACTCCTCTTGCCCGTGACGAATCTAAAACCATCAAAGGAGAGTCAGGCAGAAAATTGTTATCCACGAAATATGCCAGCAGATCCGAGTCATCCTCAGGTACACGATCAACAAGGTAGTTGACACCAATTTTCGCGTTGCTGAGATTTATTACCCCTTGATTCGGAGAGTATCCACTACCGGGAATAGGATGCCCAAAAGGGCAAGTAGTAGGACCATTCAATATATCCACAACTCGGGATTCCAGATAAGGAGATATAGCATGTTCCAATCTATGTGCTTCCTCATGAGCGTGCTTAAGATCTACCTGAAGTACATCTACTGCCAATCTTTCTGCTAATCGATGTCTCCTCACAACACTTTCGGCGGATTTTCTCCCACCTAAGGTAAGAATTACTTCCTTATTGGAAGTCGTGGTAACAAGCTTCTCACGTGACATCCGCCTAATCATGGCACTTACGGAAGGAAGTGATGTGCCGAGACCTTCAGCCATTGGCAAACTTTTAAAATGTTCTGAAAGTTGAGCAGGTGTTACTCTGACTTTTTGCTCTTCAAGCCTGAGTATGGAAAGTAGGTAGTTCTCCATTGCCATGGAAAGCCTGTGTTCTTCTCCGGCTTTCCTGGAAGGCCCGGAACTTTTGGATGACCTGGAAACTGCCACTTATTAAGATCCTATCAAATTCCCAAAAACAAGCCTTATAGTTGGCCCATATTGTAAAAACGACTACCGGTTTCCTAACTTTGATATTTCACCTGAAGCCTTGCATCAGTATTACCTCTTGGTATACTGCTTCGCCTTACGTGCCCTCTTTAATCCGGGCTTTTTACGTTCCTTTACTCTGGCATCTCTTGTTAAAAGACCTGCCTTTTTTAGGTCTCCCCTGAACTTTCCGTTCTCTACTTCAGCCAACGCACGCGCAATCCCATGCCGGAGAGCCCCTGCCCTACCGTTGACACCCCCTCCCGACATTTTAGCTACAACGCGGAACCTGCCTTGAGTACTGGTCACCGTGAATGGCTCATTGATTATTTGCTGCCAAATACTGTACGGAAAAGCTTCTTCCATAAGTCTATCATCCACCACTACCGGGCCAGCATCATAATAAAGTCTCACTTGCGCAACTGCTGTCTTCCTCCTACCTACCGCGTAGGTATAAGCCTGCTCAACCAATGGTCATCCTCCTAATTACTTATATCTTGTTCAAGTTCCTTGGATTTCTTTGTCCAGTTGACCTGTGCCTTGTGGGGATGAGTTTCCCCGGCATAAACTTTGAGACGAGAAAGCATTTTTCTGCCGGGTATATTCTTAGGCAGCATTCCCTTTACTGATTGTTTAATTACCCGATCAGGATGGCTGTCGAGCAACTGCTGAAGTTTGATCTCCTTAAGGCCTCCATGATAGCCACTGTGACTGTAATATATTTTCTGTTCCCTCTTGTTACCAGTCACTTCAACTTTCTCAGCGTTTATAACAACGACGAAATCTCCTGTATTCATATAAGGCACGTAACTTGAACGATGCTTTCCTTGCAGCAACCTTGCTATATCACTGCTAATTCGGCCCAAAGTCTGACCCTCTGCATCAATAACGTGCCACTCTGGTTTGAGTTCAGAGGCCTTGGGTTGGTGCATTCTCGGTCTAATGGCCATGTCTGACTTCCCTTATTTTTTTTTGTTTCTTTTTATAAATCAAATTATGTCAGTATATATATTAGTATAAGCATCAGGTTACGACTCTATTAGATTAGGGGAGGAAACCTTTCATATCGAACCTCCCTCAAACAAAGTCCCTGCGCCGGAAGAGAATGTGCAACCGAGTCACCAACCCCACGTATCAGCTGTTTCAAATCATCTAAAGTTAACGCGCCACGTCCTACATCAACCAGGGCCCCAACCATCCTACGCACTTGGTGAGACAGAAATGCATTCCCTTCTATTGTGTACTCTAAGATGTCGTTTTTTTTCATAAGATCTGATCTGAGAATCTTTCGAACGCTGGAAAAACCCTCACCTTTCATAGGCCCGGAGAATTTCCTAAAATCGTGAGTTCCTAAATAAAGCGAAGCGCCCTTTTTCATTTCCAAAATGTCTAAGTCAGCAGTAATCTCCGTAGCAATTCTTCTTTGAAGGGGAGAGGGAACCTTTGAGTTACGAATAGTGTATTTATACACTCTGGATACAGCATCCCTCCTGGGATCAAATGACTCCGGAACCTTAAAGGCTTCTCTCACCGCAATATCTTCTGGCAAATAGTGATTCAGTCCACTAACAAACGTTTCCGGTTTATGTCTTGTGACAGTATCGAAACTAATCACCTGCCCGATGGCATGGACACCGGAGTCAGTTCTACCCGCCGCTTTCACACGAACAACCTCACCTGTGAACTTATATATTGAGTTTTCAAGTTCCTCCTGTATGTTACTTGCGTTATCCTGATACTGAAATCCGTGGTAACGGGTACCTTCGTATTCTATGGTCAATGCCAGCCTAATGGCTGTCTCCCTGGCTACCTTACTAACAAACAATTTATGCTCTGCAAAAGGCTAGTCAACTAGTTCTAGGATCGCCATTTCAGAAGCGTCTCCCTTTCTCGGCCCTAACTTCGTCAATCTTGTGTATCCCCCATCTCGATCCTCAAAACGTGGCCCGAGTTCGTCAAACACTTTCTTTACTATAGACTCGTCTGTTAGCAATGCTGAGGCCTGTCTCCTGTGATGTAAGTTGCCTTTTTTACCCAACGTGATGACTTTCTCAGCCATCCGCCTAACCTCTTTGGCTTTGCTATCCGTTGTACGGACCGTTTCATGGCGTATGAAGTCTGTCACCATGCTTCTAAGCATCAGCATTCTGTGCGCTGTAGACCTTCCTAGCTTTCTTCCTGCGATTTGGTGTCTCACCTTGAACCTCTCCTACGCCCCATTGATATCGAGGTCATCATTGTTCTCTTCATTCACTTCGCCAGACCCAATTTTATCCGGGTCCATATGATCTGGGAGAATATCTAATTCTCTAAACTTATCGTAGAGTTCTGTATACGATTTTTCACCAAAGTTTCGAATCTCTAAAAGTTCTACCCTAGATTTTTCCATTACCTCACCCACTTTATTAAGTCCCGCTCTTTTAAGGCAGTTTAACGTTCTCGATGAAAGTTCAAGCTCCTCCACTATCATGTTGTAGTTTTCCGCCGGAATCTCTAACGATATTCCCTCAGAACCTTCGGCGGCCGCCTTTTCGACATTGGCGAAGAGGAAAAACTGATTAACTAACATATTGGAAGCCTCTGCCACAGCCTCGATAGGAATGGTTGAGCCATCTGTCCAGACTTCTAGAACCAGTTCTTCAAAGTCTGTTCTGTGGCCAACACGGGTTTGTTCTATCGTGTAGTTAACTTTACGAACGGGGGTAAACACGGAATCTATTGGTATAGTGCCAATAGCTAAACCTTCACTACTATCAGCTATTTTGTAGCCCTTACCATGTCCTATATTGAGTTCGACTACTAGCTCCGCATCTGGGGAATCAAGAGTAGCTATGTGTTGCTCAGGATTAACTACATTGTAATCAGCAGAAGGCATAATATCTGCCGCGGTGACAACGACTTGACCTTTAGCTTCTAGCCTCAACTTTGCCGGCGTCTCAGATTCCGTTTCAGAACGAATCCTTATGCTCTTAATATTAAGAAGAATTTCAGAGACTTCTTCTTTAACATTTTCCACGGTCATGTATTCATGGAGGATATTTTCAATTTTCACCCATGTTATAGCTGCCCCCGGAAGTGAATTGTAAAGTACCCTTCTCATAGGATTGCCAAGGGTAACCCCATACCCAGGTTCAAGAGGTCCGACGACGAATTTGCCGTATGTATCTGAGGCTTCCGAGACGGATATAGTTGGGTTGGGTATTATTTCTTCCTCAACAGGTTCGTCGAGGATCGAAAGATCAGAATAATCCATTGCCATAGTCATTTGGGTTTGTCTCCTAGGGTCTTACTTAGAGTAGAGTTCAACAATCTGAGTAGTGTCGATCTCAGGCTCGCCATCTTCAGCGGTTGGTTCTGTGACTACTGTTGACTGCATTTGGGTTTGTTCCAGTTCGATCCAATGGGGCGTAGGTATGGATTTGCAATTATTTTGGGCAATTTCAAAAAGCGTTGTCTTTTTCCCTCTTTCAGTCCACTCCACCTTGTCTCCCTGCTTAACTTGGAAAGACGGTATATCCACTTTTCTTCCATTTACATTGAAATGTCCATGGTTTACTGCTTGGCGCGATTGCTTTCTTGAGAGAAACATGCCTGACCTATATAAGACATTATCAAGGCGTCTTTCAAGCAAAACCACAAGATTATCACCGGTCACCCCTTCTTGAATTAGCGCTTTATCGTAGTAATTCTTGAATTGCTTCTCGAGTACCCCGTAAAGAAACTTTGCTTTCTGTTTCTCTTTCAGCTGAAGGCCGTAGGCAGAGATTCTTCGCCTACGAACGAAGCCTTGATTTACACGTTTGTCCTTTCGAGTGCCATAAACACCGTAGGACTCGAGGCCGAGCGCTCTGAGCTTTTTCTGTATTGGTCCTGTATATCTAGCCATAATCTCTTAACCCGACCTGATCACCGGGAATCCTCTCCATGTATTTGCTTTAAAGTATTCTGTATCTTGATAATCATTAGTTCTACTAGTTTTTTACCGAGCAGTTTATTTCATAAGAAAGCTTTTCCAACCCAAATCCTTCTAATCGTATCCTTGTGTCAAAATAAAGCAGTGTAACCGCAACCGCAGAAATTGTTACCGCTGCTGAATTTGCTATAAGGCTAATTAAATATTGTATCCCAATAGAAGCTAGCGATAGGCTCCCTGAATCTAGTGACAGAAGTAACAAGGAAGGGACAGAAATCACGAGTCCAGTCCCCAACATGACTAGAGTAATTAAAATCATTCCACCCAATATTCTGGGCCACATAAATCTAACGAGCTGGAAACTTCTTCTTAGTGCAGATACATATTTCCGGCCTTCATAGAGAGCTGCTGGAATCGCTAGGGAACCAAACAACAGGAAAACAGCAGCCACTATAGCAGGAATTACGATGACTATTCCGCCAACGCAAATTGCCAACCCAATTGTGAGAGTAAACGATAATAACAAAAGCGAACGTAATCGCCAAGAAACCCTTTTGAAACACTCTTTCACATCTATAGATCCAGTAACCAATTGTTGCCCAACAGCGGCGGAAGCAGCTGACCACACAGCAGTCGTTGCAACTAAAGTGACTAGAGCAATCAACACGTAGAAAAACAACACCGACCCTGGAATTGCACCTGCCGTCAGGTAATGCTGCAGTTCTGTTCTTGGGCCTAAGAAGGTGATTAGGTTTGCAGGAGCAAATACCACTATAGCTATAAGGGCAAAACTCCGTCCACCCTTGCCAAAAATCGCAAAGGTCTCGTTGAGTATATCTCCCAGACTTCGTTCCTGCATTTCTTAGAATTCCGCTTACGGGGCTGTTGTGGGCATTCCCGACGAATCGGTTAGACCCTTCTCCTTTTTGGAGGCCTACAACCGTTATGTGGGATTGGTGTTACGTCTCTAATACTTGAAACCGATATACCGGCACTTTGGATCGCCCTAATCGCCGCCTCTCGGCCTGCGCCCGGACCTCTAACGAATGCGTCCACCTGTCTCATTCCCCGTTCGATAGCTTTTTTCGCAGCATCTTCGCCAGCCCTCTGCGCCGCAAATGCTGTTGACTTTCGAGAACCTCTGAATCCGGCCGTACCTGAGCTACCCCAAGCGACAGCATTACCAGTCGGATCCGTTAAAGTAACGATCGTGTTGTTGAAAGTGGATTGGATATACACTTTGCCAATGGGTACTGGCCCTCTATCCCGTCGCCTTGCCCTTGGTGTTCTAGCCATAAATTTTACTTCTCCAGACTATTTTCATATTAACTCTATTTTCGCTTAGGCGAAAATAGTCATTATTGCTAATCAATTATTTGGTTGTTGTATGTCGGCGAGCCACTGCTATCCTTCGGCCTCTCTTGGATCGGGCATTGGTTTTCGTCCTTTGGCCTCGCACGGGAAGAGCTCTACGATGTCTGCTGCCTCTGTAGCACCCAATATCTATAAGCCGCCTAATATTCTGATTCACATCACGGCGAAGATCTCCTTCTACAACCTTATCTTTGTCAATAATTTCCCTTATACGATTAAGGTCTTCGTCTGAAAGGTCACGAACTCTGGGGTTATCAAATAATCCGGCCTTATCTAATACGTCCTTCGACTGCGACGGACCTATGCCGTAGATGCTTGTGAGCGCAGTCTCAACCCTTTTGTTGTCAGGTATGTTCACGCCAGAAACTATAGCCATTTCAAACTCCCGTCTTCCCTTATTAACCTTGCCGTTGTTTGTGTTTTGGGTTCTCACAAATAATCATTGCACGGCCCTTTCGTCGAATGACCCTGCACTTGGCACATCTAACCTTTATTGATGCGCTTACTTTCATCTAGTTTCTCCTATTTCCAAATCTCTGCTAACGCAATGAGGCCAAACCTTATCGGAACCTGTAAGTAATCCTACCCCTGGAGAGGTCGTATGGAGATAGGTCCACCAAAACTCTGTCGCCGGGAAGCACCCGAATATAATTAACCCGTAGTTTTCCAGAAATATAGGCTAATACTTCGTGGCCGTTGGCCAACTCTACCTTAAATGAAGCGTTAGGGAGGGCTACTTTAACTGTTCCTTCCACTTCTATTGATTCGTTCTCTTTCGGCATATAACTCCTTACCAAAGGCGAAGCCATTTCAAAATTCTTTGACGCCCATGTTCATGTAAGAACTTCAGGGCCATTCTCTGTTATTGCAATCGTGTGCTCGAAGTGGGCCGATAGCTCTCCGTCTGCAGTCACAATTGTCCATCCATCTCCGAGGCCTTTCGTACGCCAAGTACCTACATTAAGCATTGGTTCAATAGCCAACGCCATTCCCGGGCGCAGTCGCGGACCAAGTCCAGGTTTCCCATAGTTAGGCACTTGTGGTTCCTCATGAAGCGCCCTGCCAATTCCATGACCCACATATTCACGAACCACAGAGAACCCCTTCCCTTCAGCATACTTTTGTACAGCATGAGAGATATTAGTAAGCCTAGCACCAGAAATCGCTTTTTTTATGCCCTCGTCAAGCGAGTCCTTTGTCGTTTTAATGAGCAGATTTGCTTTCTCTGATATTTCGCCGACCCCCATTGTGAATGCACTGTCACCATGAAATCCATCCACAATAGCCCCGAAATCAATGCTGACGATATCCCCTTCTCTCATTTTTCTATCCCCAGGAATACCATGAACTATCTCCTCATTAAATGAGAAACATATGGTCGCTGGAAAAGGTTTACTCGAAGTAGGTTTATAACCTTTAAAGGATGGTACTGCCCCCCTTCCCCGAATTACTTCCTCAGCTAAAGCGTCCATCTCTCTGCTCGTAGCACCTGGCTGAACTGCATTTCGGACAGCAGCTTTGGCCTCCGCAACAACCTTACCAGCCTCGCGCATAAGGTTCAGTTCCCTTGGGGACTTTATTGTTATTCCATCGGCTCCTCTAGTAATTGTATTCATGAATCAACCCTCATTAATATCTGAGAGAGACGGGGACATATTATACAATGAACCGCTTCTCTCATCACCTCACAGCCCTTTCGATCGCACGTTTTACATCGTTGATTCCCATAGACGCGTCAATTTCCCTAAGGTTGCCTGACTCGCGAAAGTGTTTCACGAGGGGTTCAGTTTCTTGCATATAAACCTTAAAACGGTTCCTAATTACCTCGACTTTATCGTCATCTCGTTGATAAAGCCCTCCACCACAAGAGTTGCACTGGTCAGTTATCAAGGGAGGGGAAAATTTTATATGGTAAGGCATATGACAGCCTCGGCAAATTAGTCGACCAGACAGCCGTTCTACAAGTGCCTCCTCATCCACATTGAAAAATAAGACCCTGTCTATCCCTCCACTACCCAAGAGCCTACTTTCTAGGGCCTCAGCCTGAGCGAGAGTGCGAGGAAACCCATCTAGCACAAAACCGCTAGAGTGAGTCGGGGCCTCAATCCATCCCATGACCATGTCAATGGTCACCTCATCAGGAACATATTCGCCTTTATCCATAAAATCCTTTGCAAGTTTACCCAGTTCAGTATTCTTCGCCAAGTTATCCCTAAAAAGATCTCCTGAGGAAACACTGTTAACACCAAACATAGATGCAATGTGCCCTGCCTGGGTGCCTTTTCCGGATCCCGGGGGGCCCACAAGGATAATCTTCAAAAGGATCTCTCTTCTTATTTACAACTTTTCTATTTTTACCTTATAAACCCTTCGTAGTTCCTCATTAGTAGCTGCGCTTCAAGTTGCCTCATAGTGTCAAGTGCTACTCCGACCATAATGAGTAAACTAGTACTGCTCAATGTTAGTGCTCTTACCCCAGTTAACTCGGTTACAAAGTAAGGAATGATAGCGATGGCTCCCAGAAATAACGCCCCCCCCCAAGTTATTCTGAGTATCACCCTATTCAGGTAATCTTGCGTAGGTAGGCCAGGCCTTATTCCAGGTATGAATCCTCCGTTTTTTTGAAGATTCTCTGCTAGATTCTGCTGCTGAAATATAACCAGTGTGTAGAAGAAAGTGAATATTACAACCAAAAAGAAAACCGCAATCCAATACGGCAGATTGGTGGGATCCAACGTATCTGTAAAAAACTCTGCAACAGTACTAACGAACCCATCATCGAGAGGATTCCGAAAGTAACTCGCAATAGTGCCAGGAAGTATTATGATGGAGAAGGCGAATATTAGGGGAATCATTCCCGCTGTATTAACCCTGATAGGAAGAAAAGATGATCCACTTTGCCTCTGCATCCTTCCGCCTCTAAAAACACTACGACCGTATTGAACAGGTATTCTACGTTGAGCTTCATTAAAGAAAACGATTACGAAAATGATCGCAAATCCTATGATTCCGAGCATCATAAGACCTGACACATAATTGCTCTCGAGAAAACCTCTGCCAATCATTTGAGGAAAGCTGGCAACTATACCGCCAAATATTATGAGTGATATACCATTGCCCAGTCCTCTCTCTGTTATCAATTCGCCAAGCCAAACGAGAAACATTGTCCCGGCAACCAAAGAGACCATCATCGCAAAGGTATGCAAGTTTAAACCAAAGTCGACTCCCGGCAGCACCCCAGAAGACCTGAGTAGGGTTAACTGTCCCCACCCCTGTAGGAACGCAATCGGCACTGTAAGATAATGAGTGTACTGGTTAATCTTTTGTCTGCCATAATCCCCTTCTTGAGATAACTCCTTCAACGAAGGGAGTACAGGAGTGAGAATTTGCATAACGATAGAGGCGGTGATGTAGGGATATACCCCCAGTGCCGCCACGCTAAGGTTTGCTAGAGCACCACCACTAAAAAGATCTAGAAACCCCAAAAGGGCCTGTTGGCGAAATGCTTGCGCGAGCGCCTGTGTATCAACTCCTGGGACTGGAACATGCGCCACAAACCGAAATATCAACAACATAGCAAAAGTGAAAAGAATTTTTGATCTAAGATCTGGAACACGCATTGCGTCCAGCATGGATTGGATGAGCTGAGGTCGAGAGACCTGTTCACCCCTTGCAGAGGGGGACTGTCGAACCATCTAATCGATAACCTTAGCCGAACCGCCCGCAGCTTCAATCTTACCTTTGGCCGCGATTGAAAACTTATGGGCCGTAATATTAAAAGCTGCGGTTACATTTCCTCTACCAAGAACCTTAAGATGCTTATTTGTATTCTTAAGAACACCCGCATCGACGAGTACTTCAGCTGTGATGGCACCTCCATCTGGGCATACCCGGGATAGGGTATCCAGATTAACAACATTGTATTGTCGCTTGAATATGTTATTAAAGCCTCTCATTGAAGGAAGTCTTCTTATTAAAGGGAGTTGCCCTCCTTCGAAGCCAACCCTAACGCCACCTCCAGATCTGGAATTCTGGCCCTTCATCCCCCTGCCCGAATAGCTGCCTGACCCACTCGCATCTCCGCGTCCGACCCTTTTCTTGTTTTTTTTGGCCTTAGCCGGCCGAATAGTATGTTGATTTAGTGCCATGTAGATGATTCCTAGACCGTATTAAGACCTGACTTCGTTAACTCAATTCCTCAACTTCAACCAGATGACTAACCTTTTTAACCATTCCCAAGATGGAAGGAGTAGGTTGGTGTTCAACCGCGTGGTTGATCCGCTTGAGGCCAAGACTTTCTATTATCCTTCTTTGCCTGTGAGAATAACCTATAGTACTTTTTCTTAGGGTGACCACTATCTTTGCCATGTGAATTACCTGCGTTTATCCTTCCACGAGTTCAGCATTTTCTGCCGTTTCTTGGGAAGATGTAAATGACCTTTGTGCAAATTCTCGTCTTCTTAAAACTTCACTCTCAGGATCTTTCATTCTTTGCAAACCCTGAAGGGTTGCTTTGACGACGTTGGTCGGATTAGTGCTTCTGCGAACCTTTGTGACAATATCTTTGATCCCAGCAAGTTCAACAACGGCCCTGACGGACTCTCCCGCAATTACTCCAGTACCTGGTCTTGCCGGTTTGAGCATAACGACGGAACCCCCGAATTTCACTGTGATTTCGTGGGGGATAGTATCTCCCTTCATCGGAACATCAATCATGCTTTTCTGAGCGTACGTGGAACCTTTGCGTATAGCATCAGGTACGGCATCTGCCTTTCCCATTCCAATGCCAACTTTGCCTTCCCCATCACCAACCACTACCATCGCACTAAAGCTAAGATGTCTTCCGCCTTTAATTACTTTAGACACCCTATTTATTCGCACTGTTCGTTCTGTAAGGCCAGAGGAGTCATCATCATCTCCTCTATTTCGTCTTCTTCCTTGCTGCTGGTTCACCATCTTATAATCCCCCGATTCTTATAAAAGGTTAAAATATGAGTCCTTCTTCTCTAGCGCCTTCGGCTACCGCTTTGACTCTACCATGGAATTTGTAACCTCCCCGGTCGAATACTACCAAGCCTATACCTTTCTCTTTGGCTCGCTCCGCCACCACTTGGCCTACCGCTACTGAAATATTCATTTTGCCTGAACTATCAGCAATATTCTTATCCTTCACTTTGTCTTCCAGGCTAGACGCGGAGACAATAGTATTGCCAGACTGATCATCTATGATCTGAACATATATGTTCTTAAGACTCCTGAATACCGCAAGACGTGGCCTCTCTGCCGTACCGGAAACTTTGTTACGTACTCGGGAGTGCCTAGCTACACGTTGGGTTTTACCGCTATTCCGACTCATATATTAGGCCCTCCTGGCACTTTTACCGGGTTTAATGCGTACATATTCACCTGCATACCGAATTCCCTTGCCGGTATATACATTAGGAGGTCTTACTTTGCGTATTTGTGCGGCTATCTGACCTACCGCTTGTTTATCTATTCCAGAAACCTTTATTCTGTTACCTTCTAACACTTCCAAGGTCACGCCTTCAGGCGGTTCTATAAAAACTGTATGGCTCAACATTACGCTGAGGGTTACGCCTTTACCGGTTTGTTGAACCCGATAACCAATCCCTACCAATTCAATGTTTTTCTCATACCCGTCGCTGACGCCGGTTACCATGTTGGCGATTAAACTTCTCGTAAGGCCGTGAAAAGCTTTATGCTGAGACTCATCACTAGGCCTCTTTACAGAGATCTCTCCATCCCGCTCAGAAATAATCATCTCGCTATTGAAAGAATTTGATAGCTCGCCCCTCGGACCTGTTACGGTAACAAAGGAGCCATCTATTTTAACTTCCACATCTGAAGGGACTGCTATTGGTTGTTTGCCTATTCTGGACATCTGGTTGCCTCGCCTGTGGGTGTAAATCTACATTTCCTACCAAACGTAGAAAAGAACTTCCCCACCTACACCTTTTTTTCTTGCTTGAATTCCTGACATAAGACCCTGATTGGTCGACATGACCGCGACACCTCTACCGCCATAGACATGTGGAACCTCGCCTTTCCCCACGTATACGCGAAGTCCGGGTTTACTAATTCTCTTGATACCCGTAATGCCCGGTTCGCCTTTCTTCCAATAATGAAGATCTATCTTCACTGTGGCGTCCTTTGTTCCTTCATCCTCAACTTCAAATGTAGAAACGAATCCTTCTCGCTCTAAGATACTCGCGATATCAATTTTAATTTTGGATGCTGGTACCCTCACAGACTCGTGACCAACCATTATCGCGTTGCGAATTCTCGTGAGCATATCGGCTATGGGATCGGATATTGCCATTTCTTTTCGTTCCTCAGGGTATTCCGTAACTGTTCAAAATAATCTTGCTATTTATGCCAGGTGAAAAGACTACCAACTCGCCTTCTTAACCCCTGGTAGATGACCGATATGAGCAAGTTGTCTGAAGCAAATCCTACAAACACCTACATATCTTATAAATCCCCTTGGCCTGCCACATCGATTGCATCTGTTTCGAACACGCACATCGAACTTAGGACTTCTTTTCCAAGCTTCTATCTTTGATTTCTTAGGCAAAGTTCTTTACTCTCTTTTTTATGAAACCGTGCTTTTCGCAAAGGGTGTTCCCATCAACTCCAAAAAGCGCATTCCCTCCTGATCGTTCTTCGCGGTTGTTACCAAGACAACCTGTAACCCTCTAATCCTGTCCACGCTGTTGTAATCAATCTCTGGGAAAATCGTCTGCTCTCGTATTCCTATCGAGCAGTTACCCCTACCATCGAAGCAATTCCTCGGGATTCCTTGGAAGTCACGAATTCTTGGTAGTGCCGCGTTTAGGAACCTATCAACAAATTCGTACATTCTTCTACCTCTTAAAGTGACCTTCGCACCTATAGGCATACCTTCCCGAATTTTGAAACCCGCTATCGATTTCTTTGCCCTAGTCGTTATCGGTTTCTGGCCCGTAATTTGTGTTAAGTCAGACGTCGCGCGTTCAATAGCCCGATTGTTTTGTAGAGCTTCTCCAAGTCCGATATTGAGTACAACCTTCTCCAACCGAGGAATTTCCATTACACTGGAATAACCGAACTCCTTTGTGAGTTCCGGTCCTATTTCGTTTCGGAGCCTGTCAAGGAGGCGTGGGGCGCCAACTTTGGTCGATTCTTCGCTCGTCGTCATTCGATCACTTCCTGGCACTTCTTGCATATACGTGCCTTAGTACTATCTCCTAACACCCTAAAGGCTATTCTTGTGGGACCTTGGCAGTGAGTACAAATAAGCATCACATTAGCAGCCGGAACAGGCATTTCTTTTTCTATAATCTCCGCCCCTCGCATTCCCTGAGCTTTCATGTGCCTTTTAACAACATTCACACCTTCAACTAGCACCTTATTCTTGCTAGCGATAACTTGTTGTACAGTACCCTGCTTTCCCCTGTCCCTACCCTTGACCACGAGCACACTATCGCTTTTTCTAAGTCTCATCATAGAACCTCTGGAGCAAGCGAAACTATTCGCATGAAATCTTTATCTCTTAATTCCCTTGCTACAGGCCCAAACACCCTAGTCCCGCGAGGCATTCTATCGTCGCCTATGATCACTGCTGCGTTCTCATCAAACTTTATATGGGAACCGTCTTTTCTACGGTGAGCCTTAGCAGTTCTAACAATCACCGCTTTAATAACCTCGCCTTTCTTCACCGTACCTGCCGGCGTAGCCTCCTTAACTGAAGCTACAATCACATCCCCAAGCCAGGCATACTTTCTACCAGATCCTCCCGGAACCCCAATGCAGCTTATAACTTTGGCACCAGAGTTATCCGCTACCTTGAGTCTCGTATACTGCTGAATCATTGTCTAAGTTTCCCTCGTTTCAATAAAAGCTTTGTATCCTAGCTTTTGTCGGCCAGATTATTCCGATCCAGTAGCCTCTGAGAATTCTCTTCCAGCCTCATCTACCCCCTCAACACTAATCTCGCCCGGTTGTAGATCCGCAACGTCACCTTTTTGAAGAATTTCAGCTACCTTCCAACGTTTGGTCTTTGATAAAGGGCGCGTCTCGACTATACGAACTGTGTCACCAAGATTGCAGCGATCCATTTCGTCGTGGGCCTTAAATCGACTCCATTTCCTCACATTCTTCTTGTAAATTCTGTGTGGCTGTCTCCACTCCACAGACACTACGACTGTCTTATGCATCTTGTCGCTTACGACTTTACCAATTTTTATTTTTCTTCGTTCATAGCTCATATCGAACTCTTTACGATCTCCCTTTCTCTGATAACTGTCTTAATACGAGCAATCTTTTTCTTGGCGAGCCTAATCTCGTTTACATTCACAAGTTGCATGGTCGCTGACCTAAAACGAAGATTCATCAATTCTTTCTGGGTCGACTCAAATTCATCTGAGATGTCTTCATCATTCATCAATCTAATATCGTCTATTTCAGCCATTACTACTTCCCTTATAAGACTCGATGTTTAGCGACGCTACATGGTTGTTCTCATTCCATGTCTGGTTACAATGCGAGTGCCCATCGGCATTTTTGACCCTGCCAATGTCAAAGCGTGCTTTGCCGTGTCCTCAGGAATCCCAGCCATCTCAAACAGCACCCGGCCGGGCTTAACCACCGCCACCCAGTGGTCCGGGGCACCCTTTCCTTTACCCATCCGTGTCTCCGCAGCTCTTGCTGTTACGCTTTTATCAGGGAATACCCTAATCCACAAACGCCCCCCGCGCCTGGCATATCGAGTCATGGCACGGCGTGCCGCCTCAATCTGACGCGACGTTATCCAAGCGCTTTCAGTCGCCTTTAACCCAACATCACCATAATTTAAGGTGCTTCCAGAGGTCGCTACACCCTTTCTGCGACCCCTGTGGTGGTTCCTATATTTGACTCTTTTTGGTTGCAACATCTTCGCCAAACCTATCTAACTTAATGTTGATAAACTTTAAGGTTATTATGAATCCTCAGGCTCTTCCAAGGTTTCTTCCGATCCTTAGTCCTCCGTCGATACCAGTCCAATTTCAGGTAATTCTGGCGAATCCGCATCACGATTCTGATTCGATTCCTGCTCATCATTATCGTCGTTGGCAGTCACGAGAACTTGGATGGCAGGAACTTCCTCATCTTCCGCCGCTGAAGCTGCAGTAATTTCCGGTCTATCCACCGCCTCTCCGATAATCGTGGGATTCATGATCTCGCCTTTACAAATCCATACCTTTACACCTATAACACCATATTCTGTCTTAGCCTCGGCCAAACCATAATCGATATCCGCCCGCAGAGTATGAAGCGGAACTCTACCTTCATGAGCCTTCTCATTGCGAGCTATATCAGCGCCGGCAAGTCTACCTGAAGCTACAATCTTTATTCCTTCGGCTCCAGCCTGCATGGTCCTCATTAAAGATTGCCTGATTGCACGTCGAAATGCGATTCGCCTTTCCAATTGGTCCGCAATATTTCTTGCCACGAGATAAGCATCTAGCTCTGGTTGTCTAACTTCTCTGACATTTAATCTAGTCCTTCTGGAGCCAGTTAAAACATCTAGTTCTTTCCTAAGCTCGTCTACTCTCTGGCCACCTCTGCCTATAACAATCCCTGGTCTGGCGGTATGAACAGTGACAGCTACCTCATTGGAATCACGTTCTATATCTACTTTAGATATCCCGGCATCGTCATACATACTGTCTATTGTTTTACGGATACGAATATCCTCGTTTACGAGGCTCGCATATTCTGGCCCGCGACCAGCAAACCAAGTGGCGTGCCAGTCTTTAGTAATTCCAACCCGAAAACCATTTGGGTGTATTTTTTGGCCCACTCTAGAGGTCCTCCTCATCAACCACGACTGTAATGTGGCTGCTTCTTCTGTTAATTTTTCCTACACGGCCACGAGCCCGAGCGCGAAATCTCTTTAGCCGGGGACCCTCATTGGCAAATATTTCCGTAATTTTAAGGTCTTCCGTCCTTGCCATGAGTTCGTTCTCCGCGTTCGAAGCTGCCGACTTAACCGTTTTGGCTACACGTGCGGCAATAGGTGACTGCATGAACTGCAGCGCCGTAAGCGCCTCTCCGACATTCATGCCCCTAACTAAGTTAACGTAAGGTTTAAGCTTTTTAACGGATATTCCCGTATTGCTCGATTTTGCCCTTATACCCAATTGTCTTTACCTAAAATGCTTCCTAAGTTGATTTCATGGGAGACCATCAGCCTGATATCCTTTCTGTCTTGGAAGAATGTCCTCTAAAGGTCCTTGTAGGCGCGAACTCTCCGAGTTTATGCCCCACCATATTTTCTGTTACGAAAACAGGTATATGCCTCCGTCCATCATGTACCGCAATAGTCAAACCCAGCATATCTGGCATGATTACAGAGGCCCTGGACCATGTACGTATTACTTCTCTACTATTGGACCTCATAGCACTTTCAACTCTCTTTGCAAGCTTGGGGTGCACAAATGGTCCTTTTTTAATTGATCGCGACATACTTCGATTGCTCCAGAAACTTTATTTCTCGTATCTTCTTCTTACGATGAATTTGCTTGATGGCTTCTTTTTCTTTCTCGTCCTATAACCCAAGGCCGGTTTTCCCCAAGGAGTCTTGGGACCAGGCATACCGATCGGCGATCTTCCTTCGCCTCCTCCGTGAGGATGTGCATTAGGTGCCATGGCAACACCTCTTACAGTCGGCCTCTTACCGAGGTGTCGGTTTCTACCAGCCTTACCCAGCTTTACGTTTTTCTTGTCTACAGCACTAAGCTGGCCCACAGTGGCCATACATGCACTAAGCACATTTCTCATTTCACCAGAGGGTAGCCTTATAAGAGTGTACTTACCTTCTTTTGCTAATACCTGTGCGGAGGTTCCTGCACTCCTGACGATCTGCCCCCCCTTCCCGACCTTGAGCTCCACATTATGAACCACAGTACCTGAAGGTATATTCGTCAAGGGTAGTGCGTTTCCTGGTCTTATCTCGGAATTGTCCCCCGACATTACGTTATCGCCTACCCTCAGCTGATTAGGAGCCAAAATGTATCTCCAGTCGCCATTTTGAAACTTAATAAGCGCGATCCTGGAGGAACGGTTCGGATCGTATTCAATTGTTTCTACGATCCCTGAAATTCCGAAGTTATCCCTTTTAAAATCTATGACCCTGTATCGCCTTTTATGCCCTCCGCCCCTGTGGCGAACCGTCAACCGGCCTGTGGAATTTCTCCCTCCCGTTTTCTTAATAGGCCGAACCAAACTTTTTTTGGGCCTTCGTTCAGTTATATCGTCCGTAGTCTGAAGAACAAGTCCTCTTTGACCTGGTGTTGTGGGTTTTCTAGTCTTAAGTGGCATTAGACACCTTCAAAAAGGGTGATCGACTCACCAGGCGCGACAGTGACTATGGCCTTTTTCCATGACCTTAATTGCGATAATTTAGGTCCAAAGCGCTTCTTTTTGCCCCTGACGTTCATTGTGTTAACTTTCTCGACTGTGACCCCAAAGGCCGATTCAACGGCATACTTAATATCTAATTTTGTTGCGGAAGGAGCCACTTCAAAAACGTAACGCCTGTCTTCCTGAAGAAGAGTCGATTTCTCAGTAACGACCGGCCTGCGCAGAATGGCGTATTTATGCAGCTTACTCATTCCTCGGAAACCTCATCTAACTGATCTCCGATATCTTCATCCGGCACCCTCTCCGATGAAGATTCTGGTGGGTCTATTTGTAGAACCAAGGCTGAAATCAACTGTTCATCAGAAAGATAGACAACCTCTTCTTCTGTTGTGGCTAGTTCGGCTGGTATAGATTGGGGTAAATTTCCGTCAATCTCCGAATCGACCACTTCACCCTTGTAGACACCTCCCCAGTTTTCTTCGACTTTCCTAACAGCATCGGTAGTGATTACCAAATGTGATTTATTAAGCAGATCGATTGTGTTAAGTACCTGAGCAGGCAAAGTTTTAACTTTCTTGAGGTTCCTCGCTGCTCTGATCACATTGGAATTAGGACCGTCTGTCACAATTAGTGTGGAACTATTTATTTCCAAAGCCTTAAGGATAGACTTTATCGACCTAGTCTTGCCGTCAGTTAGATCAAGTTTATCCACAATCACCAGGCTTCCTTGCCTTGCTTTATCTGAGAGAACAGAAACGATCGCTAGTCGTCTCATTTTTTTTGGCGTTCTTTGCTTATAACTACGTGGCGAAGGCCCGAAGGCCCTTCCACCCCCAACCCAGATCGGGGATCTGATGGTTCCTGCCCTAGCGCTGCCAGTGTGCTTTTGCGGCCTGGGTTTCGCCCCACCACCGGAAACTTCTGATCTGGTTTTAGTCTTGACTGTTCCCTGTCTCTTATTTGCGAGGTGGGCGACCACAACCTGATGCAGCAAGGCCGAATTCTCGGGTACGCCAAACACATCACTCCTTACATCAATTTCGCCAGCGACGCCACCACTTATGTTCCTCACATGTAATTTCACTTTTTAACTCTTACGACCTGATTTCCTAATTAAAAGAAGTGAATCACGATGTCCTGGCACAGCACCTTTTACAAGAAGTAGATTCCTGTCAGGATCCGACATTACAATCTCAAGGTTTTTGACCGTGACCCTATCACCTCCCATTCGGCCTGCCATCCGCATGCCCTTTATCACCCTTCCAGGAGTAGTACCTGCCCCAATTGAGCCAGGTGCACGGTGTCTATCAGACTGACCATGAGTTTTTGGGCCGCCACGGAAATTATATCTCTTGACTCCACCCTGAAACCCTTTTCCCTTTGAGGTCCCCGTCACGGTTACTTTTTCCCCTTTTTCGAAAATACTAACTCCAATCTCATCACCCAGTGAACAAGCTCCTACATCATCCGCAGGTACCTCTCTCAGAAACCTGAAGCTTTGCCCTCCTGATTTAGCGAGATGTCCTTTTTTTGGAGAATTGGACTTCTTCGCAGTATCAAACCCCAGTTGAACACTTTCGTAGCCATCAATGTCGGCGGTCTTGACCTGTGTTACCGTACACGGTCCCGCTTGTATAGCCGTGACTGTGTCAGCCGTACCGTCCTCGTGGAAGTACTGGGTCACCCCTATTATTTTTCCTATAATTCCGTTTACTGTCATCTGGTTCTCAGAAATCCTGTTTGTTACAACTTAATCGATATATCCACGCCAGCGGGCATATCAAGATTAGTTAATGAGTCAATCGTCTTGGACGTCGGGCTATGTATATCGATAAGCCTGTTGTGTGTCCTTATCTCGAAGTGCTCTCTGGAATCCTTATCAATATGTGGCGCCCGGAGCACACAAAAACGTTTTATTGCAGTTGGCAAAGGCACTGGTCCAGCGACTCTGGCACCAGTCCTTTCAGCAGTTTCAACTATCTGACCAGCTGACTGATCCAAAATTCTATGGTCGAACGCTTTAAGAATGACCCTTATTTTGTTTTCACTCTGTACCATATATCCGTTCCTCCCGGGGCACTATACAGCTTGCGCCTCTACAATAGATTCCGGAGCCTCAAGGTAATTTGCAAATTCCATTGAGTAGCCTGCCCTACCTTGAGTAATTGACCTTAGATCATTTGCGTATCCGAAACTTTCGGCCAAAGGTAGCGAAGCCTTAACTACCTGTGTATCGCCCTGCGCATCTATGCTCTCCACTCCAGCCCTTCTTCTCCCAAGATCACCAATCACTTCACCGAGGTAATCCTCTGGCGTTACTACTTGTAACTTCATAACAGGTTCCAGTACTATCGGACCACATCTGAGAATCGCAGCCTTCGCAGCCATAGATCCTGCAATTTCAAACGACATCTTTGAAGAGTCGACATCATGGTAAGTGCCATCAATCAACCTGATCAACAGATCAATCACGGGGAACCCTGACTTCGGCCCATTGTTCAACGCACGCCTCACACCATCCTCAACGGATGAAATGTACTCAATTGGAATTGCTCCACCTTTGATTTTGTTTTCAAACTGGACTCCGCTTCCTCTTTTTAGGGGTTCCATTTCTATAATTACGTGTCCATATTGCCCATGGCCACCTGACTGACGGACAAATTTGCCCTCAGCAGTCGTTGATTTCTTTACTGTCTCCCTGAACGCGACTCGAGGCTTGCCGACGTTTGCTTCCACCTTGAACTCACGCTTCATCCTATCTGTAAGAATTTCCAAATGAAGCTCACCCATTCCAGACATAATCGTTTGACCAGTCTCTTCATCATAGTAAATTTTGAAGGTGGGATCTTCGTCAGAAAGCTTTACAAGCGCGTCAGAAAGTTTATCTTGGTCTGCTCTAGCTCTAGGCTCAACGGACACCGACACGACTGGTTCGGGGAACTCTATTTTCTCAAGAAGAATTGGTTCATCAGTATCACAAACCGTTTCACCAGTAGATGTTTCTTTCAGGCCAACCGCAGCAGCAATCTCGCCTGCGAAAACCTCTTCAACTTCTTCTCTTTGATCCGCGTGCATCTTCACAATACGGCCAAGTCTTTCCTTGTCACCCGTAACGGAGTTTAGAACCGTCGTACCTGCCTTAGCGCTTCCAGAGTAAACTCTGAAATAAACCAGCCTGCCTATATAAGGATCTGTCACAGTTTTGAATGCTAGAGCGGAGAAAGGTTCATCTTTACTTGCTTTCCTCCCCAAACATTTGTCGGAGCCTGGAACCGTTCCCTCGACGGCGGGCACATCCAAAGGCGACGGCAAATAATCGCCGATAGCATCGAGCAATGGATGAATACATTTGTTCTTAAGAGCTGTTCCCGAAAGAACGGGGACCATCTTGTAGGCTATAGTGGACTCCCTAATCGCCGCCTTCAAATCACTTACTGTAATCTCCTCTTCCATAAGAAATTTATCTTGTAAATGTTCATCAGCCTCCGCAACTTTTTCAATCATCTCTAAACGCCGAATCTCGAATTCATTCCGGTATTCCTCGGGAATCCCGCCTTCCTCATATTCTCCAGAATCCCCATCGTAAGTAAACGACCTACCCTCAACCAGATCGATCACGCCACAATAGTTATCTTCTTGACCCATGGGAATTTGGATGGGGATTGGATTTCCCCCAAGTCTGTCTAAGATTGTCCCTATCGCCCGATAGTAATCGCCGCCAACTTTATCCATCTTATTAATGAAGCAGATTCTAGGAACGTTATACTTATCGGCCTGTCTCCAGACAGTTTCTGATTGTGGTTGTACACCTGCGACAGCGTCAAATACAACTACGCCACCGTCTAATACCCTCAAGCTCCGCTCTACTTCCGCAGTGAAATCCACATGTCCAGGAGTGTCGATAATATTAATATCCCAGTTTTTCCACGAACACGTTGTGGCTGCTGATGTAATGGTTATGCCACGCTCTCGTTCCTGTGCCATCCAGTCGAGCGCTGTATTACCATCGTCCACGCCGCCCAGCTTGTTAACCCGGCCAGTGAAATAAAGGACTCGCTCCGACACGGTTGTCTTCCCGGCGTCTATGTGGGCGATGAAACCTATGTTTCGAGTTTGCTTGAGAGAGTCTTGGGGCATTTCAAATTCACCTAAGGATTGAGCTTCAATCTTTACTTACCAGCTCCTACCACCGGTAGTGAGCAAAAGCTCTATTGGCCTCTGCCATCCGAAACACTTCTTCTTTTCTTCTGACCGCGGCTCCCTGCCCCCTGGAAGCCTCTAACAATTCCGCAGACAGCTTCTGGGCCATCCCTCTGCCTGATCTTTGTTTTGCTCCAGTTACAATCCATCTCATAGCTAGAGCGAGTCTTCGCGTCGGCCTCACTTCTGTGGGAACCTGATAATTTGCTCCACCAACCCTTCGGGATCTAACCTCAATCATAGGGGTGGCATTTCTTATGGCCTGTTCGAATACCTCGAACCCTGATCTCCCAGCTTCACCTTCGGCCAGTTCAAGAGCTGAATAAACAATCCGCTGCGCAACGGTCTTCTTACCGTTTAGCATCACATTATTTATAAATTTCGCGAGATCAACGCTGTTATGACGAGGGTCCGGCAATATTTTTCTTATTTCTGCTCTGCGTCTGCGAGCCATACTAACTCATTTACCTATGCACTACGGGCACCGTATTTACTACGGCTCCTTTTCCTGTCCTGTACTCCCTCTGTATCTAACACTCCTCTGACTACGTGATATCTCACGCCTGGTAAGTCCCTTACCTTCCCGCCCCTGATGAGCACGACAGAGTGTTCCTGAAGGTTATGCCCCTCTCCTGGTATATAGGCCGTTACCTCCATCCCATTGGTGAGCCTCACGCGAGCAACCTTACGGAGTGCAGAGTTAGGTTTCTTGGGTGTCTGGGTCCTTACCTGAACGCATACGCCCCTCTTCTGGGGGGAACCAGCGCCACGGTTACCCTTGTTCTTTAACGTGTTCCAAGTTAGGTCAAGAGCGGGAGCAGTGTTCTTCCGGCTCTTTTTACGTCTCTTCTTCCTAATCAGTTGGTTTACCGTAGGCATAATTACACCTTTCAAAGTGCCTTAAAAAAGGGCGAAAACACAACGCCCCGCGAGGGGCGACAAAGGGTAATTATACGCTCGACGATTATTACTGTCAACGCCTGAGAAGAATCAATATAAGCAAAAAATTTCTTGAATCAACGTGCACTTTGCGAAGTCATTTTCACTCTTCACAAGCCTATCGTTCCAACCCTATAGGAACTTTTACTTCCATTTTAGAACTCTTCAGATCTATATTCGTGATGACTTCAGGGATCACAGGCAAAAGTATGTCTTTATAACCGTCCAAGGCAATGGCATAGACATCGTTTGCACCAGTTTCAATTATCTCAGTCAATTTCCCTAAGTATTCCCCATCTTCATCGTATGTTTTTAGGCCTATAAGTTCATAGTGGAAATGCTTTCCTTCAGGCTTCTCAAGGGAGTCACATTCCGGTACAGAGAGTTCCATTCCTTTGCATGCTTCCGCATCCTCTCGACTATTTATACCTCGTAAAAACAGTAGCATCCCTTTTCTATCTTTACTCGATTTTAAGACTTCCCTTTTAATTCCCGAGATAAACAAAGTGGCACCTGGATCAAAACGTTGAAGAAATTCAGTGGTTACCTCGACTCGCAGCTCGCCTCGTAAACCTCTAACGCCACGAACGACACCTACTACAATGTGGTCAACGGGAGCGTCTAAGTATATTGATCTTCGTTGAGACAAACTAATCCTAGAGTCATTAAGCGCCATAATAATGTGCTCACATTGAGCACATTATTGCCCTAATCAGTCTATATCAAGGTTGGCGTGTACGCCTTCTTTAACTGCCGCGACCCTCAACAGGGAACGTATAGACTGAGCTACTCTGCCTTGTCGGCCGATGACTTTTCCTTTATCTTCCGGATGAACTTGCAAGGTGAGGAACACACGCCCACCTTCCTTTTCATCTTGAGTGACAATTACTTCGTCAGGGTGAGTAGCGATCGATTTCGCTATGTATTCAACTAGTTCTTTGAGCTGTGCCATTTATAGCTTTGTAAAAGGGCTGACTATTCAGCCGCCATCTTATCTAAATTATCAAGCATACGCTGAACTGCCTCGCTCGGTTGAGCGCCTTGGCTGATCCATTTTCTTGCCTTCTCTTCATCAATCACGATCTCTGGCGGATCTTGGCGGGGATTGTAGTGACCTAAATGGTCGACAAAAGCACCGTCTCGAGGTTTCTTAGAATCAGCTACCACTATCCTATAACTCGGTTGATGCCTCGCACCTGTTCTTCTTAGTCGGATCCTCAGCATATCCTTGCTACTCCTGACCGATTTTGGCTTTATTGAGACTTTTGATAAGTCTCGATTTCCGACGCGAGGCGTTATTCTCGTGAATCACACCTTTTTGTGCTGCCCGGTCTAACGCCGCAATCGCAACCCTTGCCGAACCCTCTGCCCCTTCTATATCCCCCGAATCTATCAAGCGTCTAGTTCTGGTAACGAAGGTTCTAGCCTTTGTCCGGAGAGGTTGGTTCCTCTCCTTTTTTCTATCGCCCACTCTTGCTGACTTTGCGCTTGGCACCTAAAGGTACCTCCTATATAGAACTCTGTTCAAATTTATATCTATTTAACATCAAGATTTCTCAATCTGGAAACACTAATAATACCGTTGACAGCTTCAAGTCGGGTATACAAAGTGTTGAGTTGATCAACGCCGTTGATGTAAACAGTTAACGAAATTACACTAACATCATCGTACTCTTCAGATGAAATATTGGCAATATTGATCCGCTCATTTGAAACAACGGAAGTGACATCTCCAAGTAGGCCTACTCGATCCCAACATTTTAACTGTATACGCACAGGATAAAGAGTTTTAGTTTCTCCCCAATCAACGGATACTATTCTTTCTTCTTGGTCTTCAGAAAGTATGTCAGGGCAATTGACCCTATGGATTGTTACGCCTCTCCCCCGGGTAATAAATCCAACTATTTGGTCCCCCATTATGGGATTACAACACCGGGCCATACTGGTTAGTAAATCTCCAACACCGAGCACCTGTATACCTGAGGCTGGTCCTGTGCGAGGTATACCCTGTCTTGTCTCGATTTTTGGAGTGAGGGTTTTGTCCGAAATCTTACCAACCAATCTCTCCGAAGTTAGCGATCCGTCTCCGAGAGCGGCATACATATCTCCTACAGTATTGAAACGAAGAATCTGAGCGGCCTTCTCCTCAGCCATCCCAATGTCTAGACGTTGAACCTGCCGCTGAAATACCTCACGTCCCCTGTCTATATTACTTTCGCGTTCCTGCCTGTTAAACCACTGTCTCATCTTCGTCCGAGCAGATGAAGTCTTTGCGTAACCCAGATTAGCGTTAATCCAGTCAAGACTTGGTCCCCTTGCAGTCTTACTGGTCATTATTTGAATTGTGTCACCGTTTCCCAAAGGGTGGTTGAGAGCAACCAGCTTTCCATTTACTTTCGCCCCGATACAGCTATGGCCAATATCGGTGTGGATCCGGTAGGCAAAATCAAGAGGTGTTGCACCCATTGGTAGTTCTATGACATCACCTTTGGGTGTGTACACATAGACCTGATTTTGAAATATGTCTGTCTTAAAGGACTCTACGAATTCGACGGCGCCTCCAGCATCACGTTGCCATTCAAGCAATTGGCGGAGCCATGTCATCTTTTCTTCAAATTGTGTGTCCTGTTCTCCAGCTTCCTTATACAGCCAATGTGCGGCGACGCCATATTCAGCAACCTCATGCATTTCCATCGTGCGGATCTGGAATTCAACCGGAGCGGAATCTTCACAAAGAACTGCAGTATGAAGAGACTGATAGAAATTATCCTTTGGATTTGCAATGTAGTCATCAAACTGGCCAGGCATAGGGTGCCATCTTGAATGAATTACACCAAGGGCTGCGTAGCAATCCTTAATTTCCTTTACAAGTACTCTCACAGCGAACAAATCGTAAATCTCGCTAATTTCCTTGTTTTCAGAGGAGTAACGTTCCGACTTCGTATGAATGCTATAGATATGTTTAGGCCTACCATAAACCTCAGCGTCTATCTCGGCGCCTTCTAGCTCACTTCGAATTATGTGACCGATGCGCTCAACATATGCTTCTCGTTCTATTCTCTTTGTATTAAGACGACGAGAGATCCGTCTGTAGGCATCTGGATTGAGCTGCTGGAAGGAAAGATCCTCCAGCATCCACTTAATCTCCCAAATCCCTAACCGATGCGCGAGAGGTGCAAATATTTCAAGGGTCTCCTTTGCCATCGACTCCCTGCGATTGTCCGGAAGAGCCGAGATCGTTCGCATGTTGTGCAATCTATCAGCCAACTTTATCAGGACTACCCTGACGTCTTCAGCCATTGCCATCAGCATTTTTCGTAATGTTTCTGCTTGTGCAAGATCGTCAAGACTGCTTTCAGCTTCAGTCGAAGTGTCTGAATTGGAAGTCTCTAGAAATTGTCCATCTCCCATGATCTCGGCTTTTGTTAACTTAGTGACTCCATCAACAAGATAAGCGACGTCTTCACCAAACTCTTCGGATAGCTGCGAATATGAAATGTCGCAATCTTCTATAACATCATGAAGCAAGGCGGCCGAGATTGTGTTTGCATCCAATTTCAAGTCAGCGAGGAATAAAGCTGTCTGCTTTGGATGTTCGAAAAACGGTTCCCCAGAAAGTCGTTTTTGGCCTGAATGAGCACCCTTAGCAAAGTCGTAAGCTGCGGTTACTTCCTTAATCTTATCCGTAGGAAGATAAGCCTTCATTTTCTCGATAAGAGTTTGGTCTATGTCTGAGATGTCGCTAGATTTTTCTGCTTTTACCATTAAGAATAGCTACCACAACTTTGATCTACAGGTAAATTTCGAGATCTACACTATTTAAGCTTCTAGTATCTGGTGAAATAAATAATAGTTGATCGGATGTTCGATTATAAACCACTCACTATCAAACAATGAATAAATAGACCATTAGGATGAATAGAAAAATACGAGCTATCGAGAAGGACCGCCTGAGTTAAAATAACTGTTAATAGCTTACAAAGTCTCCTAAAAAGGGAATTAATGAACTTTCAAGCGCCGAGAGGCACCGTCGACATACTGCCTGAGGATCAGCCTTACTGGCGCCTTGTCGAGTCAAAGGTAAGGCAGATAGCTAGCTCGTTTGGTTATTCTCAGATCGATACTCCCTTATTCGAGGACACCCGGTTATTTGCCAGAGGGGTAGGAGAGAGCACAGACATAGTCGAGAAGGAGACTTACACATTCCTGGACAGAGGAGGAGACTCTTTGACACTTCGTCCAGAGGGAACTGCGCCAGTCTGCAGAGCTTACCTAGAACACGGAATGCATAACCTTCCACAGCCTGTAAGGTTATATTACATGGTGCCTAATTTTAGATATGAAAGGCCCCAGTCGGGAAGATTTAGAGCATTCCATCAATTCGGCATAGAAGCTTTCGGAGAGTCAGATCCATATATTGATTCCGAAGTAATCGAAGTCTCCTGGAGATTCTTGGAGGAAGTTGGACTTAAAGAGTTGTTACTTAAGGTAAATAGCATCGGTGATTCCTCTTGTCGCCCCAGCTACATAAAAGCTCTGAGGGGTTATTACAAAGATGTCAACGTGAAACTATGTGAAGATTGTAGAAGACGACTTAACACCAATCCCCTCAGATTACTTGACTGCAAGATCAGTTCTTGCCAGCCAGTGATCGAAAAAGCCCCCAAAAGTGTCGACCATCTTTGCGGAGATTGTGAGGAACATTGGCATAGGTTACAGGATCACCTCAGAGTAGTTGGGATCAGCTTTGAAGTGGACAATAAGCTTGTGAGGGGGCTCGACTACTATACCCGCACAGTTTATGAAATATCCCCTCCAATGCAGGGACAAACTAGTGTTATTACCGGGGGAGGAAGATATGACGGACTCATCGAGCAACTTGGAGGACCGCCTACCCCTGGTATCGGATTCGGTATGGGATTGGAACGGGTGATTGGAAATCTGAAACATCAAAATATCATTCCTCACAACGCTAATCCATCGGTAACGTTGGTCGCACATATCGGTGATCAAGCAAGAATTGAAGCTGTGAAGATAGCATCACAAATTAGACAATCGGGAGGATCTGCAATTATCGGTCCTTCACGCGGCCTTAGAAGCCAGCTCCGATACGCGTCATCAGTAGAGGCCTCACATGTCGTGATAATAGGGGAGGATGAATTAGCCAAAGGGAAATACGTGCTTCGCAACCTCGGAGATAGTGAACAGAAGGACGGTACTCCAGAAGAGATAATTAGGGAGTTGTCGGCTGGTTCCTGAACCAGCTGGAAAATCAGAATTAAACAGTGCGAGATCTAATATGAATCCGTCCATAAAGAAGGTAGTTGAGCAAGCGGGTCAATTCATGTCCGAAAATGACATCGGAGGTTGGTTGCTTTACGACTATAGAGGAATGAATCCAATTTTCTGGGATACTGTGGGCCCTATATCAAACGTAACACGCCCATGCTGGTTATGGATTCCCGTTAATGGTGATCCTCGCCTGATTGTCAGCTATGTTGACCAAAACCGATTTGAGCACCTCGGTATCGAAACTGATTTTTGGGTCAGCCGAAACCAAATGATTGCTGCCTTGACAAACTTGATTTCAGAAGCCGGGTCTGTCGCCATGGAATACTCTCCTAAGGGAACATTGCCCAGGGTATCCAAAATTGACGGGGGGACATTGGAACTTGTCCGTGATATCGGTGTGGATATCGTGTCGTCAGCCGATCTTCTTCAGTATGCTACACAGAGGTGGGACGACGCTCAACTAGAGTCCCATATCAAGGCAGCTGAGATACTAACCAGCACTGTTAAAGCGGCATTCAATTATATTGGCGAAAATATAGATAGAGGACCAACCGAGTTTGAAATAGCAGAATTCATCAGATCGAAATTTAACAAGGAGGGTTTGTACTCACCCGATGGACCAGTGGTTGCAGCAAATTCTCACGCAGCAGATCCTCACTTCGAACCAACAGAGGAAACTGCAGTCTCAATAAGTCCGGGAGATTGGATTCTTATCGACCTTTGGGGGAAACTCTCTCACAGGGATGTTCTAGAAGACAATATGTACGGAGACATCACTTGGACCGCCTTCGTAGGTAATAAAGTACCATCCAAACAAAGCGAGGTTTTTGATTGCGTAATTGGTGGAAGAGACGCTGCAATTGATCTGTTTGAGAGGGCACATAAGGAAGGAAGGGAATTGGAAGGATGGGAATTGGACGCGGAAGCCCGAACTTTCATAACGCAGCGAGGTTATGGAGACTATTTTAGTCACCGCCTGGGACATAGCCTTGGAAGGGAAGTTCACAGTAACGCAGTGAACCTCGACAGTTGGGAGACGTATGACACCCGACACTTGCTCCCTCGAATCGCTGTGACCGTTGAGCCAGGTGTCTACCTGCCAGGAGAATTTGGGGTACGGTCAGAAATCGACATTTTTTATCATGAAGACGGCCCGCTAGTGACTACGGAAAAGCAGACAAAGCCTTATTTGATTTCTATTTAACTAGTCTAGAGACCGCTTCATCTGGCTTAATGAGGCAGGCCTTGACGCGTTCCGCTGGAAGGTAACTTGAGAGTAGCAAGCAATAGAGTAGCTAAAATCACCATGAATCCACTATATAAAAACGCTGATCTCAGCCCAAACTCGTCTACTATCATAGCCGCAATGTAGGGTGAAAACGATCCTAAGAAACTGGCGCCATAAATAAGAGATACAACAGTGGATTGAGCTTTCCCGCCTGCCACATCCATCGCTGCAGCGATAAAGATTGTATGCAACGAATACACGAATGCACCCATCACCAACACGTTAAGCCACAGCTGATACCCATCGGAAGCGTAGTTCAGGGCTATAAACAGAACCCCTAAAGCGGCCATTGAAGGCACCAAAACTATTTTCCTTCCGTACCTGTCCGACACCCATCCCATAACAGGCTGTGCAAAGATGCCTACAGCCTGAGACGTCGAGATAAAAAGTCCTGCCACAAGGGCAGTCTTACCCAACCCGCCCTCTTCCATAGGTGACATAAGGTAGAGAAGTAGAAAAGACTGAATCGCCGATTGGCCCATAGATCTGAGGGCAGTCACAGCAATGAGCCCCAACATACCCCACTCCTTCAGCAAATCTCCCAAACCGCCGAAGTACTCTTTCAATGAACCGCTGTCAGTAGCTACCGACGGAATATTTCGCATCATCAGGTATACGAGCACAGCAAAGACCATTGCGGGAACTACACTGATCCTAAAAACCTCATCCCATTGGAAGGCGATGAGATAGGTAAAGGTAATAATTGAGCCAACTTTGAATGTCTCGGTTGTGATCAGACCTACAATTAATGGGCCTAGCACTTCCCCAATTGAGCCCCCTGTGCCATGAAGTGATATAGCGAATCCTCTTCGATCGGGAAATTTCCGAGAGAGCGAAGCAATAGCCGGAGGGTGATACAAAGACGGTCCTATCCCTACTAGTAGAATCGCCGCCACTATCCAAAAGAAGTTTGGCGCAACACCCAATAAAAAATAAGATACTCCCATCAGAGCCAGCGAAATAAATAGCATAGCTCCGGAGCGGTTAGCAAACCGTTCACCCAAATAGCCAGCGACCATTGTGGTCCCGCCTGACGTCATATTCCTAGCTGTAAATAGAGCACCGTATTGCTTAACACTTAGTCCTTTGTCTATCTTCATCAAGGGAAGGAGGATAGGTAGCGCAGAATTGAAAAGGTGCTTAACAGCGTGTCCGAGTATCACAGTTACTGCCAGACGGTTCCGTCCTGCGCGAATATCAGGTGACACATCCACTATCGATTCGGACTTATCTTTCATGCAACTTCCCTTCACTAAACGAGGCCAATTGACTTCAGGCACAAAACGCATGGATCATACCATTTTGATTGGTAAAACAGGCTACAAATCTACAGGGGTTAATTGGAATTAGCTGGGAGGATTCACCGTCAAAATATAGAAAATTGAAAGCCTCTACAAGTTGGTAAGATCCCAATAACGGTAAAAATGGTTCAGAGGGCCATGTCCACCGCCTATTTGAAAATTGTGCCTGATAGCTCCAGTAACATAGGCTTTGGCGTCGCTCACAGAATCACGCATGGAGTTACCCTTAGCCAGTCCGGCCGCGATAGCCGATGCGAACGTGCAGCCGGTTCCGTGAGTATTTGGAGTATCTATTCTTCTCGTTGTAAACAATCTGAACTCACTGCCGTCGTAGAATACATCGGTTGCAGGCCCTTCTTCGAAGTGACCTCCTTTCACTACCGCAGATGAAGCCCCCATTGAAACAAGCTTTACTGCCGCCTCTCTGGCTGAATCAAGATCAGCTACGTTAATCCCCGTCAGTACTGATGCTTCAGGTGCGTTGGGCGTCACCACAGTTGCCATCGGAATGAGAACCTCTCTGAGTGTAACTATGGCCTCTTCATTGATCAGATTCGCACCACCCTTAGCTTTCATGACTGGGTCAACGACAAAATTCTCCACTCCATATTCGCGAACCTTGTCTGAAACACACACTATTATCTCCGAGCTCGAAAGCATTCCCGTCTTTATGGCATTTGCCCCTATGTCAGTCATAATGGCATCTATCTGACTTCCGATGAGATCTACAGGCAATTCCTTGACTTCTCGAACCCCGAATGTGTTCTGAGAAGTGATGACTGTAACTGCACAGGTGCCATAAACACCATTGGCCGCAAACGATTTGAGATCCGCCTGCATGCCTGCTCCCCCTCCTGAGTCAGATCCGGCAATGGTCATGGCGGTATGTACTTTCGCTGTGTCAGTCACGGTATCCGGCAACTCCTAATTATTTGGATCGCTTATGGCTAAGTGGAGGATGCACATAGAAGTATAAAGCCATGCTCAAACATATCAGATCGGTCACGGTTCATTCCTATAATTAACCCCCATCATTCGTCGAACCATCCTTCTCCTTCATATGCCGCCTCCCAAAAGAGATATTCGTACCGAAGTGACATATGAAATATATAGTCCGCTCGATCCTCCGAAATCTGAGACGTATTATCAATATAATCTTCCAGCCATTGAACTAGACCCCCCAACACTTTTGGGCCGTGTAAGTCTATCCATTCCTTGTAAATCGGTATGTCTGGATTAGCCCTGTCCTTAAGTAAACGAGTTCCCCATTCAAGGTACGTCCCTTCAGTAACATAAAGAAGAACCGCTATGTCATCGAAGTCTCCCTCCAAGGCGGTTCGTACAATGAAGTCACCGAACGCTCTTGTCGTGGGGGTGGCTCTAACTGAAGTGTATTCCTCCTCAGAGACACCAAGCTCGTCAAACGCACGGAGAAACAGATCATTCTCTGGGTCCAGTATGCCTATTAGAAAATCGGTAAATAGTGACGCTACTTTGAGATTGGGCGACTTGGCGATGGCCTGCGCCGTCAATGCAACTAAGTCGTTTACAAAAACATAGTCTTGTAAGAAATACCGGCGGAATTTCACCGCGGGTAGAGCGCCCTTACCCATTTCATCCACAAAGGGATGATTCGTCATATCACGCCAAAGAGATGAATACCTATTCTTAAGTTTCTGTGTAAGGAACCCTGCGTCTTTATCCTTCATCTTCGCTTAGATAGGACTTAATTAATTGTTTGTATACTCGTCAAAGTAAGCATCCCTAGCGTCTATACTCTTGTCCAATAGACCCTTTTCCTGCATCCAGGTGGCAAAAGCCACCCATTTACCCTCCTCCTGCTTACCGAAGTCGCCATTTTCATCCTGCCATAGAACCTTAAGCAGATCCGCCCCTGGTCTATCTATTTTCTCATCGATTTCCGGTGCATGTTTCTTCAAGATGTCTACACCACCTTGCGGGTCCGTAATTGCATCTTGGTATCCTCTGATAACTGCTCTGGAGAACCTTTCCACAAGGCCAGGATTGTCAGCAAGATACTTTTCACTTGTGACCATTACCAACTCATAGTAGTCAGGGACACCCCATTCCTCCATCCTTAATACATTAACGGGATATCCCTCATTTCCAAGGCTAATGCTTTCGTGCGTAAAATATGCGCCAACAATCGCATCAACACGGCCAGACATAATGGATGTGCCCAATTCCCAGCCGACGTTTACAAGCTCAATGTCTTCTAATCCCAAAAGGCCGTCGGCTTGCAGCATTGTGGTGAGAGCATCTTCATTCCATGGAATGCCGGGGTAGCCGACTTTTTTCCCTTTTAGATCACCGGGTGAATCGTAGCCAGACGAACGTAATACCATCATTGAGTTGAGGGGATGTTGAACCATGCCAAGTATCGATACAATAGGAACCCCTTCCCCTCGGGCTATGAGTACATCAGGCTGGTAATTCATTCCAAAATCATCAGCACCAGAAGCTACTGTTTGAAGCACAGTGGATGGGTCAGAAGGGGTATAAATTTCTACTTCGAGGTTCTCTTCCGCAAAATAACCCCTTTCTTCTGCTATGTAGAGTCCTAGGTGATTAGAATTCGGAAACCAATCTAACGCCAGTTTTATCTTATCAGTATCAGCGCTTTGCGATGAGCATGCAGAGGCAACATTACCAACTAACACGCACAAAAGTGCAAAGAAAGTCACAATCTTTTTCATTCCTGAATTCCTCCGAACTCCATCTACTGAAACTATTACCTTTTTATGCTCGTCTCCCTGACATACATTTCTATTCAGAAGTTCTATTTTCCCTTTCTTTGTGCCACCAAGGTATGGCTACTCTTTCCATTGCACCAACCAGTGAAAAAAGACTCACTCCCATCGCCGAAAGAATTGCAATAGCGGCAAATACTCGCTCTGTCTGAAACTGGGGTTTGGATCGGATCATTAAATATCCGAGGCCCTCACTAGAACCCACCCATTCACCTATTACCGCCCCAATCACACTAACGGCTATGGCCACCCTTAATCCAGAAAACAAGTATGGCATCGAAATCGGTACCTGTACTTTCATGAACACCTGCCATTTCCGAGCCCCCATCGTTCTCATCAAACGTTCCATGTCAGGGTCAATCGATTTCATACCGTCCACTGTGTTAACAACTATTGGAAAGAAACTAATCAGTGCCACAACAATAACTTTAGGCATGAGCCCATATCCTACCCAAACGAGCAACATAGGGGCTATTACGATTATGGGCACTGTCTGAGAGGCAATCAAAAAAGGGTATAACGCCTTTTCAAGTGTTTTTGAAAGAGTTATCCCTGAGGCCAGTACCAAACCTGATACGAGAGCCAAAATAAAACCAATGAGAATCTCCTCTAGAGTTACCAAACTATGGCTGGCTAGAAGAGAAGCGCTATCATAAAGGGTGTACCCGATTGATGATGGAGCAGGTAACAGCCAGCTCGCTATGTTTCCTATGCGAACAAAGGCCTCCCAAAGCGCAATTAGAGTCATGACAATAAGGAGCGCCGGTACCCATCTGCCAAAAGTCCTCACTATAAAGATCCTCCGTCGCGAGGTTTTTCAATTAAGTTAGATAAGATCTGGGATTTTAGCCTCAAAAAGCAGGGGTCCATAATGATTTTACGATCCCTTGGCCGACTGAAAGGCACTGACTCTACTGTCAGAATACTTCCGGGTCTGGGTGACATTACATATATTCTGTCCGACAAAAATATGGCTTCATCCACGTCATGAGTAACCATGACAACCGTCCTGTTTTCACCTTCCAATATTCCTAAAAGCCATTCTTGAAGATGAGATCTATTTAATGCATCCAGAGAGCTAAACGGTTCGTCGAGTAGTAATATTTCGGGTTCCGTAAGCATAGTGCGGAGAAAAGCTGCTCTTTGCCTCATTCCTCCCGAAAGGGTAAAAGGCAACTCATCCTCAAACCCATCAAGCCCGAAGTCAGCCATTTCCTCTGATGCCCTTTTCAGGGCAACACGGCGAGGAATCCCCTTAATCTCAAGTCCGAGTAGTACGTTCTCCTTAACGGACCTCCATGGCAAAAGAAGATCCTTCTGCAGCATGTATCCAACCTCACCAAGTCGCGTTCTAGCTTCGACAAGGTTGTTTCCCTGAACACAAACGCTAACAAACCCTTCATCGGGATCATCTAAACCAGCAATGATGTTGAGTAAACTACTTTTACCACATCCACTTGGGCCAATCAGCGTTACAATCTCGCCTTCGTCCGCATGAATATTTACATCCTGGAGTACGCGTAGAACCCCGCCGCTGTGCAGAACAATTCGCCCTACACCAACTACGTCTATTTTTCTCGAAAGACCTTTCCAGTTATCCATACCACCCAAAAAAAAAGCCCCCCTGAGTACCTGAGGCCCTAGTTAGGCTTTGCAGGTTCTGGGCGGCTTGCTTTCGGTATGTGCTATTCGCACTCTCCCTACGCTGGCATTACCCAGATCAGGTGTGAAGGGGTCGACAGCATTAGTGCTGACCTCTCAGCCTGGCTTTCCCAAGCTCCCCCGGCTAGATATTTATTTGTTAAGTACCCCCTAATAGACGGATATTTTCATATCCTTATGGCAGAACGATCCGATCTTATCACAATAATCGGTGATGCTCTGGCTTGCAAAGATTAAGAATCTTTGTAGCGCTTCTAGAAAATATCTGCTGCCAAATCATGTCGCGATACTCAATGTGAGCTTAGCAGAATCTATAAATTCCTCTTATTTCGTTGTGGCGGACGTGCAAAAAATACTAATACCATGGACAGAATAGAGGCCCCCGCGAACCCCATAAACGCCCATTCATAACTTCCAGTCCGGTCATAGAAAACCCCAGAAACGATTGGACCGATAATGATGCCCACCATCTGTATTGTGCTTCGAAATCCTGAAATTGTTGCGAAAGCTTTCCGACCGAAGTAGTCCGCTATCAAAGCCTGCGGTATAACTGATATACCACCTTGTGAGACAGAATATAAGATGATCGCGGGTACTGAGTCCTCAATTGACTCTGCCCTTGCCAACATCACTATGGAAACTGTCATCAGAACCAAAGAGCCAACCATCATGTAACGCCGATTGAAGTAATCACCAAGATAACTGAGTCCGAACCTACCTGGAATACTAATTACACCAACGGATCCGGCATAAGTAGCAGCTTGCACCGGATTTGCTCCCAATCCCATAAAATATGGCACCAGATGTAAGCCTACTCCACCTGAAACAAGTGATCGTGCCATGATCGATAGGGAAAGAAACCAGAAGCTCGAAGTCCCGAGAGCCTCTCTTGCCGTAAAATCTTTGGAAAGATCCGGCACCAACTGTCGACCTTCGGAGTTTTCTCTTGGCTCTTCTGGTTTGTCCCCGTCCGGTAACAGCCCATATTGCTCCGGCCTATGCCTCATAATTGATGCCACGGGGATGCCCACAACCACCACAAAAATGCCGACCAAAACTGAAGCTTGACGCCAGCCGAATTCTTCAATAGCCCAACCAAGCACAGGCACCATGAGACCCCCTAGGCCAACCCCAGACCACATAATACCGAAGGCTAGTCCTCGTTTTCGGGTAAACCAATTTGCCACAGCAGCTGAAGCAGGTGTGTGCATTCCAACACTATTTCCCAGGGTCACTCCTAGGACATAGACCAGCATAAAGGTTAGTAACCCATTAACTCGGCTCAGCAGTATGAATCCCAGACCCATCAGAGGTATCCCGACTAGCATCAGCTTGCGAGGTCCGATTCGATCTACAAGCCACCCTTCCAAAGGGCCTATAAAGCCAGCCTCCAGCCTAGCCAGAGAGAAAATTGTGGATACAACGGTGCGATTCCAGCCAAATTCTTTACTAAGCGGAATTATGAAATTACCAAAGCCGTGGAAGTTGATTCCTGATGTCATAGCCATGACGAAAGCCCCGCCAAGACATATCCACCAACCATAGAAGAGATTAAACAGAAAAAACGGCTTCCTCTCCGAGGGACCAGAGTCTACGTTTTTTCTGTTCTCGCTCCCTCGTACCGGGTCGCCGGACGGGATCATTCGTTCATTCTTTCATCTTGAAACTGCTCTGAATTCACACTTCCAAGTTTATCACTCCTAATAATATGTGATGTTGAAATAGCGTTTCAATTAGCAAACTGCCTTCCAATAAATGGGACAAATCTATCTATCTGTTATTCTGTCCCGGGACAACTCGAATTTGATATGACAACATCGGCTAGAACCTCAACGCGACCAGATTTGATAGCTATTCTGGAAAATAATGGATTCCGCGTGACCGGACCTCGCATTGAGATAATAAAGTGTTTGGAAAAACATCCTGATGGATTTACAGCTGAAGAGGTTGCGGAATCTCTGTCACAGGTTTCTAGAGCAACTGTTTTCCGTACATTAAAGCTCCTATTAGGAGCCAACGTTCTTTGTAGGCTTGCACTCCCCGGCGGCACTCCGCGTTATTCCTTGTCCAGAGAAGAACATCATCACCATACTGTGTGCGTAAATTGCGGAAAGGTAGGGGAGTTTAGGGCCTCGACTATGGAGAGGTTACTTCGCGCAATCGGATCAGAGATTCCAGGAGAGATCGTAGGACACAATATTGAATTCCATATTCTATGCAACACTTGCGCGCCTTGAATGCTGACAGCGCTAGAAGAACCTTATTTAACCATGCCATAAATGCTCGAAAGTTAAAGGTCCATCACCTAACAAGAATCCTTTTTTTCGTCGCCGCTAAAAGAAATATCCCTGTGGAAACAAGTGTCATCGACGGACCCGAGGGAAGATCGAAGAAATAGGACAAATAGAGTCCTGAAACCGTAGAGAGGACTCCGAATACCACCCCTAACGCAATCGCACGATTGAATCTTCGCGCAATTAGACCAGCGGCAGCTGCTGGTGTTATGAGCATTGCAACCACCAACACGATGCCAACGGCCTGAAGTGCCACAACTATCACTATAGACAGAAGTACGAACAGCAGATAATCCAGACCTTTCGTTGGAAGACCAATAACTGTGGCACCCACAGGATCAAAACTAACGAATACAAGCTGCCTATGAAAGGCCGATATGACAATTAAAACCAATACGGCCAATAGACATGTCACGACGACGTCTCTATTAGAGACTCCAAGTACTTGACCAAGCAGTATGTCTTCCACACTTACAGAAACGTTACCTGCAAACGAAACCATTATTAATCCGAGAGCGAAAAGCCCTGCAAACAATATTCCGGTAGAAGTGTCTTCAGCAATCTTCGCCTTCTTACTCAGATAACCTATAGCTAAAGCAACCACAATGCCCATCGGAACGGCTCCGACCAAGGGGCTCACACCTAGTATCAAAGCAAGGATCATCCCAGGAAGTACAGAGTGTGCTAGCGCATCACCCATGAATCCGAGTCCTCTATTGACAACGTATGAACCAAGAATCGGGCACATTATCCCAACAAATATTGAAACAGCTAAAGCACGTATCATGAATGAATATGCGAATGGTTCCAACAGCAGTTCAACCAAATCAGGCATTCTAGGGGGCTGTGCTATCTTCCCGTACATGGTCCGGATCATGGCCCGCATGACCATGATGTCCCACCCAGTGATCAGCGAGCATCGTGCCATGGGGACCATACAGCTCTTCAAGAACCGAGGGAGTAAATGCGTTGCGAGGATTGCCATATGCACAGACGTGCCTATTTAGGCACAACACCTCATCAAATCGATCAGCCAGTGTGTTCAAGTCATGGGTTGCCATCAAAATGGTATTCCCGTCGTCTCGCAGCTCCTTTAACACATCCACGAGACCCTCCTGAGATGCGATATCGACTCCGCTAAAAGCCTCATCAAGCAAAAGGATATCTGATCCCTGTGCTAGCGAACGAGCCACAAATACTCTCTGGCGCTGACCACCTGACAGCTGGTCAACTAGACTTCCTTTGAGGTTCCACATATCAACCTTACGTAGAGATTCCTCTACAATTTTCTCGTCCTTTGGCGTCGACCGGCCGAACAAAGAGATCTTCCGAGTCCTACCTAAGGAGACCACGTCTAGAGCCGACAAGGGGAAGCGCCAATTTACGCGCTCACGTTGTGGAACATATCCCACATCACCTCTGGCACGTTCAGGAACATTCCCCTTGATAAATATTGCGCCATTCGCCAGACGCTGAAGACCTGCTATCGCGTTGAATAATGTAGTCTTGCCCCCACCATTTGGGCCCACAACTCCTATCAAAACTCCCTGTTCGATCGAGAAAGTTACATCATCAAGGACAAGCTCATTATCAAATTCAACACATGCGCTGACCGCTTTTATGACAGGAGGTGACTTGACCCGATTCAAAGTATCAGCACCCATACAACCCAATATATGTAACTTGTAGGCAAATCTTATTGATACTAAGTCTCAATAATTAATGTAATCAAATTATAAATTTGCAGGAAAGTAGTGTCAACGAATTAATTAGGACTCTAATCTGAATAAGATTCTATCCACTTCCATAACAATATTGCTCTTTTGGCCCCATCTTCGGTTCTTGGATCAATAGAACATCTGCAAGTTCTTGTGTATGAGCCAATGACTTGGAGGTCGCTACGCCCTCCTTCATTCATTCCCCACTTCCATTTTGACCCATCTGCTGCGCGAAAAATTTGATCACATATCTCCCTCGTAACAGGCACTGCCTTATGAAATCGACGGGACCATGAAGATCCGCCAAAGATCCAGAAAGAATCCCACAATGAACTATCGTACATAGCCCGTCTAATGTGTGCATTAGAAGAAAACCGTTCTAGATCAGCATTTAGAGGAATACTTGTCACCGAACTAATTATGTGGTCCACGTGAAGGTAACCTACCAAAAAAAACCCATACCTATCCGTGCCACCTTCAGGCAGCCAATGATTAAGACGGGCAATGAACATGAGAAAATCACCCCTTTCTACATTCCTCAGAGACATTGCACGAGGATTTACATCACAATTGTCCCCATAAGAAAACGTATCGAATTCAGGATCGTTATGTGTCGTTTCTTCAAGAAACCTTTTAGGGATGTAGGAGTCTAGGTTCTTTGAAGGGTCGTAGAACGAATGAAGATCGCCGTATAAAACCCCGTTTGGTTGAGGAATAAACCTATCTTCTGGAATCGGTATGAATTCAAACATTCTGTCCTGAAATATAGGACTACAGAAACGATGCGCAGCATTGGTACCAACATTTACTACGTAAATCCTACCGGTCAAGTCTAACGTCCAAGTTTTCCTCCGAGCGCGTCAGAGAGTGCATCTTCGATCTCCTGAGTCACGTACGATTCCGTTTCAGAGTCAAGTGCCATTCGGAGAGCCCCTACTGCCTCTGGTCCTCCGATTTGCCCCAGCGCCCATGCTGCATGGGATCGCACTAATGGCTCTGATTCTAAAAGCACATTAGTAAGGGGCTGGATAGCCCTAGGATCCCCATTATTTCCTAGAGCGATGCATACGTTTCGTTGAAGGCCGCTAAGTTTTGCCCTCTTAATGGGACTGTTTCGATACTTTTTGCTGAAAGTCTCTTGATCCATTTCCAGTATAGGTACAAGATCTGGCGCCGAAAACCCAGTCCTTTGCTGAAATTCGGCCGTGTCTCCTGAGACCGCCTTGATGTTTACGGGGCAGACATCCTGACAGATATCGCATCCGAATATCCAGTCGCCCATAAGAGGACGTAAATTTCTTGGCACAGTGCCTCGGAGTTCAATCGTCAAATATGAGATGCAGCGGGTATTATCTACTACATAAGGAGCGACAATAGCACCTGTAGGACAATCATCGATGCAGCGCACACAGCTTCCGCAGGTCTTCTTCAAAGGATTGTCTGGTTCTAGATCCAGATCCGTAATCACTTGGCCTAGAAGCACCCACGAGCCATGGCTTGGAGTCAAGATGTTGGTGTTTTTCCCAAACCAACCTACTCCAGATCTTCTGGCGGCAGCACGATCGTTCATGGGACCATCATCAACGAATATTCTATGACGAACCGATCGACCTACTATGGCAGGCAATCCGTCACAGAACTCTTTCAGGCGTCCCTTCAACACGTTGTGATAGTCATCACCCCAAGAATAGCGAGCTATCCTGCCTTTCATACCGTTAGTACTGTCAGGATCATCTCCTAGGTAACTTGTAGCTAATGAAATGACTGAACGGGCACCTTCCAAAAGTTCTTTAGGTCGGTTCATCTTCTGAATCCTAGCTTCTGTATACCAGGAGTATCCATCCATATGGCCGTCACGAACTCTTTTTAGGGCCGCTAATTCGTCCTCGGTAAAATCCTCTGGCCCAGTGAATCCGACAATATCGAAACCCTTTGAAAGAGCATATTGTTTTACTGCATCATTCAAGGTCATTTAACAATATATCCGGTATCGACAAATAAAAGACACAACATAAAGTACTTTTTTGAAGCTGTTGACACCTTAAGCCTGCGACAATATCATCACTAGATCTTATTTATCTAAGCATTCTAAGATTTTTTGTGCAATAGCGTGAGTGTTATGGTTTTCAATGCCGAGAGTGCAGGGATTCTCCATTTTGGAAGTTAATGGAGGAATCCATCTTACATTCGTTACAGGAGGAAGATGCACAAAGCCGGCGGATCCGGTGACCAATTGCTCTCTACATTAAAACCAGCACACGCAGTTAAAATCAGGATACATATTTGTCAGTCACTAGTAGTTCCTCAAAAAGACAAGGGCCTGCGGCAAAAAAACCCGCAGGCCCTTGTCTTTTTACTTTAGCTGAATATCAATCATTATTATTGCGATTACTCGCAGAATAAAAAATGGAGGTGATAACCATGGTCAGACTCAGAGAGCTGAGAAGGACCTACGGTTTTGACGAGGTTGCCATAGCGCCAGGAGCCATAACGGTTAATCCAGAGATGGTCGATACTGAATTTTCTATAAGCGGTATGACCATAGAAACCCCTGTGCTCGGATCTGCCATGGACGCCGTGGCCAGTCCGGCGTTTGCAGGGGAAATGCACAAACAAGGTGCTATGAGCGTAATGAATCTAGAGGGTGTTCAGACTAGATATGATGACCCTCAGCAGGCCATTGACGAGATTGCTGCGGCAACAAACGAAAATGTTACTTCTGTAATGCAGCGAATCTATTCAGTGCCGATAAAAGAGAACTTGATCGGAGAAAGAGTAGAGGAAATAAAGAAAACAGGTGCCCACTGCGCTGTCTCTGTGACCCCGGCTCTTACCAAAAGTCTAGGGCCGTTAGCCGTAGAAGCTGGGGCTGAAATGTTAGTGGTCCAATCCACGGTAACTACGGCGAGGCATTCCTCGAATAGTGCAAAGGGACTGCAGTTCCCCGAACTATTGGAAATGGTCAACGTCCCTGTCGTGGTGGGAAACTGCGTAGGCTACGATGTTGCAACTGAAATAATGGAAACTGGTATTCATGGCCTTTTAGTGGGAGTTGGACCAGGAGCAGCATGCACTACCAGAGAAGTAACAGGTGTCGGTGTTCCTCAAGTTACAGCGACAATGGACTGTGCTCAGGCAAGAGACGACTATTTCGGAAAGACCGGAAGATACATCCCGATAATCACAGATGGCGGGATACGGACGGGCGGGGAGTTATGTAAAGCGATCGCCAGCGGCGCAGATGCTGTCATGATAGGAACTCCTCTAGCCCAGTCCATTGAGGCCCCTGCAAAAGGATTTAACTGGGGCATGGCAAGCCCTCATCCCGCTCTACCTCGAGGCACGCGGGTCAAGGTAGGCACGAAGGGAACACTAGAGCAACTCTTCTTCGGGCCTTCATCGGTATCAAATGGTACTCAAAACCTAATAGGTGCACTCAAAGCATGTATGGGTATGGTGGGAGCCATGAATATCAGAGAGATGCACGAGGTAGAAATTGTTGTTGCCCCATCTATAAAAACGGAAGGAAAACACTATCAACTAGGCCTCACATAAATACCGAGGCAAATTGAATACTATTTAGACTTTAATACCTACAGAAGTCTCAATCAGTACCGCTCGGTGCTTGCCTGACAAATCCTCAAGAACGGTTATTGAAGCATCCGGGAACATTTTCTTAGATAGTTGGGAGGCTTTGCGAGCTTGAGTCGGATCAATTTCAAACACCACCATGCCCAGCGAAGAGAGTTTTGGCTTAGCTTGCCGTAATAGGTTTCTAATAACTGTTAAGCCATCAGGCCCGCCATCTAAAGCTACTCTGGGCTCTCTAAGCACTTCTCTTTGCAATCCATCAATATCTCCTTCAGGTATGTAAGGGGGATTGGAGACAATGATATTCATTTCTCCACTTAAAGGTTCAAGAAGATTTCCTAACCTCAGTAACACCCTGTCATGTACTCCATGAGTTCGCCGGTTGACGTCCGCGACATTCAGCGCCTCCGGACTTATGTCAATAGCGGTAACACGAGCAAATGGAATATTCACTGCTATAGCTACCGCAATTGCCCCACTGCCGGTCCCTACATCGACGATGTTTAGCAGCGACCAATCTCTCTTCTTTGAAAACTCGATCACCGCTTCCACTAATAGTTCAGTTTCCTGACGAGGGATGAGTACATCTTCCGTAATCTCAAATGACAGTGAGTAGAACTCTCTGGTTCCAGTGATGTAGCTGAGTGGCTCTCCTTCTAAACGTCTTTTAACCAGTGTGGTCACTAGGTCTTCTTGCTCCAAGATCAAAGATTCTTGTAGATCCCGAAGCATCGCAGCACGATCAATTCGCAGAACATGGCGCAAAATCACTTCTGCTTCGATGCGGGCATCGTGAGAGCCTATTCCGACCAACTGTTC
>ERZ651768.98-NODE-98-length-60634-cov-16.114900_pt1 | contig 60634 bp, 65 predicted proteins | sample MGYA00514754_ERZ651768 | MGnify/ENA metagenome assembly ERZ651768
GGGGTTTCACAGGTGTACTACCCTGGTTTAAGCGAACATCCCCAATTTCAGCGGAGTGCCCAGCTTTTCAGAAAACCTGGGGCGTTGTTTTCGTTCGAATTGAGCCAGGAAATAGAACCGTTTGATTTCTTGAATCGACTCAATGTGGTGATTAAGTCGAGTAATCTGGGAGACAACCGGACACTTGCGATACCGGTGTCTCAAACAATTTATCACGAGATGGGGCCGGCTCGGCGGGCAGAAATGGGCATTGCAGAGTCGCTCATCCGAATTTCTGTAGGGATCGAAGAAATCGACGATTTGGTCGAAGATTTCAGAGCGGCCCTTGAAAGCTAGGGTCTGCACAACGGACGGCGCGAGGATGGCACGATGAGACTTGCGGACAAGACTGCGGTGATCACCGGCGGTGCGGGAGGTATCGGGAGAGCCGCTGCACGGCTTTTCGCTGAGGAAGGGGCCAATGTACTTATCGCAGACTTGAGTGAGGAGGCTCTCGCGGGGGCCGTCGATGATATAGGGAGCAATCAAGTCAGTTATTGCGTTACCGACGTAACGAACGCAGCCGACAACGATCGAATGATTGCGGTTGCGGAGCAACGATACGGAGCAGTAGACATCTTGTTAGCCAACGCCGGCATCGAGGGGGCGGTGAAACCTACGCTTGAATACGACGAAGCGACCTTTGACCGCGTGATGGCTGTTAATGTGAAGGGAGTCTGGTTGGGATTAAAGTCTGTCATCCCCGCCATGATCCGGAGCAGCGGTGGTAGCATCGTCATCACGTCGAGTGTTGCTGGCTTATCCGGCGGGCCGAATGTTGCACCGTATTCCACCAGCAAACACGCAGTGATTGGCCTGATGCGGTCTGTGGCGAAGGAGTACGCGGCGATGAACATCCGGGTCAACACGGTCAATCCATCACCCGTTGAGACCCGAATGATGCGTAGCCTCGAGGAAGGCATTGCCCCAGGAGCGGGCACTACGGTTCATGACCGTATCGTCGAACGGATCCCCATGGGACGGTATGCCGAGCCAATTGACATCGCCCGGGTCATGCTATTCCTAGCCAGTGACGATGCCGGTTGGATTACGGGTTCCGTGTATGCCGCTGACGGCGGCAACAGCGCGTAAGGAACGTACATGGCGCAGTTAGTCATGCAGACCGATCTCGATTTGCCTAACAAAAGAAGCGGAAAAGTCCGAGATTTATACGACGTGGTGCTTCCCGATGGCGATCCCGGATTATTGATTGTCGCCACGGATCGGACCAGCGCCTTTGACGTGGTGATGGCTAATGGCTTGCCAGGCAAGGGTATCGTTTTGACGCAAATTTCCCAATTTTGGTTCGATTACTTCGACGACAGGTTGGATCATCACCTTGTCTCGACAGCCGTAGAAGACGTACCTGGTATAAGCGACAAAAAGAAAGAGCTTCTTAGAGGTCGAATAATGCTTTGTCGGGCGACGGAAGTCGTACCGATTGAATGTATTGCAAGGGGTTATATCACGGGCAGTGGATGGAAGGATTACCAGACCACGGGTCGCGTGTGCGGAATTGAATTACCGGAAGGTTTGGTGAACAGCGATCGCTTGGACGAACCTTTGTTTACGCCGTCCACAAAAGCCGAAGCCGGTCTGCACGACGAAAACATTAGTTTTGAACAAGGGATCGGAATTGTCGGTGTCAAAACCATGGAGTGGCTTCAAGAAACGACGCTTTCGTTGTATCGAGATGCGCGGGATTATGCCTTTGAGCGTGGGATTATTTTGGCCGATACAAAGTTTGAATTTGGAGTTCCGCCGGGCGCCACCACGCCAATACTGATCGACGAAATATTTACCCCCGACAGCTCGCGGTTTTGGCCGGCAGATTTGTGGGAGCCGGGGTCCGAACAACCAAGCTTTGACAAACAATTCGTGCGTAATTACTTAGAGGAACTTGTTACGTCGGGAGTGTGGGACAAAACGCCTCCGGGACCAGCATTACCAGCAAACGTAATCGATGACACAATGGCGAAATACCTGGAAGCATACGCTCGGCTGACGGGAGAAGATCTCGTTCTCTGACCCATGCGGTGGGAAGTCTATAAACAACGATGTGTGCAACCCGACGTCGTATCTCGATGGATGATTGAGCAGACGGTTGGACTGCTCGACGCTGGCTTGCGAGGACGGCTTCTTGCTGAGCTTGCCGAGAAACCACTGCCTCCCCCGAGGGACCACTTGGGCGATGCCCGTGTAAATATGTTCGTGACCAACGAATTAAGCCGCGTAGAGCTGGAGATTAGCGATTCCGTCGATCGAGCCGTCGTCGCAGGTCGTCGTACGTCAGCTACGACTATCAATGGCGTCGGACGATTTGGCGAAATAGGGTGCAATTACGCGGCATACGTGGAGCGACTAGCAAATGTTTGAGCGTGTCTTGGTGGCTAATCGAGGTGCGGTCGCGCGGCGTATTATCCGCGCATGTAACGCCCTTGATTGCGAAAGCATCGCCGTCTACTCGGATATTGATGCAGGATTACCGCATGTCGAGGAGGCGTCGCGCGCCGAGCGTCTGCCTGGGTACCGACCTGTTGATACGTACTTGAATGGAGAAAATATCCTTTCGGCTGCGCGACGGGCCAAAGCCGATGCCGTGCATCCAGGATACGGCTTTCTCGCAGAAAATCCTGATTTTGCCCGCTCCGTTGAGGCGGCAGGTATGAAGTTCATAGGGCCGGCTGCGAGTTGGTTAGAACGCATGGGGGAGAAAACCCAAGCCCGGCAATGGATGCAAGAAAACGGCTTTCCGGTGCATGCCGGGAGCGAAGTAATTCGTGACCAGAAGATGCTGACGAGTGCCGCGGCAACGATTGGATACCCGGTGATTCTCAAACCCACGGCCGGTGGAGGCGGTATCGGTATGATCGTTGCCGAGGACCCCGAATCTTTAACGGCAGCGTACGCAACGGCAACCAGTTTAGCCGCGCGGACGTTCGGTCAATCGACGGTATTTCTTGAAAAGTTTCTTCAGGGTTCGCGACATGTCGAAGTGCAAGTGATTGGTGATGGCGAAACGTTGCTGGCCCTGTACGAGCGGGATTGTTCGGTCCAGCGGCGACATCAGAAGCTCATTGAGGAATCCCCCGCGCCAGCGATAGAGCGTTCGGACATTGACGAGTTGTCTTCACGGGCTGTGGAGGCGTTGGTCGGCTATGACAGTTTGGGCACGGTGGAAACGCTATACGACCAAGGCTGCTTTGGTTTTTTAGAGATGAACACCAGATTGCAGGTCGAACACGGCGTGACTGAGGAAGTCACGGGGTTAGACCTTGTCGACTTGCAATTACGAATTGCTTCGGGGGATCGACTTTCGACTCTTCTACCTGAGCGACCCGGGATTGACGGACACGCAGTCGAAGCGAGGCTGTACGCGGAAGATCCTGAAAGCATGTTGCCGTCTCCCGGGCACTTAAGCGTTTTCAGAGTTCCAGACATGGCGGGTGTTCGCATCGAAGCGAGTTATCGGGAGGGGAATACCGTGAGCCCATACTACGATCCAATGTTAGCGAAGGTAATCGGCAAGGGGGCGACTCGGGAAGCAGCCATTGGCCGTACGTTAATCGCTCTTCGAGCGATGGAAGTGAAAGGTGTCAAAACCAACGCCACTCTCCTATGTCACATTCTGGAGAGTGCTCGTTTTATCGAGGCGAAGCTTGATACCGCCTTCCTTGGCGATCTGCTATAAACGCCTGTTTGGCGGAGATCAACATGGCTCGGTATCCGGTCGAAAGCGAAGTCACAGGGACTGTCTGGAAAGTAGAAGTCGCCGTTGGCGATAACGTCACTGAGGGGGATGTCCTCGTCATTCTCGAGTCGATGAAAATGGAAATTCCCGTAGAAAGTCCTCAAGCGGGTACCGTGACCGAGCTGTTGGTGCAGGCGGAAGATTCTGTGGAAGAAGATCAAGTTGTTGCGGTCATCGAAGACTAAATATTGCTAATCCGTAGTTGTTTGCATGCCTAGACAGGGCACCACTCGGCTCGTTCGTTGTGGATGTTTGGATCGCTTGTGTCACACTTATTTAGTGAGGTTTGGGGAGGGAGACAATGTCCGACATAGTCACGATTGATATTGATTGCGGGATTGCGGATGTAAGGCTAAATCGGCCGGAGAAATACAATGCGCTCTCGGGCGATATGTTTACGGCGATCATTGAGGCAGGCGAGAGCTTAGCGTCGGCGATGGATGTGCGAGTCGTCGTGCTTTCGGGGAACGGTCCCGGGTTTTGCGCTGGCTTAGATTTCGACAGTTTTCAAGGCATGGCGGATGCAGCTGAATCGGGCGGCGACGTCGGAAGTGGCCTCTTGCAGCGCGACGAACGTCCTGAAAACCGTGCGCAGAGGCCAGCGTATGTTTGGAAAACATTACCCATGCCGGTCATCGCGGCCGTACACGGGGTCGCCTACGGCGGCGGTTGTCAAATTGCGCTCGGCGCGGATATTCGTATTGCGTCCCCAGAGGCAAAGTTTTCGGTCATGGAGATCAAATGGGGAATTATTCCAGACATGTCCATTACCCAAACCTTGCGTGATGTTGTCCGGCTCGATATAGCCAAGGAGTTGACGTTTACCGGTCGAATCGTAAGCGCCGTCGAAGCTGAGCGGATTGGACTTGTTTCGCACCTTGCCGAAGATCCGTTGGCAACTGCGAAAGCTCTGGCAGCAGAGATCGCGGGTAGGAATCCGCACGCGGTACGAGCGAGCAAACACCTATATGAGAAATCGTGGCACGGCGATGCCGAGACCGGGCTTTCCCTCGAGGCGATGCTGCAGAAGGATCTTTTGGGCTCCGAAAATCAAATCGAAGCGGTATACGCTAACTTCGAAAAGCGGGCTCCGGTATTTAGGGATCCTCAGTGAGTTGGCTAGATGAGGTTGACGAGCTCAAACGGCGACGTCGTATCGCCCGTACCCAAGGCGGCAAAGAAGGCATTGCCAAGCAACACGCGCGTGGTCGGCTGACGATCCGCGAGCGGATCGATGCGCTATTGGATCCCGGATCGTTTCAGGAGCACGGAAAAGCGACGGCGATTCCAGAATACGATGAGGATGATCAGCTCACGGGGTTCGTACCTGCCAATTACGTCGTCGGTTTCGGCAAGGTCGATGGTCGGCGGGTCGTGGTGGGTGGAGAAGACTTTACTCTTAAAGGAGGATCGCCCAACTCAGCTGGTTTACGAAAGAGCGTTTATGCTGAGCACCTCGCGGTGCAATACAAGGTGCCACTCGTCCGAATGCTTGAGGGTGGGGGCGGCAGCGTCAAAGGTGGTGGCGGACGTCGAGGCGGGACGGTGGGAGAGCCCGTGTTCTCGCCGCCGCGATTTCGCATCATTGCGGACGCGATGGGCCAGGTACCAGTCGCGTCTATGGCAGGGGGCGCGGTTGCAGGTTTTCCTGCTGGACGGATGGCAGCCTCTCACTTTTCTGTTATGACTCGATACACGGCTCAGATACTCATTGGTGGTCCTAAGCTGGTGGAACGTGCGCTTGGAGTTTCGATGACGAAAGATGAGCTTGGCGGGGCACAAGTGCATGCGCGGAGTGGGCTTGTGGACAATATCGCTGAGGACGAGCACGACGCGTTAGCCCAGTGTCGTCGTTTCCTGAGTTATCTGCCGAGTAGCGTGTACGAGCGAACACCGCGATTGGAATGTGTTGATGATCCGCAGCGCATGGAAGAGGATCTTTTACACGCGGTGCCACGCGACTCAAATGCGGCCTTCGACATCCGCGAAGTTGTCAACATGGTCATGGACCAGAATTCATTTTTCGAACTCGGGCGAGATTTTGGCGATAGCCAAGTTGTGGGATTTGCGCGTTTGAGTGGTCAGGCAGTCGGTGTTCTGGCAAATGACTGTCGTGTATACGCTGGTGCGATGACGGCAGAAGCGGCGCAGAAGTATCGGCGCTTCGTGGAACTTTGCGATACGTTTCATGTACCCGTGGTGAACTTTGTCGATCAGCCTGGATTTATGATCGGTCCAGAGGCCGAACGTAAGGGTACGATACGTTACGGTATGGCAGCGGTTGCCGCCGCGGCGCAAGCGACGATTCCCTGGGCGGTAATTCAAGTCCATAAAGGATTCGGCGTTGCAACGGCGGCTCATTACGCTCCAGACGCTTACATTCTCGCGTGGCCCTCAGTGGAATCTGGTGCGCTTCCTCTCGAAGGAGGTGTTGCGGTTGCTTATCACCGTGAAATTGACGGTGCGGATGATCCGGAGGCCAAACGTCACGAAATTGAAGAACGACTGCGTAGCGCTAGGTCTCCCTTTCCGCGTGCAGAATCTTTTGCGGTGCATGAACTAATTGATCCGCGGGAAACGCGTCCGACCTTATGTGAATGGGTGGAATGGATCCAGCCGGTGTTGGAGGAACTTAAGGGGCCCGTTCAATTCCCGATACGCCCCTGACCTTCATATTTTCTGGGTAGAGTGTGTCTTGGGTAGTCGCCTCACCCCTCTATTCTTCAGCACGATGCATTGACTAAACGTGAAATATGTGCATGATTTCGTGTAGTTAGATGAGACTATCTCATGTCTAAAGTAGAGCTCCGCCATCTGCGAACAATACTTGCTCTGCGTGATGCCGGCAGTTTAGTCGAGGCTGCTGAACGCTTGTTTTTGACTCAGTCTGCGCTTTCCCACCAGCTCAAAGATCTCGAAAACCGCCTAGGTTGCTCCCTCTTCGTGCGCAAAACGCGACCGGTTCGGTTCACGTCCGTGGGCGAGCGGTTGTTGAAACTGGCTGAAGAGATCTTGCCCCAGTTCGACGGCGCGATGAACGATGTAACACGGCTTATAGGTGGTGATTCCGGGCGTTTGTATATGGCCATTGAGTGCCACAGTTGTTTTGAGTGGTTGTTGCCGGCCATTAACGAGTATCGAGAGAGCTGGCCCGATGTCGAGCTCGACGTTTCCAGTGGGTTCCACTTTGAACCCCTTCCGGCATTGGTGCGAGGGGATCTCGACCTGGTGATTACAGCGGATCCCATTCGAGATTTGGAACTCACGTACATGCCGCTTTTTGGGTATGAAGCGGTTTTAGCCGTGGCGACCGATCATCCTTTGGCAAAAGTGCCTTGCGTAAATGCTACCGATTTAGCCGAGGAAACCCTGATTACGTACCCGGTGGATCGGAGCCGCCTCGACATCTTTAGTTCGTTTCTAGAACCTGCAGGCGTCGAGCCGAGTGCCATTAGAACCGCTGAGCTCACGACCATGATGATCCAGCTTGTGGCTAGCGGTCGCGGAGTGGTTTGCCTACCGAATTGGGCTCTCCATGAACACGTCGAAAAGAATTACGTCGTTGCCAAATCGTTAGGAGAAGAGGGTATATGGCCGAATCTATACGCCGCCGTGCGGCCGGATGAGGCTCCTGTAGCGTTCATCGCGAGTTTTGTGGAGACCGCCAAGAAAACGTGTTTTGCGACGTTGGTGGGGATCGTCCCTGCCGACGAGGATGTCGTCGGCCCCGAGACGCTGTTGCGGTGACGTTTGTATCCTTAAGGGATCAATACGGCTTCGTGCCAGTCATCATCCAACCGCTTATAACGGCGCCGATCATGTATGCCGTTTGGCTGATCAAGATCGAGGCGCTCGATTTCCGTTGGGACCAGGATGTACCCGCGTGCGGTTGATGGAGCGGTCGTGGTCTCGGGGATGCGGTCAATTGCGTCGAGTAACGCTTCTCTTGACGGGACACTTGAGCTTTGGGGGTGGGTCGCGTAGAGCCAATCCAATTTTCTAGGAACCAGAGGGCGTAGTTTCCAACTTTCAGCGACAACGTTGGGGTCGACTTCGGTGAATGCGGCGGTTAGGCGGTATTGAACTTTCACCGCATGTAAATACAGCAGAATAGACAGCGATTCCGATGGCTTAAATTCTTCGCTTTTTGGACTCGAAGCGTTAAAGAAGAGTGCGAGTTGGTCGTCAAGGTCCCGCAATACCAGAACACGCGATCTGGGCTCCCCGCTCGGACTAATACTAGCGACGACACAAAGATCGGCCCAAGGGTCTCCCGCGTTTCTAGCGCTGTCTCGGTCTGCTTTGAGGAGACGGACAGGGTCCGTCACCTGGATTGCCGCGTCATTAGCAATGCGATCCTTGGCGATCCGAGGTGGGATTGACGGACAAGTCTATTCGGCTTCGTCCGGTTCGCGTTCATCTTCCACCAATTTTCGGCGAATGTCCGCGATATCACGCTGTATTTCGGAAACGCGAAAAAGCACGTCTGGCAATTGGTCGACGAGCCGATAGACACCGTAGGCGATTCCGAGAACGGCGATGCAGGTGATGAAAGACACCATAGGGAAGGGTTCCTTTTCAGACACACAAACGATGCCACGTATACCGTCTTACAGGTCATCCGTCCAGCGCTGTAAGTGTCCTTGATGTCTATTCCATCGGTCCCATTTTGGCGGGCTTGGTAGCCCGGAATCTATCGGATAAAAGAGCGATGGTCACGGTAGGTTCGCGCTAGGTTCAACGAATCGACTGACGCGAAGTGGACTCGAGCCAAGGTCTTCCCATGGGGTTGTCACTTCGAAACATACGGCACCCAACGGCGGGAGTCGGTATTCCGTTTGACCTGCAAGCAAGTTCGCGAGATGACTAACACCGGGATTATGGCCAACAACGATGGCGGAACGAATGTCACTTGGGATCGACCACGTCGCTGCCAGTAACGTGTCGACTGACGCCATGTAAAGATGCTCTTGCTCTTCGACTACGGCGTGGCTTTTCCCTGCGAGCAGTTTCGCCGTTGCAGTTGCGCGTGGCGCCGAACTGGTGAGAACGAATTCGGGTGCCCCGGTTATGGAGCGAATGCCTCGTCCGGCAACGAGGGCCTGTTCTTGGCCTTGTTGCGTTAACGGACGTTCGAAGTCGGGTATATCGAGAGAGTTAGCCGCGTGGCCATGTCGAATGATCCAAAGCCACTTGTGCTTCATATGGCGATGCGTTCGATGCGCACGTTGTGTTGAGAAGCTGGTAGCCTATACGCTCTGGGGACCGTAGATAAACTGAAATCATGGGACTTCGAGGACAGGCGGCAATCGTCGGTTTTGCCGAATTCAAGCACGAACGCAAATACAACGGGCCACGGTTATTCACCATCGAACAATGGTCCGAACTGACGGCCATGGCCCTAGACGATGCGGGACTTCAGCTTGCCGACGTCAACGGTATTGCTTGTACGGACATTCGTGAGTCGGGGATGTTTACGCCGGCAACGATCGTTGAGTATTTGGGCCAACCGGTTAATTTTGCGGAACGCATTGATCTTGGAGGCGCTTCCTCGGTGGGGATGGTTTGGCGCGCTGCGGCCGCCATCGAATTAGGCATAGCCGACGTAGTTGTTTGCGCCACACCCGCGCTCCCAATTCCTTCTAACCCGGAGCCAAGGGCGATCGATCCGCGACGTTTTTTCCAATCCAGCAGCAACGAATGGGGTTCTCCGCAGGCCGAATTCGAAATCCCTTACGGTAATCTCGCACAGAACTGTGGGTACGCAATGATCGCGCAGCGTTACGGCGCTCAGTACGGTTATAACGAAGAAGCCATGGCAAAACTCGTGGTCGATCAACGTCAGAATGGGGCGTTGAATCCACTTGCGGCGTTTTACGGCCAACCGACGACGGCGGAAGAAGTGTTGGCGAGCAAAATGATTGCTGATCCTCTACGGATGCTCGAAATCGTTATGCCCGTCGCCGGCGGCGGCGCTGTAGTAGTCGCCAGCTGCGAAGTGGCGGAGCGATGCCGTCACCGTCCAGTTCGGATCACGGGGTTTGGCGAACACCTGACCATCAAAACACCCACGTATGCAAAAGACATGTGCGATACCCCCGTGGGCCCGGCGTCAAGACAAGCGTTCACGATGGCAGGGTTGGAGCCTGGCGATATCAACGCGGCAGAGATATACGACTGCTACACCATTACCGTGCTAATGACATTGGAAGATGCAGGTTTTTGCGCCAAAGGAGAAGGTCAGCGCTTCATAATGGATTCGGGCATGACGCACGACGGAAATTTCCCTCTTAACACGCACGGCGGCCAGTTGGGCATGGGTCAAGCTGGTGCTGCTGGTGGGATGACACAGGTGGTTGAGGCCGCAAGGCAGATTATGGGGCGCGCTGAGGATCGACAAGTAAGCGCTTGCGATAATGTCTACGTATCGGGGACGGGCGGCATCATGAGCGAGCAGGCAGCACTTATCCTGCAAGGAGGTTAGTGTGTGGATTTGGTGAAACCCATTCCACGGCCATCCACGACGACTCGACCGTTTTGGGATGGGCTCAACGAGCGCAAGGTTCAAATTCAGCGGTGTGAAGGGTGTGACACGTGGGTATTTTACCCGCGTACGCGGTGCCCCTCTTGTTTGAGCGACCAGCTTATATGGCGAGAAGTATCGGGTCGGGGCGTCCTCTATACCTATACTCTGGCACGCCAGCCGACGGCCCCACACTTTGCCGATGAAACGCCGCAACAATTAGCCGTGGTTGAACTGGACGAGGGTGTCCGAATGACGTCGACACTTGTCAACGTCGAACCCTCGGATATTGTTATTGGTATGCGTTTACGACCCTATTTCGATCAGGTAACAGACGCCGTAACGTTGCTTCGCTATCAGCCGGGATGATTGCGGCGGGAGTCTGCCGGCTTCGAACTCGAACCTAATTCCAAAGTTCAAAGAATTCTTCGAACGCTTTAAATTGCCCGCCCTCAACTGCCGACGGTACGACAATGGGCGTCTTTATGCCGGCATCAAACCAGGCTGCTAATCCGTCCCTGACATCGGTCGCCGTTCCGAATAGGGTCGTGTCAGCGAGCCACCGATCCGAGAGACAAGAAGCAACTCGCTCGAAGTCACGTTCGTTAACCGCCGCCTCCACAGCGTCCATTTCTTCCTCGTATCCGGCCTCTTTCCAGTAGTTGCGGTAATTTGGGAGCATCGCATAGCTGGTCAGGGTGCGGCGGTTTACCGCTTTCGCGGCTTCAACATCGTTGTGAACACACGTGGGGATCATGTTGCCGATGAAGAAATGGTTTTCCGAACGACTTCGGTCGCTCAAGACCGCCAGTGAACTTTTCATATGTGAGCGCGCGCCGTTCGCGAATACCATTCCATTGGCGATGGTCTCCGATAGCTGAATCATCTTTTTCCGCAGTGTCGCAAAGATAATAGGTGGGAGTTCGCCAGCGCGCGGAACCGCGCGCAGTTCTTCGACGAAGCTGCGCATATCGGCCAGTGGTTTCCCTTGCTTGATGCCCAACCGGTTCATCGCCGGTTCATGGCTGACGCCAATGCCAAAGTCGAATCGTCCGCCTGATACTTCGTGAATGAAGCTTGCCATCTGTGCAAATTCTTGGACGTTGCGGGTGTAGATCGGCTGTATGCTTGTCCCGAAGCGCACCTCTGACGTGGTGAATGCGAGTGCTTCACATAGTGCGAGGCCGTCTGACAGACTCGGGCAATATATTCCGGGGAAGCCCCGCCGCTCGATCTCACGGGCGAGATCCAACGTTCGTTGACGGCGTCCTGGAACGGCGGCGAGACTTAGTGCCGGCAGCGGGTGGTCCATCACTGATCCTTATCGACTATGCGCGATCTAGCGAGCAAAACTAACAGCGGTCTTGTAGCTTGGGAAGTGCCGAGCTACTTTTCTAGGTCCCGCCGATGGTATTCGTCGAGCGCTGACGAAAAAGCGTGACGAGCAAGACGCCGGCGATAAAGCCACCGATGTGTGCCCAGAAAGCGACGCCTCCCCCTGGCCGACCGAGCGATGGCAGGCCCGAGATAAGTTGGACGACAAACCACCAACCAAGAATGAAAACAGCGGGAATGGACACTGTTGTGATGAAGAAACCGAGAAAGATCAGCGTTCGAACTCGGGCTCGAGGATAAAGAAGAGCATACGCACCCATGACGCCGCCGATGGCGCCGGAAGCGCCCACCATGGGGATCACGCTGGTTGTGTCGGTCGCGATCTGAGCCGCTGCGGCGACCAAGCCGGCGAGTAAATAGAAAAGCGTAAAACGAAATGCACCCATCGAGTCTTCGACGTTGTCGCCGAAGACCCACAAGAACCACATATTTCCGATTAGGTGTAACCAACCCCCGTGCATGAACATTGAAGAGATCAGCGTGACGACGTTGGTCTCGCCATCGAACTGACAGATTAGATTTTGGGCAATACGCAGTTTGCTCCCTGGTTCGATGGTCCCCAGAAGATCGCCGGGAACGAGACCGTAACGGCACAGAGACTCCGAAAATCCAGGGTCGAAACCAAAGCGTTGGAATAGCGCCCAGGCAGCCACGTTAAGACCGATGATTACGTAGGTGGCGACTGGGCGTCGACGGGTTGGATTATCGTCTGTGAGGGGAAAAAGCAATGAAATTCTCTGTTAGCTTGCTTGGAGAATGCGACTAATGGTCTTTAAGAACCGATCGTTCTCTTCCGGTGTACCGATGGTTATACGTAAGCAACGGTCGAGCGGCTTCGAATCAAAATAGCGCACCAGTATTTGTGCGTTGTGAAGCGACTCATAAAGTAACGACGCGTTCGTGGGTCCGGGAACTTCCGCCAGTAGAAAATTCGTTTGCGATTCTGGGACGGTAAAACCGATCCTGCACAATTCGTTGCGCATTCGACCACGCTCTGCTCTGACTTTTTCGCAATTTATTAGTGCGTGGTTGGAGTCTTTAAGGGCAACCAACGCCAGAGACTGCGTGATCGTATCGATGTTGTAGCTATCGCGGGTCTTGGTGGCCATTGGTTCAATCAAGGCAGCGTTTCCGATAAGGAAACCGAGTCGGAGACCTGCCAGCGAATACCCTTTGCTTAGGGTGCGAAGTACCAAAACGTTGTCGAACTCGTGGACCAAAGGAATGGAACTATGGCCTAGCACGGGATCGACGAAATCGACGTAGGCCTCGTCGATTAGGAGAACGCCCTCTAGCCCATTAGCTATTTCACGGAGTACGTCGACGGAGAGGAGAACACCGCTGGGTGCGTGGGGGTTCACGAGGCACGTAAGCTGCGCCCCCGACGCGTTTATCTGCTCACTAAATCCTTTGGGTAATGCCCAGTCTTTTTCTAGTCGCAGCGACTCGATACGACAGTCTTGGATATTGGCCAGGACTGGATACAGTGAATAGCTTGGATCAACCATTCCTAACGCCCCTTTGGGGTTCACCAGAGTGGTGACGGCAAGGCGAAGGCCCTCGTCACCGCCGTTGGTAACGAGGACGTTGTCAGCGGATACATCAAATCGAGACGCAACGAACTCGCGAAGTCTACTTGCTGAAGGATCGGGATAGCGTCGCAGAACATCACTATCAAAGTTCTTCAGAGCCGATTTAATCAGCGGACTTGGTGGGTAGGGGTTTTCGTTGGTATTGAGCTTAACAACGCCTCTGTCTGAGGGTTGTTCACCGTAGGTGTAACCTTCCATCGCCCTAATATTGTTGCGCTCGTAGCTCATTCCTCGTCGGTTTCGTCTACACGTTCCGTGGCCTGGCCCGATTCTGCCGGGCCCAACAAATAGGCAATCCACTGGGTTGCAGGGTTAGCCTCCAACGCAATCTTGGCGGTGATGGTAAGTGGGACCGAGAGAAGCATGCCAACGGGACCGAGTACCCAACCCCAAAACACTAACGAAACGAAGACGACCAACGTTGAAAGACCGAGTCCCCGTCCCATGAATTTGGGTTCCACCACGTTGCCCATTATGACGTTGACAAGAACGTACAATGCCAACGTTCCGATTGCCCAGATTGGACCGAGTTGCACCAGCGCGAGCAATACGGCGGGTATCGCCGCAATGATGCTGCCAATCGTCGGTACGTAATTCAGCATGAACGCCAGGACCCCCCACAACAATGGGAAGTCGACTCCGATTAACGCCAAGAGGCATGTGACTGTGACCCCGGTCGCAACACTGACGGTTGTCTTGATGGCGATATATCGATTGACGTTGGCGATAAAACGATCGAAAAGCGCTAGATCGCGTTCAGGATTGGCGAGTACAGAGCGGAGTTTTGACGGAAAGCTAGAGGCTTCGGCGATGATAAAGATGACGGTTAGTAAAATGAGAAAACCGTTCGAGAGCGCGCTCCCAAACCCACGCACCGTATTGGCGGCGAGTGAAAGCGCACTGCCCGGATCAAATTGAGAGCTAAATAATTCAGCAGACGAGGGCATGCCAAGACGATTTAGGGTGGGCCCTAAGAGGCCGATCAGGTCTCGGAGTCGGGCTTCGTAGAAGCTTTGTTGTATCGAAAACTGCTGTATGGAGTCTGCCACTAGCAAGCCCAACCCAAGCAAGACGACTACTAATGCCGCAGAAACTAGAGCAATCGCGACCGCAATTGGCACCCGCGATCGTTTCAGCCAGAAAATCGGTGTAGCGGCGAGGGTCGCAATGAATACCGCCAACAGAAACGGCACTACGATGTCTTCCGCTGCCTTGATGCCGGCGATGATGATCACGATGGCTGCGACCGTCAGCAGGGCATTGCTGGGACGATGGGACTTATCGCTCAATGCCACGTTCGGCGATTCGCTAGGCTGGGTAGCTCGCGGCGGACCCGCTCGACTTCCGCGGGATCAATGGATGCAATGGCGAAGCCGTCGCCGTCATCGCATTCAGCGACGATTCGTCCCCACGGGTCAACAACGAGAGCGTGCCCGAACGATTGACGGTTGCGATGTCCGTGCGCGCCATGCTGTGCCGGTGCGATCACGTACGCTTGGCATTCGATAGCTCGCGCTCGCAACAACACATGCCAATGGTCTTGCCCCGTGGTTTTGGTAAAAGCGCTTGGGATTGTTAAGGCAATCGAGCCCGCGTCTACCAAATCCTGGTAGAGGGCCGGGAATCGAACGTCATAACAAACGCTGAGCCCTAACGTACCGAACGGCATTCGAGTGGTGACCGCTTCAACACCCGGGACAGTCGCTTTTGATTCAAGTAAACGCGTTCCATCGGCTAGGTCGACGTCAAAGAGGTGTATTTTTCGATATCGTGCGGCCAGAGCGCCGTTTGGGTCGATATGTATGCAGGTATTGTAGGAGCGATTGTCGCCTGCGCGTTCAGGGAAACCGCCAGCCACAACGTCGACTTGATGAGCTTGAGCGATTTCTCGACAGGTTTCCAATATCGGTCCACCAGCCGGCAGATTTTCCAACCACGGTTGGCGGTCACGGTCGGAACCGATATACGCGAAAGCCTCCGGAAGGAATACCACGCGAGCACCGGCATTCGCAGCTGCATCTGAGAGTTCGCGGGTCGTTTCAAGATTCGCCTTGACGTCTGCGGTTGCGCACATCTGCACGATCGCGATGGCAGTGGTTTGGCTCATGTCACGAGTTTGCCTAAAACGAACATGGTCGGAAACCTCCTCCCGTCCATTTTAAAGATCAGGGTGCGTGCAAACGATCGCTTCTCCGATGAACGCCTCGATCGCCGGAAGATTAAAAGCATCATCTTCGGAAACGAAGCTAATCGATATGCCTGAAGCCCCAGCTCGACCGGTTCGACCAATGCGGTGGACGTAGTCTTCAGCATCGTCGGGTAAGTCGTAATTTATTACGTGGCTAATGCCTTCAACATGTAAGCCTCGACCCGCGACATCGGTCGCTACAACGAGATTGGTTTTACCTTCCTTAAATCGGTTGAGCGTTGCCAGCCGTTTACGTTGTGGGATATCGCCAGCAAGTCCCTCGCACTCGATGCCCTGGCGATTTAGGTGTGATACCAGATGCCGGGCCTGATCCCTGCGATTGACGAATACGAGTGTGTGCGAAGGTCTCTTATGTTGAATAAATTGCACGAGCGTGCCCGCTTTATCGGCTTTCGAGGTGTGCCAGAAACGTTGATCGACGGAGTCGACGGCGACTTGCTCAGGTTGAATGACGACATGCATGGGATCGATAGTCCATTGATCGGCTAGATTCATCACGTCGTCATTGAATGTGGCGCTAAAGAAGAGCGTTTGGCGATCACGTTTCTTCGGTGTTTGATAGACGATGCGGCGGACGTCTGGGATAAATCCCATGTCGAGCATACGGTCTGCTTCGTCGATGACTAGAACCTCGACTTCGCGCAGGCTAACGATGCGTCGGTTACAAAAATCAATCAGCCGTCCGGGTGTCGCGACGAGAATATCAACGGGACGTCTTTCGAGTTGTTGTTGTTGTCGATCGAAATCCATACCACCAACCACGCAGACTACGTGGGCATGCATGTGCCGCGATAAATCGCGGGCATCTGCCTCGATCTGCAGGGCAAGTTCCCTCGTTGGCGCGAGCACCAGCGCCCTCGGCGTACCCACGGGGCCCGATTTCTCCGTTGGGAACTCGACCTGTTGCGTAAGAATTGTGATTAAGAATGCGGCGGTTTTACCCGTGCCTGTCTGCGCCTGTCCGGTAACGTCGTAATCAGAGAGGCTATATGGAAGTACCGCGCCTTGTATTGGGGTGCAATGTGTAAAACCGAGATCATCGATAGCTGCCGTAATCGTCGGCGGTAGCGCGAATTCAGCGAACGTCAGTACTTCGTCGTTATCGTGCATTTGGATCAAGAACTCCTACGCATTGACAGTTCAAGACAAACTGCAAGAATTTCTATTGCTTTTTCGATTTCGTCATTGGAGGCGAACGTGGGTGCAATTCGGATCACAGAGTCTTCGGGATCATGTCCATAAGGAAACGTTGCCCCAGCCGGCGTTAGCACGACGCCAGCAGTGGCAGCCATGGCAACGACTTGGGTGGCGAAACCGGGGGCGGTTGAAAGCGTCACAAAGTAACCACCATCGGGTCGCGTCCAAGTAGCAAGGTCACGATTTCCCAGGTGTGTTTGTAGGCTGCGTTCAACCGTTTCGAACTTTGGCTTGAGGATTCGGGCGTGAGCAGCCATGTGATCGTCAACGCGCCCATTCAAGAATTTGGCATGGCGCAGCTGATTCACTTTATCTGGCCCGATCGTCATGACTGCGAGCCTCGCTTCAATCGCGTTTAACGTTGTCTCTGATCCGCCGATAAATGCGATGCCACCGCCGGCAAACGTGATTTTGGACGTCGATGCAAACATGACAATGCTGTCGTCTGTTCCATGTTTACGGGCGCTCGTGAGTATTGGCGCCAGTTCTGCCTTCGGGAAATTGAAGTCATGGACGGCGTAAGCGTTGTCCCAAAGGATTAGCAATGGCCCATGGGCTTTGTTTGGAAGTGCCGCAATTCGATCGACCGTAGCTGGGTCGTAAATACACCCCGTGGGATTGGAATATTTCGGTACGCACCAAAGAAATCGACATTGGCTGTCCGAACGGATGGTCTCCTCTAAGGTGTCCATATCTGGACCGGTCGCGGTCATTGGTACCGGGATCATTTCGATATCAAACGATTCCGTCAGCGCGAAATGACGGTCGTATCCAGGTACTGGGACAACAGCGTGGGCCGACCCCAGCGCACTGAAACGCTCGTCGCAAAGCCCATAGCGCATCGCCGCGTCCATGACCAGTTGCATCGCTTGCAAGCTCGAATTGCCGCACACAATGATGTTTTCGGGATCCGTCCCAAGCAGCTGAGCGCCGAGTCGACGAGCTTCCGGAATACCACGCAACCCGCCGTAATTTCTCGCATCCGTGCCATCCTCGAGCCGGTAATCACCGCTGAGGATGCCATCGAGAGCATCGGAAAGAGCCAATTGTTCAGGAGCCGGCTTTCCCCTCGTGAGGTCCAATGTCAGCGGGTTTCGCCGGAGTTCGTCCCATCGTGATTCGAGAGCCCTCACGGTTTGCGGGTTAACTGAATTATTGCTCATTCCGAAATGCCGGAACTTTCTTCGCGACCTAACATGAGATTGAGGTTTTGGACGGCGGCGCCCGCGGCTCCCTTACCGAGGTTATCCAGTCGAGCGACAACGAGGATTTGTTGGTCGCGCCCGAACACCATCAAGTCAATACGGTTACTGCCATTGCAGGCGGTGGGTGATAGATAGCCTTCATCAAGTTCGTTATCCAAGGGCGCTTCGATGACCCTCACAAACGGTTCACCGGCGTAGCGGTTTTGGTAGATTTCAACAAGATCTTTTGGCTGAACCGAACGATTGAGTTCCTGCAAAAATAAGGGCGTTTGGACCAACATACCCTGAAAAAAATTTCCAACGCTCGGCATAAAGAAAGGTGCAATGTCTAGACCGGCGTAGCGTTGCATTTCGGGGAGGTGTTTGTGGCTTAAATTAAATGCGTATGGACGCGTGGGTTGTTCGTCTTCAACGGCTCGCGAGTACTGCTCGATCAGCTTCCTTCCGCCACCAGAATAGCCGGACACCGCATGGGTTCGAATTAAGGCACTTTTCGAAACAATATTTTCGTCCACAAGCGGCCGGATACTCAGGACGAACCCGGTCGCGTAACAACCTGGATTTGAAACCAGGCGAGATTCTCGTATGGCATTCCGTTGGTCTGGCGTAAGTTCAGGAAGCCCATATGCCCACCTATCGTCGACGCGATGGGCGGTGCTCGCGTCGATAAAACGCGTTGTCTCGGAGAGCTTTATCGCTTCGCGGGCCGCATCGTCAGGAAGGCAGAGAACGACCAAGTCAGCCGATTCAAAACACTCGCGCCTCGTTTCGGGTCTTTTGCGTTGCTCGTTATCAATGCTTAAGAGCTCGATGTCGTCCCTGGCCGTGAGGCGCTCGGTAATCTCAAGCCCCGTGGTGCCTGCTTGGCCATCAATGAAGATCCTAGCGCTCGCTGACACGATATCTGCTCGGAAACTTTGCGAGCGTGCATTCTACCAGGGACAGCGTGTTTCAGAGCTCTTGAGTGATTGCGGTGCTGTTTGAAGCGACCGATTCAAGGGTCGTCGCCGGGTTGTAATCGGGAATCGGTGCATCAGCCACTGGATACTTGGAATTCCAATCGGATACAAGGTGGTCTACGAAAACGAACAACTCAGGGAGGTTCTGCTGTCAGCGATATTGGATGGCGGGGACGCCTAATATCCTTGGCTTTCGATCTTCGCGACGTAATTTACTAATCAAATCGGTTCGGTCGGGGGGTGGGTTTGGCGAATGATGGTTGAGGCTATGTAAGAGTGGAACGTCTGGTAAAACAGCGCGCATTAGATGAATGAAACGAAGCGTTTTGAAGCCATCAAACCACTCATGACGTTGCCGAACGCTTGGGTCTCGGGAGACGAAATCGAAATAGCCTAGCTGTTTCATGGTCGTTGCAGAGGGCCCTTCGAGCGAGTCCTCGTTTTTTGTGGAGATTGCATTGATCACGTCTCGGAGGTATTCGAACGACTGCGGGTGATAACTCAGGTAGCAATCGTCCGGCTCCGTAATCGATGCTATGGATGGACCCGTCCCGAAGGGTACTCGGTGCGATGTGCGCGCATTGATTACGATTTCGGGTGATCCGAGCAGATGGATCTTGGACACCTTGCTTAACTTATTCAGGAAATAAAAATCTTCTGCTGCGTCTCGCCGCGGAAATCCGCGGACTTGAGCGTAGGCTGTGGCAGAAACGCTGATCGTGCTGCCGAGCGTGTGGAATGCGTAGGGCGAGCCTGCCAAGCGAAGGCCAGCGACGTAATGGCGCATGTGAAGCTCGTAGAGCTCGGCTCGACGTAGAACCTCCGGATCGGTCGACACATGACGGTAGGAATAAAGATACGCCCCTTCAGTCCGCGGTATCGAAGGGATGTATCCGTTTGGCAGTTGTACATCGGCGTCGACTGAATAGATGTAGGGTTCGTCGATCGTTCCATCGCGGATATATCCGAGCGCGGCATCGGCACCTATTTTTCTCGCGAGGCCGACACCTTGGTTTTTCGGGATCGGCTGATTGACGCGATCCACCGTAAGCAGATTCGGAGCGCTAAGGTGTTGAAGTAACCTTCGCGAGCGCTGGTACATTGGGCTTCGCGGGTTAATGTTATCTGGCACGTTGACAACGACGATCATGAGAACGTTCGGCCCGAGCGTGCTGAGCATTTCACGTGCGAACTCAACTGGCTCGTCGTACGCGGGGATGACCACAACGTGTCGAAAGCGTTTATTCAACCGCTGCCGATCCCTAGCTTCGGGCTCGGCATAGCGTTCGAGGTACTGATCAATAGGATGCTTCAATCGGCTAGTGGAGCGCCGCTCTCAGCGGCACATTAGTTAGTATTCGCGCCTCGGCTTCGAGAAGTGTATCCAAGCGATTTTGCGTACCGCCGACGAGGTCTGCCAGTTTCAAGAACAACTCGAAATGACGCGCTTCACTTTCCGCGATACTTTCGTAAAAACGTCGCAATTTCGGATCTTCAATTGCGTGGGCAACTAAGGTAAAGCGTTCGTTTCCTCGATATTCGACGATTGCACCCACCAAAAGTCGGTCGATTAGGAAAGCGTTTGATCCGCTACGGATTTCTTGATTGAGCGCACGAATATAGGTGTCCCGACGATCGGGGCCTGGTTGTATGCCTCGACTAATGAGAAGTTTCACGACTTCCCGGTAGTGAGTTAGTTCTTCCACAGCCAGATCGCACATCGCTCTCAAGATGGCGGGTTGGTCGGGATAATGCGAAGCGATATTGAGAGCCATCCCCGATGCTTTCTTTTCTGCCGATGCATGGTCTTGTAAAAAAGCATCGAAATCGGAGAGGACTGCCGTGAGCCATTCGGTCTTGGTGGCGACGGCGGTTTCAAGCTTCAAGAAAGTACGCGCTCCAGAAACCCTTTGATGTCGACGAGTTCTTCGGGACAAACATGATGTCCCATCCCGTATTCGCGCCAATCGACCTGGTAATTGAGGTTTGTCAGAGCTTCGCGCGAAGTTACTGCGCGAGTGATGGGAATCATCGGGTCGGCGATTCCATGCGCCATGAAAATGGGGGTATCGATGCTCACGAAACTGACTTCGGTGCCGACGTTCTCATGATCGTGAACGTACGTGGATAGCGCCATCAAACCCGCGAATCGATATTCGGCCCGCAAACCCAAGTGCAAGGCAACGACCCCGCCCTGTGAAAAGCCCGCGAGTACGATTCGATCGGTCGGGATACCTTTGTGATTTTCAGCGTCTACAAGTTCCTGAACCGCAGCGGCCGACATGCGAATCTCATCCGTTCCCGAAAGCGGCGAACCGGGGTCAATGTCGTACCAAGCCCGCATTTCCATACCCCCGTTGATGGTGACGGGGCGCTCCGGCGCGTGGGGGAAGACGAAACGGATAGGAACTTCCAAGTTTAACTCGGGAACGATGGATTCGAAGTCGTGACCGTCTGCACCAAGGCCGTGAAGCCAAATGACGGTGCCAGAGGGCGTTTCCGCTGGATCAATTTCGATAGTTTCAAGCGTCATGCAGGGAGTTCAGCAGGAACGCGCCGTTTTTTCAATTCCGTTTGTTCGTGGAATGTGTCGGGTGATGACGGATCTTCCTCTTCTCGCCATATTGTCCTCATGGTTGACGAGTTGGAACGGCATGCCGGTCAGAGTCTAAAAAGTTTAAGGCCAGCACTCGATTTTTTGACGTCGTATCGGTGGCGGGTAGTTGCTGCATCTTTCGCGCTAGTGCTAACCGCGCCCGTCACATTAGTTGTGGGTCAAGGCCTGCGGTTGATTATTGACCAAGGCTTTCAGGCGGGGTCCCCCAATCTCTTGAACGGGAATATCGGTGTACTGTCGTGCATCATCGTGGTACCGGCTGCCAGCACTTACGTGCGTTACTACTCTGTTTCTTGGATCGGCGAACGCGTAGTTATTGAGTCAGCGGGATTCCCAATAAGGGAAAGCTGATTCGCGTCGATATCCCGGATACACTCCAACGATTGCAGGTATGGGAGGAGCGTTATGGGTCCGCTAAATGGTTTCCGCATCATTGAACTCGCCGGCATAGGCCCAGGGCCGTTCTGCGGCATGATGTTGTCGGACATGGGGGCCGAAGTCATCCGAGTGGATCGGATCGCGAAGGGTGTTGGGGCACCCAAAGACGTGCTTCAACGCAATCGCCAGTCGGTGGCCGTTGACCTAAAAAAACCTGAGGGAATCGAGATCGTACTCAAATTGGTTGAATCAGCCGACGCCCTTTTTGAAGGTTTCAGACCGGGTGTAACGGAACGGCTTGGGTTGGGCCCGGACGAGTGCATGGCGCGTAATGAAAAGTTGGTGTACGGGCGTATGACGGGATGGGGTCAAGATGGACCTCTTGCGCAGGCCGCCGGTCACGACATTAATTACATCGGGTTGTCTGGGGCACTGCATGCCATCGGCGAGCCGGGAGGGAAGCCCGTGCCCCCCTTGAACCTGATCGGGGACTTTGGTGGTGGTGGCATGCTGCTTGCTTACGGATTGGTCTGCGCTCTGCTGGAGGCCCAAAAGTCGGGGAAAGGCCAGGTGGTGGATACAGCGATGGTGGATGGGGCTGCGTCACTAATGGCCATGTTCTATTCCATGGCGGGGCGCGGCTTCGACGATGAACGCGGAACCAACTTGTTGGACGGTGGTTCCCATTTTTACAACACATACGAAACCAAAGACGGGCAACACGTATGTGTGGGGTCGATCGAGCCGCAGTTCTATCAGTTATTGGTTGAAAAGGCGGGTGTCGATGCAAATCGTTTTGGCCCACAAATGGATAGGGATCAGTGGTCGGGCTTTAAGGATGAACTTGAAGACGTTTTTAAGACGAAAACGAGAGGCGAGTGGTGCGAAATCATGGAAGGAACCGACGTGTGTTTTGCACCGGTATTATCCGTCTTCGAAGCGCCTACTCATCCTCACAATGTGCACCGGGGTACGTTCATTGAAGTGGATGGAGTTGTTCAACCCTCTCCGTCGCCTAGGTTTAGTCGTACCACGGCCGAAATCTTGCACGCGGCAAGAGCTCCAGGAGAAGACTCCACAGAGGTACTTTCAAGCATTGGGTTTGCTCAGGATGAGTTGGACGCGTTGCGTGAGCAAGGAGTGATTGGTTAATGCTCGCGGGATGGAAGTTTGTCGAAAACGAACCCATGTCCGCATTCGTTCAAAAATAGTCATACCGCCGTTGATGTCAACGAGTTACGAGCAGGATTACCGACGTTCTTTGGAGCAACCGGAACTATTTTGGTCGGAACAAGCCAAGGCAATTGAGTGGTTTTCCCGGCCCGAAAAAATCATGGAAAAGGATGCGAACGGGGTCGTTCGATGGTTCGGGGGCGGCAAGTTGAATACGGCTTGGTTGGCTTTGGATCGTCACGTGGAGGCGGGTCGGGGTGACCAGATCGCGTTGATTTATGACTCGCCGGTGACAAATACGATTACACGTATCACTTACCGTGATCTTACGGAACGTGTTGCAAAAGTTGCTGGGGGACTGTTGGCCCTGGATGTAGTCCAAGGCGATCGAGTCATTATTTACATGCCCATGGTGCCTGAAGCCGTCATCGCAATGCTTGCATGCGCGCGGATTGGGGCCGTCCACTCGGTTGTGTTTGGTGGCTTTGCTGCTCGAGAGCTAGCGATGCGAATCGATGATGCGAGTCCACGAGTTATTCTATCGGCATCGTGTGGAATCGAGTTCCAGTCGGTCATCGCGTACAAACCCTTGTTGGACGAAGCGATACGAATTGCGAAACACAAACCAGAAGCTTGCGTCGTCCTACAGCGCGAGATGCTGGAAGCGCCGCTGATCGGAGCCCGTGATCACGACTGGGCAGAATGGGAAGCTGCTGCCAAATATGCGCCGTGGGTTGCTTTAGACGCACTTGATCCTTTGTATATTCTTTACACGTCGGGTACGACCGGCAGGCCCAAAGGCGTATTACGTGATCAAGGCGGACATGCCGTAGCCTTAAATTACAGCATGGCAGCAATCTATGGGACTGATGTAGGAGATGTGTATTGGGCGGCTTCCGATGTCGGCTGGGTGGTCGGACATTCCTATATTGTTTACGGGCCGCTGATCAAAGGGTGTACGACGTTACTTTTTGAGGGTAAACCAGTACGCACGCCGGATGCAGGGACGTTTTGGCGAGTACTAGCAGAACATCGGGTAAAGACGTTTTTCGTTGCCCCGACCGCATTTCGAGCCATTCGAAAAGAGGATCCCCATTGCGAGCTGATGCATAACCACGATCTTTCCGCGTTGGAATATCTTTTCGTCGCTGGAGAACGTCTGGATCCGCCGACATATCAATGGCTGAACGAGGTGCTAGAGGTACCTGTCATTGATCACTGGTGGCAGACCGAGACCGGATGGCCGATTTGTTCGAATATGGCGGGCTACGGGTTAGTTGAAACACGACCCGGCTCGCCGACGTTTCCAGTCCCAGGTTATGACCTCAAGATACTAGACGAAGACGGAAAAGAGGTCGCCGCTGGGCAAGATGGAAACGTTGTGGTCAAGGAACCACTGCCGCCCGGGTCGTTACCGACAGTGTGGGGAGATCACGACCGATTTGTGGAGTCGTATTGGACTCGATATCCAGGTTACTACTTGACCGGTGACGGTGGTTACCGCGATGAGGATGGATATGTCTATATCATGGGACGAGTAGACGACGTCATGAACGTAGCAGGCCATCGGTTATCGACGGGCCAGATGGAAGAAGTCGTCGCCGATCATCCTGCGGTGGCAGAGTGTGCGGTCGTTGGCATTCGTGACCCGGACAAGGGGCAAGTACCGCTCGGACTTGTGCTGCTAAAGGACGGAGTCAATATCGAACAATCGACGTTGGAACAAGAATTAGTTCAGATGGTACGGGGCGATGTAGGTGCCTTCGCCAATTTCCGCAAGGTGTGTGTGGTACCGCGGCTTCCGAAAACGCGTTCAGGAAAGATTCTAAGGCAGGTGTTACGTCAAATGATCGATGGCGACCCATACAAAGTGCCTTCAACTATTGACGACCCTGCTATTCTTGAAGAAGTAGCTAGTGTGCTTTTGGATTTGGGCGTGATGGAGGTTAACGAATGATCATAGTCCACGGCGTTATTCCGATCGTGCCCGAACGCCGGAAGCGGGCATTGCAACTAGCGCGTGAAATGTCGGATGCGACTCAGCTGGAACGAGGCTGCATTTCCTACGACTTTTACGTGGGACTTCAGGACCCGAACGCGTTGGTTCTGTTTCAAGAGTGGGAAACCATGGAGGCCTTAATGCGGCATTACCAGACCGAACATATGAAGGTCTTTATGGATGCACTTCCGGAAGTCGTGTCCGGAGAAATTAATACGCGGCGTTTTGCAGTGCAGACCATGGAGGCGACCGCGAACGAACCCGAGGAAAGTTACGTTTCCAAGTCGGAAGCGCCTCGTATCGTTCATTGACTCCCCGCGCCGACGCTGTCGGTTACTACTAGATATAGAGCGCAGCCTCCAACGCTGACTCCTATAATAGGACTTCCTCAGCAGAGGGATCGATTCATGGGCGCAGATCTCGTTGGATATTGCCGCTGGTTTGGGAATCAAGTGTACGAGCAGTTCACTGGCTACGACTGCTTCAAGTCCGCTTCTGCGTTGACCTACACTACCTTGTTTTCGATCGTGCCCATCATGGCCGTGGGGTACCGGACATTGGCGTTTCTCCCAGAATACGATCAAGTTGGTGACATCGTATCGAACTTTATTTTCCGTAACTTCGTACCAGAATCGAGCGCCATCGTGCAGAGTCAGTTAGCAGACTTTTCGTCTCGTGCTCTGCAGTTGGCGGGGCCTAGTTCGGTCATCTTGTTCGTTACCTCGTTTTTATTGTTGGTCACCATCGAAAAGTCATTCAACGATATCTGGCAGATTCACGAACGTAGGAAGGGTTGGTCGCGACTCGTTAATTATTGGGCTGTGCTCACCATTGGACCGCCGTTATTGGTCGCAAGTATTGTCGGTAGTACGTACCTACTCACTTTTCCGTTGGTTACAGAGAATGCTCCCTTAATTAGCCAAGCGATGTTGGCTTGGTTACCGATCATCGCGGCGATCGCAACGTTCACGGTGCTGTTTTATGCGGTTCCGAATACGGTCGTACCGTTCAAACATGCGCTTGCTGGTGGCGTGATGACGGCAATATTGTTCGAAATCGGTAAACTCGGGTTCCGTTTCATGGTGACCCAAGTCGACATTGCCTCAGTATATGGCACCTTTGCGGCGGTACCTTTTTTCCTTATGTGGTTGTACATGGTGTGGCTATTGATTTTGGCGGGTGGCGTGTTTGTTCGGACACTTTCTCTATCCCAAGAGGTTGCCGAGGCTACCCCGGAGCCGGTGGTGATGAAGGCTTTGCGCGTGCTGAAAATACTTCGTGACGCCCACGTGGATGGTGCGCAAGTGACCGAAGCATCGATTAATCGAGCCGTGCCGATGACACGAGAAGAACACGAGCAGATTGTTGCCGTCTTGCGTCAACAACGGCTATTACAAACCACTGGAGAGGATCGTTGGGTACTTGCACGGAGTTTGAGAGACGTATCGCTTTGGTCTCTACATTCGCATCTGCCCGGGGCGATGGTGCTCGAGAACTTCGAGGGTGTTGGTGGACTCGAGTCGATTACGGAGCGTTTTCTCGCGTGTGCTGCGTTTGGGCATGAACAATTGGACGTAAGTATTGAAGAAGTACTGGCAAGTTAGCCTGTTAGTTATTGTCACCCTGGCAACTTCAAGTTGTCAGGATGCGACAAACGAGGTGGATGATGTCGGGGACTTCGAAGAAAAAGCCTGGCGTGGCCGATGGACACTGGTCAATTATTGGGCGGAGTGGTGTGGTCCTTGCCGCGATGAAATACCCGAACTAAACGAGATTCAGAAGATGGGATCTAAACTGGGCGTTCACGTCGTCGGCGTCAATTACGATGGCGTTACAGGCGATGCACTGACTTCATTAATCAAAACGATGGGCATCAATTTCCCGGTTCTTTTGGAGGATCCACGGGCGCGCTGGGAGCTGGCAGTGCCTTCGATTTTGCCCACTACGCTTTTGATTAATCCAAACGGGGAGCTGGTTACCATCCTTATTGGGCCGCAAACGGTTGAGTCGCTATTAGAAGCCGTTGGCTCCGCTCAAATTAGCGCTGTAACCGTTCCAACACCTGTATGGGCGTAATGAGCTCCATTTGAGTACGGCGATAGCTGTATTCGAGAAGGCCGTCAGCTAGATTTCTTTCGCCCACGATGACGCGGTGAGGTAACCCGAGCAGATCGGCGTCCGCAAATTTGACCCCTGGTCGTTCGTGGCGGTCATCGAGTAATGCGTCGATATCTGCGTCGCGACAGCAGTCGTAGAGGTCGTGAGCTGCTGCACGAACGGCTTCCGAACGGTCGTAGTTGATGGCGATGATGTGCACCATGGCGGGCGCAATAGCTTCGGGCCAGATAATGCCTTCATCGTCGTGACACTGCTCCACGGCGGCGGCAACTAGTCGGGATATGCCCATGCCATAACACCCCATGATCAAATCTCGCGAAACGCCCTCGGCATCCTGGATGGCAATGTTCATGGGAGTCGTGTATTTGGTTCCAAGTTTAAAGATATGACCGACCTCAATACCACGTATGAATTTGAGGGGACCACTCGCATCGACGGCGGGGTCACCTTCGACCACGTTACGGATGTCGACGACTCGAGTTGCAGTTGCATCTCGTTTCCAGTTGACGCCAGAGAAGTGGAAGCCGTCTTCGTTGGCACCACAGATAAAATCACTGACGGTCGCAGCACTACGATCGACGCAAATCGGGATACGTAGGTGTACGGGGCCGATCGACCCGGGTCCACAGGCCAATGCGGCTCGGATTTCTTCTTCGCTGGCAAATTGGAAAGGCTGAGCGATTTCAGGCAAGCGTGCAGCTTTCTTTTCGTTAAGTTGGTGATCGCCTCGTAGAACGAGTGCTACTAGCGAGCTGGTTCCCTGAACGATGAGCGTTTTTATCGTCTTTTCTGTTGAGACCCGAAATAGACGCGCGACATCGTCAATCGTGTGTACGTCGGGCGTGGGTTTTTTCTCGAGCGTTAATGCAGGCTGGTCGAGATCTCCAGTTGCGATGGCTTCAGCCTTCTCGACGTTCGCCGCGTAACTGCTGTTAGGGCTGAAGGCGATCGCGTCTTCGCCAGATTCTGCAAGGACGTGAAATTCGTGACTTTCTCCATCGCCCATCGTGCCTGAGTCGGCATCGACGGCTCGGAAGTCCAAGCCGATACGGTTCAGAATCCGAGAGTAAGCGTCGAACATTGCCTGGTAAGTTAGTTCGAATGACGCGTCGTCCAGATGGAATGAGTAGCCGTCCTTCATCACGAATTCACGGGCACGCAAGAGGCCGAAGCGCGGCCGTATTTCATCACGGAACTTCGTGTTGATTTGGTATAGGTTACAAGGCAGTTGTTTGTAACTAACGATCACCTTTCGGATCAGATCGCTAACGACTTCTTCATGGGTAGGTGCGAGGGCGTAGTCTCGATCGTTGCGATCACGCATCCGCATCATTTCAGGCCCCATAACGTCCCAACGTCCACTCTCTTGCCAAAGTTCAGCGGGTTGGACCATGGGCATGAGTATTTCTTCGGCGCCTGCGTTGTTTAATTCTTCTCGAACAATGGCTTCGATTTTTCGGAGTACCCGAAGACCCAAGGGCAGCCAACTGTAGAGACCGGAAGCCAGCTGCCGGATACATCCAGCACGTAGGAGTAACACGTGACTGGCGACATCGGCATCGCTCGGTGTTTCTCTAAGTGTTGCGACTATCGTTTGGCTGCTTAGCATGGGGCAGGATTATCCGTGATGGAATGAGACCATGTCTCCCCCAATATAACGAGATCCGTCTTTTCGCTCGGAGGGTTCGGTTTTTGAATCGACAAAGGGTGCCGAGATGGAATTTTTTTTCGTTATAGCCATGTTGCGATATCCGCACGAGCCCTAGCGCTAATAAGATAGATTTTTCGGCGATTGACGCGACCGACGGCCAGGTGAAACCTTACACGCGATGTTTTTACCTGGAAATTTCTATATCCTTCCCGGCCGCCTGAGATTGGTTAGGAGGTACCTGGGTGCCCATATACGAGTACGCGTGTCTTTCGTGTGAGCATCAGTTTGAAACGATTCAGCGGTTCGCCGAAGACCCACTCAAGGATTGTCCCGAGTGCGGTAAAGCTGAGCTCAAAAAACTCGTTTCGGTCGCCGCCTTTCGACTGAAGGGAGGTGGATGGTACGAAACCGATTTCAAATCAGGCGATAAGAAGAACATCGCGGGGGACGAAAAGAAGAACGCGTCGGAGAAGTCGGACGAAGCGGGATCCTCAAAATCTGAAGCTACATCAGATGCCTCAGATGCCTCCAAGACCGACGTTGCGAAAGACACCGGAAAGTCCGAGTCGCCAGCGGATTCAACTAAGAAAGCCGAACCCAAGGCATCGAGGGAACCCAAGGGCGGGTCGTCTAAGAACACGAGCTCGAGCTCTTCTGGCTCCGATTAGCCGTGGGGCTGTGTTAGGCTGCCCGCGCCCAAATTCCATATCACAGGCCAGGGTTCCGGGATGCGCACCCATTATTGCGGCGAACTGAATTCGAGCTTCGTTGGCGAGGAGGTTGAGCTCACAGGGTGGGTTCATAAACGTCGCGATCATGGCGGAGTTATTTTTCTCGATATCCGCGACCGTAGCGGGATCGCTCAAGTCGTCTACGACCCCGACACCGAAGAGAGCTTTGCTGTCGCAGATCTGGTCCGTAACGAGTTCGTTCTGCATGCACGCGGCCGCGTGCGTGCAAGACCCGACGGCACCATTAATCCCGATATGAAGACTGGGGAGGTGGAGGTTCTTGGTTCCACGTTAGAAATTCTCAACGCGTCCGCGACACCGCCTTTCCAGTTGGATGAATATTCGTCGGCTGGCGAAGATGTCCGGCTTCGGTACCGATACGTGGATTTGCGTCGACCGGAGATGCAGGGACGATTGCGTCTTCGTTCCGAGGTGACGAGTTGGGTGCGCCGGTTTCTCGAGTCGGAAGGATATTGGGAGATCGAAACGCCAACATTGACTAGAGCAACGCCAGAGGGAGCGAGGGATTACCTTGTTCCAAGTCGTACCCATGCGGGCGAATTTTTTGCTCTGCCGCAATCGCCGCAACTATTTAAGCAACTGCTCATGATGTCCGGTATGGACAAGTACTACCAGATTGCTCGCTGTTACCGCGACGAAGATCTGCGCCACGACCGCCAGCCTGAGTTCACGCAGATTGATATTGAAGCGTCATTCGTTGACGAGAGCGAGATGATGCGGTTAACCGAAGGAATGCTGAAGGGCCTTTTTTCCGAGGTTCTAGGGGTAGATTTGGGCTCGTTTCCCGTCATCACCCACGCCGAGGCGATGCGGCGATTTGGATCGGATCGTCCCGACCTGCGAAACCCATTGGAGCTGATCGACATCGATGACCTGATGAATGAGGTTGAATTCAAAGTTTTCAATGGTCCCGCCAACGATCCCCAAGGCCGAGTTGTCGCGCTTCGTGTGCCTCATGCCAACGAGGTCCTTTCTCGTAAGCAAATCGACGAGTACACCGACTTCGTGAGCCAGTATCGAGCGAAAGGTCTCGCGTACATTAAGGTGAACGACGCCCAAAGCGGCATAAACGGTGTCCAGTCGCCGATACTCAAATTCTTACCCGAAGACGTGATAACGAGCCTGCTGGAGAGAGTTGGGGCCGATACGGGAGACATCGTATTTTTCGGAGCTGATCGCGCGCAAGTCGTGAATGAGTCAATGGGGGCCCTCCGAAATCGTCTGGGCTCCGACATGGACCTCTTGTCCGATGGGTTTCGACCGTGTTGGATTGTCGATTGGCCAATGTTCCATGAAACGTCTGACGGCACCTGGACGCCGGAGCATCATCCGTTCACCCAGCCGGCATGCGAGTTAAGCGAGTTGCAATCGAATCCTGGCGCGGCGCGGGCGAGGGCATACGACGTCGTTATGAATGGGTACGAATTGGGTGGTGGTTCCATGCGAATCCACGAGGAAGCGGTACAAATTGCAGTTTTCGAAGCGCTAGGTCTTGGTCAAGAAGGCGTTATCAAATTTGGGTTTCTGTTAGAGGCTCTTCGATTGGGTTGTCCGCCACATGGTGGAATAGCTCTTGGTCTTGATCGATTAATTATGCTCATGAGCGGCACTGAGTCGATTCGCGATGTGATTGCATTTCCGAAAACCCAAACGGCTTCATGCCTCTTGATGTCGGCGCCGAGCTCAGTGGATGAGCAACAACTGCGCGAGCTCGGGATACGAATACACGGCGAATAGGGACCGGAAGGCGTGGCTGGACATTCAAAGTGGGCCAACATCAAACACCGAAAGGCGCGCCAAGACGCCAAGCGTGCGAAAGTGTGGACGAAAGTTATTCGTGAAGTCACCGTCGCCGCCAGGCTCGGCGGGACTTCCGTCGATGACAATCCCCGACTACGTGCCGCAGTCGATAGTGCGTTATCGGTCAATATGCCTAGAGATACGATTGACAGGGCAATCGTTAGGGGCGCACGCGACCCGGAAGGAAACGACGTTGAAGAGCTGGTTTACGAAGGTTATGGGCCGGGCGGTGTGGCAATTCTGGTCGAAGCCATGACCGACAATAAGAACCGCACGGTGGCTGAGGTTCGACATGCGTTTTCAAAGCACGGTGGGAACTTGGGAACCGATGGATCCGTTGCCTATCTATTTGAACGCCGCGGACTTATCAGTTTTGCTCCGGGTGCGGACGAAGATGAGGTTATGGACGTAGCTCTCGATGCCGGTGCAGAAGATGTGGACAGCGATGACGAGGGCGCGCTGACGGTGATCACGACGTTCGAAAGTTTTGGTCGTGTCGTGGATGCGTTTCGTGCTCGGGAGGTCGAACCGGGTCATGCGGAAGTCGCCATGGTGCCATCCAGTACGAGTATTTGTGATGACGACACAGCCGAAAAAAATCTACTTCTGATTGATGCCTTGGAGGATCTTGACGACGTTCAGAACGTGTATTCGAACGCTGACTTTCCAGACTCTGTGTTGGCCTTGTGATTCATGTTCTGGGGATTGACCCAGGATCCCGCGTGACCGGATATGGCATCGTGGGGATAGAGGACGGGGCACCGATCTATGTCGCTAGCGGTTGTATACAAACGACAGGGCCCGATTTTCCGTCCCGGCTCAAAGATATTTTCCAAGGCGTTGATGAACTCATAAAACAATACCGGCCGGATGAGTTTGCGATTGAAGAAGTTTTCGTGGCACGTAATCCCATGTCGGCGTTGAAATTGGGTCAAGCGCGAGGAGCCGCCATTACCGCGGCAGTGACGCATGATCTCGGCGTGAACGAGTATGCCGCACGCCGCATTAAACAATCCGTGGTCGGGAGTGGGCGAGCGACCAAAGGCCAGGTCCAACATATGGTCCAAGCGCTACTCAAATTACAGGGCATTCCGTCGACGGATGCGTCTGATGCGCTTGCAGTGGCTATCTGTCATGTCAATACTCGGTGGCACCTAAAGCAAGGAACGCCATGATTAGTCGCTTGCGAGGACGTGTCGTCAATATCAGCGATAACGTTCTAATCATCGATGTGCAAGGTGTTGCCTACGAGGCGGAAGTAACCGGGACGACGTTGGCGACGGTGGCGGGCCACGAGGGTGAAGTCGACGTCTATACCCACCTTGTCGTCCGAGACGATACTCACGCCCTGTTTGGATTTGCCTCGTTGGCCGAGCGGGAACTATTTCGAGCCTTGATCAGGGTCAACGGCATCGGGCCAAAACTGGGATTGACGCTGCTTTCTTCACTTACACCAGAGGAATTCGCCACGTCCGTAGCGGACCAGGACGTTGCCGCGATGACGCGCGTTCCGGGTGTCGGCAAAAAGACAGCCGAACGGCTGCTGATGGAACTCAAGGATCGGCTCGATACACTGCCCGTTGGATTTACCCGCGGAGCCACCAACAAGGAATCGACCGCACGAGAAGCCGAGCTTGCTCTGGTTTCACTCGGTTATCGGCCACTAGACGCGGCCCGTGCCATTGACAACGTTTACGCGGCGGGTGAACCCGTTGAAGAGCTTATCCGCATGGCGTTGCAACGGATGGTGACAAACGCATGAGCATTAAACCGGACCGCATCACTTCCGGACAAAGCGGCACCGAAGATAGGGTTTTTGATCGAGCCCTACGGCCGCAATTGATTGGGGACTTCGTGGGACAGAATTCCGTTAAGGAACAAATGCAGATATTTGTCGAAGCGGCGCGTAAACGTCACGAACCGCTGGACCACACGTTGATCTTCGGCCCGCCTGGACTTGGCAAGACGACGCTCGCCCATATCGTCGCCAATGAAATGGAGGTGGGATTGAAGACCACGTCTGGTCCTGTGATTGAAAAGGCAGGCGAATTGGTCGCTCTCCTAAGTAATCTTGAAGAGAACGATGTCCTTTTCATTGACGAAATACATCGGTTATCGGCGTCGGTCGAAGAGATACTCTACCCGGCGATGGAGGATTTTCGTATCGACATCGTTATCGGTGAGGGACCAGCGGCGCGTTCGATACCTTATACGCTGAAGCCGTTTACTCTGATTGGAGCGACGACCCGCGCAGGCCTACTGACTTCGCCGCTAAGAGATCGATTCGGCATTGTCCACCGGCTTGAGTTCTATGCGGTCGAGGAATTGACGGAAATTGTGACGCGTTCTGGTCAAAGACTTGATGTCAAAGTCGATGCTGAGGGGGCGTTGGAGATTGCGCGGCGCGCCCGCGGGACGCCGCGAGTGGCCAATCGACTGTTGCGTCGTGTCAGGGATTACGCGGAGGTGCGGGCGGATGGAATCGTGTCGGCCGAGACGGCAGACGCAGCACTGGAGTTACTTAATGTCGATGAGGAAGGTATTGACGCCATGGATCGAAAACTACTTCTCACCATTCTTGAAAAGTTCTCGGGTGGACCGGTCGGTCTGGATTCGTTGGCGGCCGCGATTGGAGAAGAGCGGGATACGATCGAGGATGTCGTCGAACCCTACCTCATTCAACAGGGTTATATGATGCGCACCCCGCGGGGTCGGGTTGTGACTGAGCGTGCGTATCACCATTTTTCGATAGCGCCGCCTGTGCCAGTTGGTAATCAATCCGATCAAAACGAACTTGAGTTATAAGATTTAACTGATGGCGGAACCCCTCTCGATATACGCGCTCATCGCAGACGCGAGCTTGCTGGTGCAAATAATCATGGCCCTGCTTGCCGCCGTATCGATAGCTTCCTGGGTAATGATTTTTCAGCGGTGGAGAGCGCTCGACAGGGTGCAGTCGGAGCTAAACGAATTCGAGGACTACTTCTGGAGCGGAATTGATTTGCGTGAGTTGCATAAAGATTTGGGGAACGATTCGTCGCTCACCGGAATCGAAACGGTGTTCGTTTCTGGCTTCACCGAATTTCAAAGGCTCTCAGAGCAACCCAATACCGACCCGGATTCGATCATGCAGGGTGTGCAGCGGGTTATGCGGGTAGAAGTTTCGCGGGAGGAGGAACAACTCGAAAAGCACCTTGGGTTCCTTGCCACCGTGGGTTCCACGAGTCCGTACGTCGGTCTTTTCGGAACGGTCTGGGGCATCATGAATTCGTTTCGGAGCCTTGCCAACATGAGTCAAGCGACGCTCGCTTCGGTCGCACCTGGAATTTCAGAAGCACTTATTGCGACAGCGATGGGTTTGTTTGCAGCGATACCTGCTGTGATTGGTTATAACCGTTTCTCGACTAGAGTCGAGGTGCTGATGAAGCGATACGAGGCGTTTGCCGATGAGCTCACCTCTATCTTGTTCCGTCATTCACATTCGGAAAAAACCTAAAGTATGGCGACCCGTCGTAAACCGATGTCTGAAATCAACGTGGTGCCGTATATCGACGTGATGTTGGTTTTGTTGGTGATTTTCATGGTGACTGCACCGATATTGACGCAAGGAGTGGAGGTAAATCTGCCGCAGAAACCTTCCGATCCACTGTCGAACGACCAAGACGATCCGTTCATTGTCAGCATTCGTAGTGATGGGGCGATATTCATCAACGTGGGTATGCGCAACATGGAAAAGGAGGCCAATCGGGTCACAATCTTTTCATTGGAAGACCAAGCCTCGCGGATTATTGCTGCGCGGCCAGACATTCCCGTTTTTGTCCGGGCAGATGCTGACCTAACCTATTCCGAGGTGATCGAGATAATGACTGTCCTACAGAAGTCGGGGGCAGAAAGCGTTGGGCTCATCACCGACCCTCCGGACGTTTAACGGTGGGAAAACTAACTGATTACGGCCTGCCGATTGTCGGTGCACTTGTACTGCATGCCGTTGTGGTAGCAATGCTCGAATGGGAGTGGGCACCTAGTTCCCCGGAATCCGTAGTAGTACAGCCGAAAGCGATCACGGCGATGCTCATCGTTCGTGAACCGCGAAGCTCAGCAACGACAGAGAAACCTCTGCCTACAAAAACCGACGGGAAACTCACGTCGACGCCACCGAAGACTCCGTCGGTTCGAAATCGCGCGTTTGGTGACCAAGACAGCGCATCGTCGAAAGTAAAAGAAACTCGCGAACAACGCCTAGAGCGTGAGCGACGCGAACAAATGAAAACGCGGCGCCAACAACTTCAGGAAATGCGGCGTCGCGACTTTGAGCGCTCGTTGGCTCAAGACGCGATCGATATTTCCGTTCGCGCCGATCAAGATGTAGCACAATCCTATGTGGACGGCATATACGCCAGTATCGTAGCTCATTGGTCGAGGCCGCCAAGTGCCCGCAACGAGATGGCCGCCGGTATTCTTGTCGAGCTGTTCCCGACCGGCGATTTGAATACAGTCAGCCTGCTCGATTCGAGTGGAAGTACGGCGTTCGACCGGTCCGCGTTAGCTGCTGTTCGCAAAGCGCGGCGCTTTGAGGTACCTCTGGATAGCGAAGTGTTCGAAGCACAATTCCGTACGTTTCGATTGTTGTTCAAACCGGAGGATCTGTTGCGTTGAAAAAAGCGATCTGGTGGGCCGTATTCGCTTCCCTCCAGGGCTTACATGCCCTAGAAATCGTCATTGACCGCGGAAACGACAACCCCATCCCGATCGCCGTTGTCCCATTTGCGTCGTCTAATTCGACGGACGATATCTCGGGAGTTATTTCGTTTGACCTGATACGAAGCGGGCAATTTTCGCCGATTGAGAAAGAAAACATGCTCTCCTACCCATCCCAACCAGAAGATGTTTACTTTCGTGATTGGCGGATATTGGGTATGGAGTACTTGCTTATCGGACGTCATCTTAGCCGCGTGGACGGGGGGATCACGGTGACGTACCGCTTGTTTGATGTGAGTGCCGAACGCGAGGTGAAATCGGGTGAAATCACCGCACCACGGGATCGTATGCGCGACATCGCGCACCGAATCGCGGATGACGTCTATGAAGAAATAACGGGTATTCGGGGTGCTTTTTCGACGCGAATTCTATACGTCCTCGTCGAAAACATTGGAACCTCGTACGCGCGCTACAAACTGGAGATGGCGGATTCGGACGGGGAACGTCCACGGACTCTTTTTGAGACGTCGGAACCTCTTCTATCGCCTAGTTGGTCCCCCGACGGTCAAAGAATTGCATACGTTTCTTTTGAGACCGGCAGGCCGTCGATTGTTATTCAGGAACTTGAGAGTAACGTTCGACAGCGCCTTCCCTCGTATCCCGGTCTTAACGGCGCGCCGGCCTTTTCGCCGGATGGGCGGGAGTTGGCAATGGTGTTGTCGAGGGACGGAAATCCTGAAATCTATACCATGGAGATCGCGACGCCCGCGCGCAGACCTCGACGGGTAACGCGCCACGTATCGGCCATCGACACGGAACCTGGCTGGACGCCCGATGGGAAGAGTCTGATTTTCACGTCGGATCGTGGCGGCCGACCACAGATTTACCGGATCGATTTACGGACGTCGTTGACCGAAAGGCTGACGTATCAAGGTGATTACAATGCCCGTGCCCGGCTGCTCCCCGACGGCCGGCATCTCGTATACGTGCATCGGCGTGAAGGTATTTATCACATCGCTTGGCAAGATCTTGAAACTGACGAAGATCCCCGGGTATTGACGGAAACGTCGCTGGATGAATCGCCGTCGCTGGCACCGAACGGAACCATGTTGATATATGCGACTCAGGACCAGGGCCGAGGTATACTGGCCGTGGTGTCCATTGATGGTCAGGTCAAATACAAATTACCGTCGTCAGCAGGGGATGTCCGGGAACCATCCTGGTCGCCGTACCTCGATACACTGTCCGCAAATCGTGGGTTATAGATTGATGAGGAGAGAGGAACGATGAGGCACGTCAGAAGGTACAACGTGGCGTTGTTGGTTGTGTGCGCGCTGATTCTTGTGGGTTGCGCCAGTCAACAGGGTCAACAGGAACCCGAGCCGGCCGCTCAACCAGCGGCACCGGTTGATGTTGTGCCTGTGCAATCGCAACCTGTTCAAGCCGAACCGGAATCGACCGATTTTGATAGCCGTAGCCGACCCCTCATGCCGAGTGGTCGAATCTTGACGACTAAGTTTTACTTTGAACTAGATCAGGCCCGACTTTCCGCTCGCGATTTGCGCCTTCTTGAGATGCACGCGAACATTTTGACTCGGAATCGTGATCGGCGTTTAGTCATTGAAGGGCACTGTGATGAGCGTGGTACACGCGAATACAACCTTGCGTTGGGTGAGCGTCGTGCCAATGCCGTGAGTAGCTTTCTAACATCAGCCGGAGTTCGACGATCCCAAATTGAAATGGTCAGCTACGGCGAAGAACGCCCAGACGACCCCGGACACGATGAGTCCGCGTGGAGTAAGAATAGGCGCGCGGTAGCGATTTATCGGTAAGTGCTGTTCGCGGTGCGAACAGACAAGACACAAAAAAGAAGATGTAGAACGAAGGCTCTGCCTTTGTTTTTGTGCACTCTGTTCGGTTACGCGACCGTTGATGCATACGGCGCGGCTCCGATCGTAAATCAAGCTCCGGAACGGAACTCGAGCGTCGAGTCCGCCGACGAGACTGAGAGTAACAATCCGGGGTTAGCGGCACTCTTTTATCAGTTACAGGTTTTACAAGAAGAACTGGCAATCGTTCGGGGCATGCTTGAGGAGCAGATTTATCGGGTCGATCGGCTTACGCGGGAACAGAATCGACGTTACACCGACATTGACCGGCGGTTCCGCGAACTTCGGGCGATAGATGTCGCGACGGAACCGCATGACGAGACGGATATTCCGCCGTTGCCGCCCGTTATCGATCCTACTGGCACAGAACGCGGTTCGTATGAAAGCGCGTACGCGCTCACAAGTGAGCGTAGGTTTGATGACGCCATTGTCGCTTTCGATCAATTTATCGTTGATTACCCGAACGGGCAGTGGACTCCCAACGCATTTTATTGGTTGGGGGAATTACATCACGCCACTGACGATCTAGAAAAAGCGCGGCAGTCATTCGTACAGGTGGTCACCTTATACCCGGATCACGCGAAAGTGCCTGACGCGTTATACAAACTCGGCAAGGTCTACCATCAGCTGGGCGATACCGTGCGGGCACGCGATTATCTTGATCGAGTCATCAAAAACCATCCGGGAACGGTCGGTGATCTCGCCAGATCGTACGCAGCCGAGTACCTCTAGGGTCGTGTCAAAGACCGAGACGCTTCGCGTCACGGAGATTTTTCTCTCAGTGCAGGGTGAGTCGCGGAGCGTCGGCAGGCCTACAGTGTTTATTCGGCTGACCGGGTGTCCACTCCGTTGCCAGTATTGCGATACCGCGTACGCGTTTCATGGTGGCTCAATGCTTGCGCTAGATGCCATTCTTAATCGCGTAGATGAACTTGGCGTGCGCCACGTAACGGTGACTGGGGGTGAACCGCTGGCACAACCGAGGGTACTTGGTTTGCTTGCCGCACTGTGTAATCGGGGTTACGTGGTGTCACTCGAAACCAGCGGAGCGATCGATATCGCCGCCGTCGATCCGAGGGTGAGTCGAGTTGTGGATTTTAAAACACCAGGATCCGGAGAAGTGGATCGGAATCTCTTTTCAAACGTCGCTGCGTTGCGGGAAAGTGATCAGGTGAAATTTGTGATCTGTGACCGACGCGATTATTGCTGGGCAAAGGACATCTGTGCGGAGCACGACCTCACCGCGCACGTTGGCGAGGTACTGTTCTCTCCATCAGCATCTGAGCAGAATGCTAGGCACCTTGCCGAGTGGATCCTCGCCGATCGGCTGGACGTACGTTTTCAGATACAACTCCATAAAGTTCTTTGGGGCGACGAGGCAGGTCGTTGACGATCGGCGTCGTACTTTTGTCAGGCGGCCTTGATTCCGCGACGACGCTGGCGATAGCGAATGACCAGGGATTCGAGTGTTACGCGCTGTCTTTTTTTTATGGTCAACGGCACGCCATCGAGTTGGAGGCGGCCCGAAAAATTGCGGGATCCGCTAGTGTTAAAGAGCACCGTGTTGTCTCGATTGATCTTTCAGAATTTGGTGGGTCGGCTTTAACCGATGCAGCGATAAAGGTGCCGGAGGCACCAACGACAGGTATTCCCGTGACCTATGTGCCGGCACGAAACACCGTTTTCTTATCGTTAGGGCTTGCTTGGGCCGAGGTACTGGGTGCGCACGATCTTTTCATCGGCGTCAACGCGGTGGATTATTCGGGCTACCCGGACTGCCGTATTGAGTTCATCCAAGGGTTTGAAAAGCTAGCTAATCTGGCGACTAAAGCTGGGGTCGAAGGGAGTAGGTTTACAGTTCATGCGCCCCTCATCGAATTGCCAAAGGCTGACATCATCACAAAAGGACTTCAGCTCGGAGTGAACTACGGGAACACGGTCTCATGCTACCAACCTAATCGAGATGGTGAGGCTTGCGGACGATGCGATAGTTGTCGTATCCGCAGGGAGGGATTTCAATCAGCGGGCGTGGTTGATCCCACGCGATACTACTGAATCGCTTGGCGATCGAGATCGTTGTGAACTAAAACAACACATTGGCTTGCAAAAATAGTCTTAGGTCCCAAAGCGATGGGGCGGCCTCCGAGCCGCGCGAGGTAGTGTGTGGTCTTACGCGGCATCGATTTATGATCGCTCAATACAAAGATCGCCGGTGAGGCGAACGAGGCCTCACGTATATCGGATCCTTTTTTGTCTAGGTAATAAAAGCCGGGAATCGCCGCAGCCTTAATCATTGACTCGAAACTACGATGCATGACTTCGATACCGCTTTCACAAATGACCGTTTCGTCACGACCGAGCCGCGTTCCTTGGGCGAGGGCAGTGCGCATCGATGCTGCGATGGAGCGCTCGTCAAACCCTCCGAGCGAGCCGATGGAATTGCCTCGGTAGGCTAGCACGCGTGGTGGGCAAGGAGGCCCCTCAAGAACGACCCAGATCGACGTATCGAAACGGTGTTGATTGGCATAAAAGAGAGCGTTCGCGATGGATTGAGCGACGACTTCTAGGTGATTGGCTGAAGGTAGGTTGTCGAGGGAAAAGCGGGGCGCCGTGGGCCCGTTTCGAGCTCTCAAGATGAAGTTTCGTGCTGCCCAATCCAAATGTGGTTCCGTGGTGGCGTGGTGGTGGGCCGCCTGGGGCTCGAACCCAGGACCATCGGGTTAAAAGCCCGGTGCTCTACCAACTGAGCTAACGGCCCCTGGGCCACGAAACCGCGCATTCTATGCGTGGTGTGCGGGGCGAACAAGCGGACGTTGCTCGACAGCCGTAATTAGGTCGCCTAGATAACTGTATATCGCGACAGGATGGGCAATAATCGATTGGGCGGGAGGACGCAATGAAATTAACGAAACTTAGCCGGTCGATCGAAGGGAAGGTCGCCATCATCACTGGCGCTGCCAGTGGTATGGGCCGGTCAACTGCTGGCTTGTTCGCTGAGCAAGGAGCGTTGGTGGCGGTCACCGATATTAACCAAGATCCGTTGGATCAGGTCGTTGAAGAAATCAGCGAAGCCGGTTACCCAGTGCGAGGATGGCCCCTTGATGTTTCGGATCGGGAGGCTATCGAACGAGTCGTACCTGAAATCGCTGAGCACTTTGGCGGCATCGACATCGTTATCAATAATGCCGGAATTGGTGCAGGTGCGCCCGTCGATGATGACGATTACGAGGCCGTCTGGCAGCGTGGGCAAGACGTACTGATTACGGCTCATGTCCGCATAATCCGTGCCGCGTTGCCGTTCCTACGAAAAGCCAATGGCGGTCGGATCGTCAATATCGCGTCGACGGAGGGACTGGGAGCGACCAAGCACGCGAGCGCATACAGTGCCGCTAAAACGGGCGTCCTAGGTTTAACACGTTCACTGGCGGTGGAGTTTGGAACCGAGGACATCACCGTGAATTGCATCTGTCCGGGCCCGATAAGAACCGGCCTTACGGACGGGATACCGGAAGAGCAAAAACAAGAATTTGCGCGACGGCGAGTAGCACTCAAACGGTATGCGGACCCCGAGGAAGTCGCTCACATGACCCTAAGTTTGGTTCTTCCTGCAGCCGGTTACGTCACTGGCGTTGCACTACCCGTCGACGGTGGGTTGACCATCAGAAACGCGTGAATACGACGTTGGAGCAACGTCGAGGGCGAGTTCCCTGGCGGACAGTATTTGCATACGGTGCCCCGACCGTCGGGGCAGGTTACATGTACCTACTCGTCGGTTTATACGTCATGAAGTTCTCGACCGACGTGCTGTTGATCGCGCCGGCAGTGATGGGGGTCATCTTTAGTATTTCGCGGGTTTGGGACGCGATTTCGGATCCGCTAGTTGGTTACCTAAGCGATCGAACGGTCGGTTCCTTCGGTCGTCGTCGTACGTGGATGGCCGCCAGCGTTATTCCTATCGGAGCGGCATTCGTGATGGTGTTCTCGCCTCCCGCGGATTTATCTGAAGCAGCACTGATCGGTTGGATGGCGGTGGCGGTGATTGGGTTTTACTCGGTCATGACGGTCTTTTTTGTCCCTCATCTATCTCTCGGCGCGGAACTGTCGGATGACTATCACGAACGCAGTAGGCTTTTCGGCATCCGGCACGCGTTTTATACGTTCGGTTCAATACTGTGTCTGGCGAGTTTCCAAGTCCTTATTTGGGCGGAAGACCAGGGCAAGGCTGTGGTGCGACAGACCGCACTCGAGCTGGCGATTGTCGCAACGGTTGTGATGGCGTTACTGATTGGATTCGCGGTGATTAGGCTCCGCGAGCGAGTCGAATTTCAAGGGCGCGTCAACGAGCGACCGTTTCGGGCATTTGCGGATGTGGTTCGGAATCCGCACGCGCGATTATTGATTATCGTGACGTTCATCGAAAACGTTGGTTCGGCGGCAATAGGGGTGTTGACGCTCTATGTCGCACAGTATGTGGTTGGCGCTGCAGCGTGGGCCCCGCTCATTATTTTGTCGTACATGATCCCTTCGGCCTTTTCTGTACCACTCTGGATACCGTTGTCGCGTCGGTACGGCAAAAAACAACTATGGTTTTTTTCGATGTTGCTAACCGGCGTATCGTTTGGCGGCATGTTCGTCCTCCCGTTTCTAGACACGGTTGATGCACGGCTGATTACGATGATAGTGCTCGCCGTCTTCGCGGGGCTCGCCGCAGGCTGCGGTGGCACGATAAGCGCCTCCATCCAGGGTGACGTCATCGATTACGACGAGTACGTCACGGGAGAACGCAAAGAAGGGACCTACTTTGCGGCATGGAATTTCGTATACAAGTGCGCGATGGGTGCGATGCTGATGTTGACCGGGTTCGTGCTGCAAGCGGCTGGTTTCGTACCGAATGAGGTGCAGTCGATGCAAACGCAAATTGCAATCGTTTCGCTCTATAGCCTGTTTCCGCTGGTTTGCTATGCAATTGGCGCCATGCTTTTTCGGCGGTTCAAACTAAACGAACATGCGTACGCAGAGATTCGAAGTGTATTGGATGCCCGCCGCGCGTCGGTGTGAGGATCGATTACCGACCGTTAAAGTTCCCTGCGCGACGTTCGGCGACTGCTCGGACACCTTCGCGATGATCTTCAGTCTGCTGAAGCCGATGCTGCTCTAAGAATTCGTGGTCGGTTTGGTCTTTGACGGATTCTGCCAATCCGGCTCGCATGGTGGCTCGCACAGAAAGCACAGCTAGCGGAGCATTCTCCGCAATCTCAGACGCCAATGAGATGGCTTCGGAACGTACGTTCTCCCGATCAGTTAGGACGTCACCCAAGCCCCAGTCGTGAGCTGTTTCCCCATCGATTCGTTTCCCCGTTAAGAACATGTTGTTCGCTTTTTGCTGTCCGATGAGTTTTGGTAGCGTGTGAGTCAAGCCGAAGCCGGGGTGAAAGCCGAGCTTGACGAAATTCGCGGTAAATCTAGCCTCGGGGCAAACGACTCGAAAATCGGGCACTAGTGCCAAACCAAATCCACCACCCACGGCTGCTCCTTGGATAGCACCGACAACGGGCTTCTTGCAGGAGAATAAATCGACGGCTGCAGAATAGAGCGGATTTCCCTGGGAGACGTTTCGCTCGGTTCGTTCAGACTGGCCCGTGGACCTCGAAAAATCGTTACCCGCGCAGAAGTGTTTCCCTTCCGAACACAGGACAATGGCGCGGCATTCGGGGTCGTCGTCGAGATCGCGGAACGCCGCAACCAGTGCGTTGATTAGATCAACATCGAAGAAGTTGTTGGGGGGCCGGCGAATTTCTGCAATTGCCACGTGACCATCTCGGGTAATTTCAGCATCGCCGTATCGGCTCGGCTCGGTCATGGCAGTTCCCCATTTGATTCGCGTTCAGGACGATATAGTGTGACGGATTGTGGACAGAAGCAAAGGACGACAGATGAAGTGGCGAATTGGTGATACCACGATCACGCGGGTGGTTGAACTTACCTCATCAACCATTGGTAATCACATATTGCCGCAAGCCACGGAGGACTGTATTAAGGCAATCGATTGGATCGGACCGTTCGTGAACGACGATCACAAGCTCGTCCTTTCGTTTCATAGTTTGATTATTGAGACAGAGAGTCAGACCCTTGTCGTTGACACGTGTATCGGTAATGACAAAGACCGCGCCTACCCGAAGTGGCACCAGATGCAGTCATCGTTTCTGGACGATTTCGCTGCCGCAGGATTTGATCGCGACACCGTTGATACGGTTTTGTGTACGCATATGCATGTGGATCACGTCGGTTGGAATACGCGTCTGGTCGGTGGGGCATGGGAGGCGACTTTTCCTAACGCACGTTACCTGTACGCAGAAGAAGAATGGGTACATTGGCAAAACGAAAGCCAGGCCGAATACGGACCCGTGATTGACGATTCGGTGCGACCCATTTTTGATGCTGGGTTAGCTGATCTTGTTTCAAGTGATCATCAGGTCACGACTGAGGTACGACTTGAATCGACGCCTGGTCACACACCCGGGCACGTCAGTGTGCACATTACTTCTCAAGGTGAAGAGGCCCTCATTACTGGGGATATGGTCCACCATCCCTGTCAAATAGCCTACCCAGATTGGTCGACGACGGCAGATGTTGACCCGGACCAGAGTGCGTCGACGCGCGCCCGTTTTTTAGATTTGTATGCAGATCGTCCGGTGCTGGTGATTGGTACCCACTTTTCCGGTCCAACGGCCGGAAAGTTGGTGCGCGATGGTGATTCGTACCGACTTGATTACTGAGTTGGTCGATCGTCACAGGATCGAGACCGAGTTGGATAGGATCGCGTGTTAGACTCCCAGGTCGCTTGCTGATCTAAGACAACTCTGGCTTCTCGGGATATTTACACGGCGCTTTCGCAGGCCGATTTCCGTTGGCTGTGGCTGGGCAGCTTGGGTTCCTCATTCGCGATGAACATGCAACAGGTCGCGCGCGGTTGGTTCGTTTACGAATTGACCTCGTCCGCGGTCGACCTTGGATGGGTCACCATGTCGTTCATGATTCCCCAAGTGCTATTTTCGTTGTGGGGCGGGGTCCTTGCTGATCGGGTTTCAAAGAAATCGGTACTTGTAGCCGCTCAATCCTTAAATGCCATCGCAACGCTCATCATGGCCTTCATCATCCTATCGGGGAACGTGGGTTTCTGGGATTTCATTGTGTTTGGGCTGTTTAACGGAATCGTGTTGGCGCTATCGTTTCCAGCGCGAAATGCTTTTGTTCCGGATCTTGTGGATGAGCGCTTGATCTTCACGGCGATGGCGCTTACCACCACCAGCATGAATTTTGCACGAATCTTGGCGCCAGCATTTGCAGGTTTCTTGATCGCATGGATCGCGGCAGGAGATACCACTAGCACCTTTGGCGTTGGCATTGTTTATCTCGTCATCGGGGGGTTGTATTTCCTTTCGGCTGTCACCATGTTGCTTGTCTCCAATCGGGGTCGGGCAGGGTCGCGCGATACGCGAAAACACCCGGTCATCGAAATCCTGGATGGCCTAAAGTACGTTCGTGCTCAGCCGACTGTGTACGCGCTGATCCTTCTTTCGATCGTGCCATTTATGTTTGGTATGCCGCTTAACACGCTGTTGCCAGCGTTTAACGAAGAGATTTTGCTCGGCGGTCCGGACGATCTGGGTCTACTGCTTTCGGCAATGGGTGTTGGCGCAATTCTTGGCTCGTTGATGCTGGCCGCCTCGGGCGACCTCAAACACAAAGGCACGTGGCTTGTGGTTACCTGCTTTGGCTGGGGTGTTTCGACCGTGCTATTCGGGATGGCACCTAATTTATGGACAGCGGTCGTTGTCCTTGCATTGGTTGGCTGGTTGTCGTCCTGGAATATGTCTCTTAATCGTGGTCTGTTGCAGGTTCAAGTCGTCCGGCGTATGCGGGGACGAATCATGAGCATCGATATGATGTCGCATGGACTGATGCCGCTCGGCGTTTTACCCGTAAGCATGATTGCAGATGCTTACGATATATCGATATCGCTAATCGCGAGTGGAGCGGTTTTTGTGGTCTTGATAGCACTCTTGGTGCTTGTCTCAACCCCCGTGCGAAAACTCGATTCGATGATGCTTGACGTGCGTCAATGAACCATTAATGCGAACTGATGTCGGCGCCAGCGAATCGCTAACGTCGCGATTCGATAATGTCGTCGAGTACGGGCCGGATTTGGTCGAGGAAAAGCCTAGGGTTTTCGCTCATCGGAAAATGACCGAGGCCACGGAGGGTTTGGTAGCGGGCGCCGGGTATCATCGAAGCGAGCTCTTCTCCCTCAGCGGGCGTGCCGCTCCAATCGTATTCGCCGTTGAGAATGTCCACAGAGCAAAGCTCGGTATCGATCGCGTGCGCGGTATTTCGTACATCGTGGTCGATAGAGTAGTAGTAGAGGTCGCCTTTAAACACAGCCGGTGCACCTTGGCTATATACCCAACTCGTTTCGTGGCGCAGTGCTTCCGGGCTCGTTGGGGCCATCATGCCGTACATTAAATGGGCTTTGTAATCGTTGCCGATCTTGGGATGGTAGAACTCATCAACAAAGCCTCCGGGCGTATAAGCAGAAGCTTCGAGACCGACTACGGCACGGAACTCGTTTGGATGGTGTAAGGCGAGATCAATGGCTAGGTGACCACCAATGGAACTCCCCATGTAGACGGGTCGATCAAGTTCAAGGGTGCGCGCAAGCGCGATCGGGACTTGCATCAGAAATTCTTTCTCGAGGCGGTATTCTTCTTCCCACCACTTACTATCAGCCGGCGGTACTGACTTTCCGTGATAGGGGAGATCGTAGGCAATTAGACGAAATTTGGACCCTAGATAGTCATCCTCCATGATGTGTCGCCATTGCCGTCCATCGGCACCGGCGGTGTGCTGTAGCAGCAAACCGATCTCTCCGGTACCTGCTTCTTCGAAGTAAAGGCGGTACTCCGCGTCGTCGATCGTGAGGTAGGTATAACGCCCGGTCGCTGAATCAAACCTCGGCATTGCGCACCTCCCGGAGGATTTCGATCAAGCGCCTGATGGCTGGGTAATAGGCGCAATAATTGTCGCGGTCCCCTGTGATTTCGAAACCGTGATGGATGGATGCTGGATAGAGATCTTGGTAAAACGGTTTCGGCACAGCCTGTAGAAGCTCGTCCCAGTCCTGTTGTGGAGCCGAAATGGCAAGGTCCGTTGGGCCGCCACCGTGCCAGGGCTGAATCTCTTTGACCGTGCCGCCTTCGATATCGATGCGTGTTCTCTGATCGCCGATACTGATCCGCAGCGAGGAATTCCACATGCGTGCATGAATGCCAAATTCGCCGTCTGCGTTGGCTTTCGTCTTTACCCCGTCCCAGTCGAGCATCTTGTGACTCCCCTTTTCGTCACGTAGGGTAACTGATTTGGTGGTGGGGGCGTCGCTGATGTCGTTGCGCATAGGTTTGGTTGCCGATACGCATGTGCCCGAAGCGCGTCACACGCTTTGGCCTCAGGTATATCGAGCGTTTGAAGGTGTCGATTACATCTTCCATGGTGGAGATGTCCATGACCTCGCCTTGTTAAGTGAATTCGAAAAGATTGCACCGATATATTGTGCTCGTGGCAATGGCGAAGACGGGTCCGGAGGACGTCCGATTCAGCCGGAGGACGATCGAGTTCGTTATGCCTGGACGCTGGAGATGGAAGGTCTGGTTATCGGGCTTACCCACTACATACCGGCAGACGAACGCCCGCCAGATCATACGGTGGCGCGTTGGTGCGAGCGGTACTTTGCTGAAAAAACACCAGACGTGATTGTCTTTGGCGATACCCACACCGAGTTGATTCGAAACGTGGGTGGCATCCTATGCGTTAACCCCGGCTCACCGACGTACCCGCACAATTACGACACACAGTTTGGGACATTAGGCTTTTTGGAGTTAGATGCTGGGAAAGCCCACGCATCAGTATGGTTAATTAACGAGACCGGTATCGAACCGTACGATTGGGACCATCCTCCCAAGTGGAAATTATGACGCGAGCAAATATTTTAATCTTTCGGTAAGCCGAGAATACGTTCGCCAATAATGTTTCGCTGTATGTTGGGCGTGCCTCCACCGATGACCACGTTGGGCCAACTCAACGAAGATCTGGCCCAGCGTGCGGTTTGGGTTTGGAGCTGGACACCTTCCTGGCCCTGCAGTTCCACCGCAAAATCGTCCATTTCGATTTCGAGACTTGCTCGAAGCAGTTTATTAACCGAGGTTTCTGAGGACAACGGTTGTCCCCTCAGTTGCCGGGTCAAATAGCGTAATCCGTTGTATTTCATCGCCGCTATTTTCGTTTCGAACTCAGCAATCTGGCGACGCACCAACGGGTCATCCGAGGCCGGAGCGCCTTGTTTCCGGCTTTTGCGTACCAATTGTTTAAGGTCCTCGAGCTTACCCGCCATTTGCGTTACCTCGCCGATGCTCGAACGTTCGTTGGCAAGCGCGGATATGGTTACCGCCCAGCCCTTGCCCTCTTCACCCAAACGGTTCTCGATTGGGACTTCGACATCCGTGAAGAAAACCTCAGCGAAGTGTCGATCGCCAGCCATGTTTTCAATGGGTCGGACTTCAACCCCTGGGGTTTTCATTGGGACCAACAGGCAGGTAATGCCGTCGTGTTTAACCTCAGTATTAAAGTCTGTACGGGTTAAGAGAATCATCCAGTCGGCGTAAGGCGCACCCGTCGTCCAAATTTTCTGTCCGTTTACCTTGTAGTGGTCCCCAACCCGTTCTGCTTTGGTTTGAATTGCGGCGAGGTCGCTGCCGTGATTTGGCTCGGAGTAACCCGTGCACCAGGTAACTTTGCTGTCGAGTATGTCGGGGATGAATCGGGTTTTCTGTTCGTCGGTGCCGTACTGAATGATCCCGGGGCCGACCCATGCGAGACCCATAAACGAGGTTCCCAACGGTGGTGCCCCTGCCAGTGCCATTTCTTCCTTTAGGATCGCCTGTCGGGCCACATCGCCATCGCTACCACCGACGGCTTTTGGCCAAGAAAATCCCACCCACCCTTGGGCACGAACTTTTTCGAGCCACTCTCGTAGAAAACTTCCCGGGCGTTCATTTCGAGGCGGCAGGTTTTCGGAAAGAAATTCTCGGATCTCGGTGCGGAATGCTTCTTCGTCCGGGGTGAAGTCAAAGTCCATTACAAACCTCCCAAAGTTGCGACTCGGTCGTAGTGAAAGTCGGAGTCGCCGAACATCGTGCGTGCCCATTTAGCTCGTTTTAGGTAAAGCTGGACGTCGTATTCGGCGGTGTAACCGATAGCCCCGTGAAGACCTACACCATCGATGCCTATCTGCGCGAATGCGTCTGACGCGTGCGCCTTGGCTCTGGACGCCGCTTGCGACAACTCCCCGGTCGCGTCGTCTACGCACCAGGCTGCGTAATATAGAAGGGACTTGAAGGATTCAATATCCACAAACATGTCGGCGAGGCGATGTTTAACGCCTTGATACTTGCCAATAGGATGACCGAACTGGATGCGTTCTTTGGCGTAATTGGAGGTGAGCGCTAGGACGGCTTCGGCTGCGCCCACCATTTCTGCCGTTACTGCGACGGCGCCGCAACTGTTGACGTAGTCCAAGTCGGCGTCGGTTAATGGGATGAGCCGGTCAGTCGCCGCCGGGACCTGATCGAACTGAACTTGCGCCGCTGGCTTTGTCCGATCCATCACGTCCAACGCGGTGCTGTTGATTGCCTTCCCATCGACAATACTCAGGGCGGGCCCGTTTTTTGTTTGCACACCAATCATGACGTGCGTTGCCAGAAGTGCATCGCTGACAAATGCTTTTGTACCGGTGATGTGGTCGCTCGCTTCAAGCGTAATAGCGCCCTTGTCGATCCAATTTGGTTCATCGTAGAGGCCAAAACCAAAAACGACGGATCCGTTGGCAATCTTTGGTAGCCACTCTTGCTGTTGTGCGATGCTCCCGGATCGGAGGATCGAAGCGCAAGCTAGGGCATTGGATGTCAGCGGTAAAGGACAAAGACCGCGGCCAGTTTCTTCCAAAACGACGGTCAAATCGACCCATTTCAGACCGCTGCCACCGAAACGTTCGGGAACGGTAAGACCGACCCAGCCAAGTTCGACGATTTTCTTCCACAGAGCTTGGTTTGTATCCGGGTCGAACGTTCGGATGACATCGATTGAACATTCGTCATCAATAAACCGAACCACCTGGTCACGGAGCATCTCTTGTTCTTCGGTAAAACCGAAATTCACGAACGACCCACCCGTCCCGTCGGCGGCTGTTTGAACAAAACGAACGTGCCTTCCATTCTCTTAAGGCACGTTGTTGCCGTTTTTTGCCACCAAATCAACATGGGCGAGCCTCCGCGATCAGACGTCGAATCCCCGCATCGGGTTGATCGATGGCCAGCTGTCTTTGGTCGCTAGAATCGCTTCGCCGACCTCGTCGACTTCCCACGGTCCTTCGGCTTCATCCTTTTGCGCAATGGGCATCAAGTTCCACGCAAGCATGGACACCCGATTCCCCGAGATGAGCCATGTCCGACCGGTCACTTCCTTGGCGTCGTCAGAGCAAAGCCAAACAACGGCCGGGGAGACTCGATCGGGTGGGATCTGATCTTTTACGGCGTCCGGCATAATGTCGTCGGTTAATCGGGACAGCGCGGTGGGCGCTAGAATGTTGACGTTAATCCCGTACTTCATCCCTTCAAGGTAGAGGCACCTTGCCATGCCGGCAATCCCGGCTTTGGCGGCACCGTAATTGGTTTGACCAAAGTTCCCTAATAATCCTGAGGTGGAACTGGTGACCACGATACGGCCGCCTTCACCTTGTTCAAGCATTTGGTCGTAGGCGGCTTTGGTCGTCAGGTATGTGCCCTTGAGGTGAACGTTGACGACGATGTCCCACATATCATCGTCCATGTTCTTGAAGCTCTTGTCTCGGAGAATGCCTGCATTGGCGATCAAGATGTCGAGCTTGCCAAAATTATCAACACCCGCTTTGACCATATTGCGAGCATCTTCGGGGACGGCGACATTACCGTAATCCGCAACGGCTTCACCGCCCGCTGCTTTAATTTCCTGGACGACGGCATCGGCCATGTTCGTACCAGAGCCGCTGCCGTCTCTCGCACCACCCAGATCGTTGACGACGACCGCCGCGCCCTCATTCGCAAGAAGGAGAGCGTGGGTCCGACCAAGACCTCCTCCTGCACCGGTTACCAGCGCAACCTTTCCATCCAACATACCCATGTCGTCCTCCGTTAGAATCGTTACTCGTATCGCGAGGTCGGTAAGTTTCTTCGACCCGCGGTTGAGTGAAAGGTAAGGTGGGAGGCGTTTTGGATCAACTATTTGATTTTACGGACAAGGTCGTCCTTGTAACGGGTGGAAGTCGAGGTTTGGGTCGGGCGATGGTTCTGGCGTTTGCCGAACGGGGGGCCGACGCCGTCATTACCAGTCGTAAGCAGGACAATTGTGAGCGTGTGGCAGAAGAGGTTGGCGCGATGGGCCGACAGGCGCTCGCGTATGGGTGTCATGTCGGCCATTGGGAAGAGATCGATGCGCTGGTCGATGCCGCCTACGAACGTTTTGGCAAAGTCGACGTGTTGGTGAATAACGCCGGTATGTCACCGCTTTACCCAAATCTGTCGGCGGTTACCGAAGAACTTTTCGACAAAGTTGTCGGCGTCAATCTCAAGGGCCCGTACCGCTTATCGGCTTTGATTGGCGAGCGCATGGCAGCGGGTGATGGTGGAGCAATCATCAACGTAAGTAGTAACGCAGCCGTACAACCAACGCCTAATTCGGAACCTTATGGGGCGTGCAAGGCGGGCATCAATTCGCTGACACTCTCACTTGCCCATGCCTTCGGCCCACGCGTTCGTGTCAACTGTATTCAGCCGGGTCCGTTCTTAACCGACATATCGAAGGCTTGGGATATGGATGCGTTTAATAAGCGCGCTAAGACTAATATTGCACTGCAACGAGGGGGCGAGGCCGATGAAGTCGTAGGTGCTGCCCTCTATTTAGCGGGACCTACTGGTAGTTATACGACAGGCGCCGTGATCGCCATTGATGGCGGCAGCAGAGTCTAAACCCGTGGTATGGATGCGGAATCGCTACCGGAGCGCTTGGACTACTTTATCGACTAAGTTGCGACCGGTCAGTTTCTCGTAGGTGGAAAGCCAGCCAGGATTCGCGATGTTGATGTCGAACAGGTAGGGGTCCGCGACATCGATTGTGGCGAATCGAACCCCGCGCGCGTTAAGCCAGCGAATGCAGGTTTCAACCAGCTCCAGTTCGCTGGAAGTCGCTTGCACGACGGTCGACACGGAGCCCGCGGCGAGATTGCTTCTGTGATCAACATGGCTTTTTCCGTAGACGCCGATCACCTGAGAACCGGCAATAAGAAAACGCTTTTCATCCCGTGTGTCGACTTGCTGTTGCAACATGGCAAACCCAGATCGCGTTAGGTGTTCAACGATGGCGCGATGGTTACTGTCGGCCTTGGTGAGGGTGAATACATCACGACCAAAACTGCCCGCGGTGGGCTTCCCGATCCAGGAACCCCCTCCCTCGATGGCGCCGATAAGTGTCTGTGCATCGGCGCTGACGATTGTTCGGGGGTGGTGTCGACCAAGGTCCCCAAGAACGAGATGAGGCTTCCCGTGCAGGTAGACTAAGGCGTCGACGTCGTTAACGAATCGCGATTGATCCAGGGTGCGGAGAAGTTGCATGCGATCGAGGAACGTTGCTTGATCGCCGAAACCCACGATCCATATGCAATCAAATTGGTCGAAGACGTGTCGAACCCCGTTGCGGTCGCTTCCGGTAAGCTGGTTATCCATTATTTCCAGACTCGCGTGATCGACTTGCTCGACCGACCAGTCTTGGTTGGCGAATTCGCTCGCTAACCGTTCTTGATTGTCGTTAAGACGCTTCCCGTCGAATGCGGCAACAAAACAGATCCTCATAATCTCTGACGCGGTCGTTGGTATGGGGCCTCATTGTTACCGGCTCGTCGCGACGCAGCAAACTTGCGCAGAGTCTGGTGACGGCCATTGCTACTGTATGATGGGATCATGCTAGAAGACTACACGCTGGAGAGTTCTGCGGTCCCCGTGCATACGATCACGGCCCTCGATGACGCCGAGAAAGAGACGCTGCGCGACGAAATTCGGTCGCTGCTTGAGCAGCAGAATGCCGTCCTGGTCGCGCATTACTACGTCGACGGCGATATTCAAGACCTCGCCGAGGAGACCGGAGGTTGTGTCGCGGATTCACTAGAAATGGCGCGGTTCGGTCGTGATCACCCGGCGCCAACTTTGGTCGTGGCAGGTGTTCGTTTCATGGGCGAAACCGCCAAGATCCTTGCGTCGCAAAAGCGTGTTTTGATGCCGAACTTGGCGGCCGAATGTTCTTTGGACATTGGGTGCCCTCCCGACGAATTCGAAGCGTTGGTGGCAGACCATCCGGACCGGACCGTGGTTGTGTACGCGAACACGTCGGCGCGGGTCAAAGCTCTTTCTGATTGGGTGGTTACGTCCAGTGTGGGATTACGAATCGTTGAACATCTCACGGCGAACGGCGAAAAAATCCTTTGGGCGCCCGACCAGCACCTCGGCGCATACATCAAAGCCGAGACTGGCGCTGATATGTTGCTGTGGCGCGGAGCCTGCGTTGTCCATGAAGAGTTCAAGGCGACAGCGTTGGCTGATATACGGCGCGTGTACCCGGAGGCAGGGATCCTGGTCCATCCAGAGGCCCCGGCCGCGGTGGCAGCCATGGCGGATTGTGTTGGTTCGACGAGTCAGATTCTAAGAGCAGCCAGCGACCTGCCTCACGATACCTTCATCGTCGCAACGGATCGTGGTTTGTTTCATAAGATGCGCAAAGCGAATCCTCAAAAACGCTTTATCGAAGCACCCACAGCGGGCGATGGGGCGACTTGTCGTAGCTGCGCGCATTGCCCTTGGATGGCGATGAATGAGTTGCGCGAATTACGCGATGCGCTTCGAGATGGAAGCAACGAAATTCTTATCGACGCCGAAACGGCCGAACGAGCGATGCTGCCTCTGCAGCGAATGTTGGATTTCCCCACCGCGTGAACTGAGAACCTGACGAATCAAGTTTTCCGAGCGGCTTCTGCTTCGGTTCGAAGATCTGAAAGTCGTTGCTCGAGACTTGCCGTTAGGCGTTGGCTGGGTTTGGTCACGAGGCTTAGTGCGTATTGAAGATGCTGAATAGCATTCTGGTAATCACCATTTAATGCGAAGAATTCGGCCCTCGCCCGGTGGACACCCACGATGTCACCGGCGAGCCCGGCAGTTTCGGCAAGGTCGTACCATACGTCGACGTCGTCTTCGTTAATGGTCGCTTGGCGCCAGAGAACGTCCTTGGCGTCGTTGTGACGTTGACTGGCGTTGAGTGCGCGAGCGTAAAGAATCGCAAAGGGTGGGTTGTCGGGATTGATGACCAGGCGATGTGCAAGCAAGTCTGTGGCTTCCTCAATCTTACCGGCGTTGATGAGAAGTTCGGCGAATGTCGCGCAAAGAAGAATGCTGCCGGGATCGTTTAGATGGAGCGTTTGGACCAGCAATAGTGCTTTGTCATGCATTCCTGCGCGGTCGTTGGCAAGCGCGAGCGCATAGTCATTGACCACGTCGTCATCGGTGAGGTTCTTCGCTTCTTCTAGAGCTTTAGCGCCGTTCTCGGCGAAATGCATTCGTGCCCGCGCGCGCATCAGCTGGTATTCCAGCGAGCGCGAAACCGGGAGTTTTTCGTAACCAGCTGATTGATTACGAGCGTCCGCAATACGTTTTTCGGTGACGGGATGCGTTAGCAAGAATTCGGGAGGTCGCTCGGTGAAGCGATACACACGTTGCATGCGTGTGAACATTCGCGCCGTTGCATTGGTGTCGAGCCCCGCCCGCCAAAGCGTTGTGAGCCCGATGCGGTCGGCCTCTTGCTCTCGACCGCGGCTGTATCGGAGTTGCTGATTCTGAGCAATTGCTTGAGCGCTACTTATGGCGGCCATACCTGCTTCGGATGACCCTGCCGCCATGATGGCGGCGCCGGCAAGAAAGCCAATGAGGGTCGGTAACGTCATCCGCTGTTGAGCTTCTACACCTCGGGCGAAGTGCCGCTGACTAAGATGTGCCAATTCGTGCGCAAGCACTGACGAATATTCGTGCACGTCCATTGAATGAACGAACAATCCCAAATTAATCCCAATGATCCCGCCTGGTGCAGCCCACGCGTTGATCGGCTCGGCGTCGATCAATACTGGATACAGTAAAACTTGCTTAAGCTGGGAGTGTGTGGCGAGTTCGTAGAGTTGGAGTTTGGTGTAGTACTTAAGAATGGGGTCGGCAATAGTCGGCAGTTGCGACCGGACTTGCTTTAAGAATTCCTGACCTAATCGGCGTTCCATTTCGGGTGAGATGACGGCGGACGAGGTATCACCGAGTTCGGGTAATTCAGCGCGAGGCGCTGAGAATGTCGAGGTTGTCAGAGCGATTCCGCTGACTAGAGCGAGAAGCGTTTTCATGTCGAGAATCATACAACGAATGTTTTCAGGTGGTGGTTACCTGCGGGCCGCTCCAGGTGCATCGTGCGGGTATGCGATACTTCAATGCTATGTCTCACGACGAGCCATTAATCGTTGACGCAAAGGGTCTTAATTGCCCGATGCCGCTCCTGAAGGCGAAGAAAGCGTTGAATGAACTTTCACCCGGATCACTCTTGCGCGTGTTGGCCACCGACCCGGGTTCGGTGAAGGATTTCCGCGTTTTTGCAACACAAAGTGGCCACAAGCTGCTCGAATCAAACGACGACGGCGGGACATATAGCTATCTCCTAGAGAAAAGACCTGACCGATGAAATTCATTGACGTCATTAGCAGTTGGGTCAATCGCCACTTTTCGAACGAAGAGGCGATCTATCTGGTGCTGTTTATCGGCTTCATCTTTGTTTTGTTGGCAGTATTTGGTACCTATCTAGCGCCAGTGATCACGGGCCTTATCGTTGCTTTTCTGATCCAAGGTATCGTCGTTCGCTTGGTTGCTTGGGGATTGCCAGAAGTGCTTGCGATTGGCGTCGTGATGATTTTATTCCTCGGCGCCTTGGTCGCCCTGTTCGTGGGCGTATTACCATTGGTATGGCGCCAGATGAACCAGACTGTTGCTGCGATGCCTGGCGTTATCGATCGGATTGCTGAGCTCTTCACTGACCTATCGGCCACCTACCCAACCTTCTTTTCTCAGGAAACCGTCAGCGCTTGGTTGTCGACGGCGAACGCGCAACTGACCGAATTGGGAGGCGTCTTCCTGCAAGCGCTTGTTGGCCAACTGCCGAATGCTTTTGGGCTTGTCATCTTCCTTTTGCTGGTGCCAATTTCGGTCTTCTTTTTTCTCAAGGACCGAGATCGCTTGGTGGGTTGGTTCAGCGGACTATTGCCGACAAACCGCCCGCTACTTGAGAGGGTTGGCGCCGAAATGACGGAGCAGATAGGCAATTATGTTCGGGGCAAGGCGGTCGAAATTCTCATTGTCGGTGTTGCGACGTACGTTGTGTTTGCTTGGCTCGGTCTTAACGATGCAGCCCTTCTCGGATTGCTTGTTGGACTTTCAGTGTTGGTTCCCTTCGTGGGTGCAGCGGTTGTCACGTTACCCGTAATCGCCGTCGCGCTATTGCAGTTTGGGTGGTCGGCTAACTTTTTTTGGATCGTGATTGCCTACCTTGTAGTCCAAGCCATCGACGGCATTATCCTTGTACCGAAACTATTTTCCGTGGCGGTAAATCTCCACCCCATCACCATCATTGTCGCGGTCTTGGCATTCGGCGGTATTTGGGGATTTTGGGGCGTATTTTTCGCGATTCCGTTGGCGACGCTGGTGAAGGCCATTTATGTCGCTTGGCCGCGAGCGGCTGCGGTAGGTAGCGACGACGATACGATCTTGTGAAGCCCGATAGCCGCCTTTACCATACCGCCCTGGTCTAAGAGGTAGATGGGCATGTTGAAGGGCAGTTGTGTTGCGCTCGTGACGCCCATGACGTCTTCCGGCGAGGTGGATTGGGATGCGCTCGAACGCCTTATCGATTGGCATCTAGAGAGTGGTACGCATGGCATTGTTCCGGTGGGTACGACGGGTGAATCCGCCACCCTAACGCCGGTTGAACATAAACGCGTCATTGAGGTTACGGTCGAGCACGTGGACGGCCGGATCCCAGTCATCGCGGGCACCGGGGCCAATTCTACTGCTGAAGCCATCGAGTTAACGGATGCCGCGAAAACTTCGGGGGCTGATGCTTGTTTATTGGTTACCCCTTATTACAACAAGCCGACTCAGGAAGGTCTCTACCGACACTATTGCGCCATTGCCGACGCCGTCGACATCCCCATGGTTTTGTATAACGTGCCGCCGCGCACGGCGTGCGATATGCAACCGGAAACCGTTGCCCGGCTGGCGTATGTTGAGCAAATCATAGGCATCAAGGAGGCATGTGGGGATGCCGAACGCGTGGGCGCTATTCGTGCATTGGTGGATGATGATTTTATTGTCCTGTCCGGTGAGGATGCCCAGACCTTACGCATGATGGAACTCGGCGCCGTCGGGACGATTTCGGTATCTGCCAACGTGGTTCCCGGGCTGATGTCGGCTTTTTGTGACTGCTATTTGAACGGCGACCGTGTTGGTGCGGCCGACTTGGACCAACGGCTTCAGCCAATCCACGAAATTTTGTTCGTCGAAACCAGTCCGACGCCGACGAAGTGGGCACTGCAACAAATGGGAAGGATCGATGAGGGTATTCGACTGCCGCTGATACCGCTGTCCGAGACGCATCACGACGAAGTGAGGCAGCGCTTGACTGCGATAGGCGCCTTATGAGGGACAGCCCCACGCGTACTTTCGCTACTTTATCGATGACGCTTGTCGGTGCGTTTTTGGTGGCAGGATGCAGCTTGCTTGGAGGGGATCGCGCCGTCTTTGGTAGTACGAAGAACGATTATCTCGACGCCAAACAAGCGCCCGCGTCGCTCATTGTTCCAGAGGATTTAGATCCGTCCGCGGTGCGGGATTCTTGGCCGATTCCGGTCATCGAATTGCGGCCGTTACAAAAAGTTTTTCCGGACAAGGCGCCAATGCCAACTGCGCTTTGGGGCCGCGAGGACGACAGCTCGATTCGTATCAAGAAACTGGGTGAACGACGTTGGATCGTTGTCGGAGAAACCCCCGACCAGGTCTGGCCAGTGGTCAAGCAATTTCTTGCTGATAACGGTGTCGGTATCGCAGGACAGCGGGCCGAGGAAGGCCTTATTTTTTCTGAGGCATTGAAGGTTGAGGATGAAGAATACGCCGACGTTGTGCGCGCGGTGCTTCGCAGTACAAAACGCGGAACGGGCAGTTTTGACGGTATCGATCAGATTCTTTTTCGGGTCGAACAAGGAATTCGGCGGGGATCTGCTGAGGTCCACGTGCGCCACGTTAATGAAAGAACAAGCGTGGATAAAATCGATTGGCCGGAGAAATCGTCGACGGTCTCGATCGAGGCGGAGCTTATTAATGAGCTCGGTGCGTATTTCGCTGCTGGTCTTGCGCAGCCGAGCGTGTCGATTGTTGGACGTCAAATTTCGACGGGCAGCAAGGCCGCCGTGGTGCGCGACGATAAAGGCTACCCGGTGCTGCATCTGAACGTGGATTTTGATCGGGCCTGGGCAACTGTCGGACAAGCGTTAGAACGTTCGGAAATGAACGTCACCGCATTACATCGGGACGAAGGTTACTTCGAGGTCGACATCGATCCTGAAATCATCACGGGCGAGTCCGAAGGTTTGTTCCGACGCATGATTCCGGGTCGGTCCGATCGTTATTCAGACCACTCCGTCATTGTCCGGATCGATGCTGTGGAAAACGGGCACGACGTCAATGTTCGATCGCTCAAAGGTGGCCCGGTTTCGGTCGAATTAGGCGAACAGATCCTGGTGATGTTGCGGGAGTTTGCTGCCTGAACAGGCGAACAGAGTCGGATCTTTTTGCTTCGGAAACGCTTGTCGAGACCATTCGCTTTGCCTCACTTGGTAGTGGTAGTGGGGGCAACGGAACGGTGGTCCAAGGCGGTGGGACCACGGTGCTGGTGGATTGCGGCTTTAGCGTCAAACAGACGACGAGTCGGCTAAAAGCTTTGGGGGTCGCCGTTGAGACGATCGATGCCCTGCTCGTGACGCACGAACACGGGGATCATGTTGGCGGTGTTATTCCGCTCGCGCACCGATTTGATTTACCTGTCTATGCTTCGCATGGGACCCACCGAGCGCTCGCTGAACGGGATCTAGAGCAACGTTTGGCGCGGGTCATTGTCCCGGCCGAAGAGCTCGTTGTAGGCGACCTGGCCGTGCTCCCGGTGCCGGTACCCCACGATGCGCGGGAGCCAACGCAGTATGTGATCAGTCATGCCGGCGTAGCCGTGGGCATTCTTACGGATTTGGGGCACGTCACGCCCTTTGTGGTTGAGAGCTACCGAAAATGCAATGCGATCCTGGTGGAAAGTAATCACGACGCTGAAATGTTACGGAATGGCGATTATCCGCAGCGGTTGAAGCGTCGTATTGCGGGCAAGTTTGGGCACTTATCCAATGCACAAACAGCGGGGTTTCTGGAAGAAGTCGTTCACGACGCGTTAACCCACGTCGTCATTGGACACATCAGTGAACAAAATAATGCCAAAGAGCCATTACAACGTACGTTTACCGAACTTGAGAAGCTTATCCCAAACTTTGCGTACGCGACCCAAACGCATGGAATTGGTTGGACCCAGCCGCTAGCGATCAGTGTGTGACACGGTCTTATCCTGCGGTGCTGAAAACTGACCGTTTATACTTGTGAGATAATTAAAGACTTGGAAAGTAAGGTCCGTTAAGGAGGAAAAGGAGTGATTGTCAATCATTATTCCCTTCACTCGATGTGGCAAGTTGTGTTGGCATCGTGTCTAGTCGTTACTCTCGTCGGCGGAGTGCAGGCGGCAACGACCGACGCGTTTGGACACAAATCGGATGTCGAGGATCCCTACAGAGCGCGGTTGATGGATCAACTCACTAAACTTGATCTAAAACCCGATCAGGTGGAAGCCTTTCAAGATCGCGTGAATGAGTATTTTGCGGAGCGAAATGGTTCCCAGCGGCGCATCGGACGGCAGGGCGGGGCGATCGATGTGCGGGTACGTCGCGACTTGCGTCGGGTGGAGAATCGAGCCGTTGAGGCGATGGCGTCCACGTTGACGCCTGAACAACTCGAAAAATATCGGCGGTTTGTCCAAATCGGCAACCAACAGTACATGGCAAACGCGGGGTTGCGCTGACACGGCCACGTCGAGCCAGTAACAGACTTACCGAGAGCCATACCCTCGAGACAGCGCTGTAGCAAGTTGCAAAATCATTGTTCTTTTGGGATCAGGCTTGGGGCCAGACTCAGGCCTTTTAGTTTGATTCGGATTCGTTACATTTGGGAAGCAATGAAGGCAAAAGATGGACCGTCATTCCTAGCCGATAAACAAGCGCCAGCGTGCGGTTCGTGGTACGGTCCTCGTACGTCTGAGGATTAACAAGCTACTGGCCCTGCAACACGGGCGAGTGGCTATTTTGCGGAGAGAGAAACGGATGAAGATGCTTTGGTT
>ERZ651768.99-NODE-99-length-60568-cov-7.370501_pt1 | contig 60568 bp, 52 predicted proteins | sample MGYA00514754_ERZ651768 | MGnify/ENA metagenome assembly ERZ651768
ACAAGTATTACAAGTTTTTGTTTGCATTATTTTATTATAATGTATAATATTTATTCAATTTTAACTAATCTAGTTTCCAATTAATTTCTTCCTTACCTAATTCTTTTAATTTATTATTAATCTTACTAAAAATTTTTGAACCATTAAATGAATGATAGTCACCCATAGTTCGATAACATCCTAATGGGGATGGATGACTAGATGCGAAAATATGATGTTTTCCCTCATCAACGAGTTTCATTTTTTTGAGGGCATTTCGACCCCATACAACAAAAACAATATCTTCAGTATTCTCTGATATATACTTGATGACAAAATCAGTAAATGGTTTCCAGAATTTATGAGAATCAGAACTTCCCTGGACGACACTGAGTTGTGCATTAAGTAAAAATACGCCCTGTTTCGCCCATTCGCTTAAATCGCCGTGTTCTCCATTTTCAATATCTAAATCATTTTTTAATTCTTTAAAGATATTTTTTAAACTGGCTGGAATAGAGCATCCTTTATTAACGCTAAATGCTAATCCATTCGCAAAAGGTATTTTCTTTTTACGGCAAAGCCCCGGATATGGATCCATCCCGACGATACATACTTTAATTTTATTGAATGCTGTCAATTTAAAAGCATTTAATACTTCTTCCTTTCTTTTAGGAAACACATTCAAATTCACTTGCTCCACCAGTTCACAGGATTCATTATATTTATTAATAATATTTTGGAAGTAGATTTTTTCAAATTCATCTTCTAAAATATCATCCCAATCGTTCCCAATTGTTGTAATCATTTTACTTATTAATTATTTTATATATATATTTTCAATTTTATAACTCATTATATTTAAGCCAAATATAATTTTTAAATATTTTATTTGGATCATTTTTTGTTATAATTCTTTGTAACGAACTTAAATTTATATTACATTCTTTTGTGGCTTGAAGAATACTGTCATAAATTTTTATAGTATTTCCATCAACATCTTTTTGTACTATCTTTGTTCTACATTTAACTATTCCTAGATCCATTACATTTTTCATACATTCACTTTTTGTAGCCCATTTTAAATTAGAAACTTTATTATTTTTTTTATTTCCATCAATATGACATATATATTTATAATTATTTGGATTTTTTAAAAAATATTCCGCAACAAGTTTATGAACTGTATATTTTTTACAATTTATTTTAACTCTATGATAATTTGAATTATTTGATAAAACTCTAACCATATTATTTGTATCTTTTACTCTGCCATAATTAGATACATATAATCCATTTGTCATTTTTCTCCATTCTTCATATTCCATATCAATTGCTTCTATTTGTTTTCTAGGTTTTGTAGGAACACTATTTTTTCCCTGCTCTTTATAAGATGCCCATCTTAAATTTTCTAACCTATTATCTGCTCTATTACGATTAATATGATCAATTGTAGGTAAATTATCAGGATTTGGTAAAAATGCTTTACCTACTAATCTATGAATTCTGCATGATTTTCGTTTTCTGTTATTATCTGCTATCGATATAGTGATATAACCATATTTATTTGGTTTTAATGAAAGATGTTTTTTTGTTTTAAAATTTCTGAGATTTCCTAAATTAGAAATTTCATAATTTTCAAAATTTGACATCTGTTTCCAAATTTCTGCAACCATATTTGTTGATATTTTTATATAAAAATTCAATTTTATAATTTCAAAAATTAAACATTTTCAATTTCTTCAGCCATTTCATCCCTATTTTCGAAATTTTTTGATATATTTACAAATTGTAAAATTATTGTAGATATAAATAATATTCCAGCAATGTAGATAAATCCATACCTGATACTGACAAATTGTGAGATTACAGCTAATACGATTGGTCCTATCCAACTACTCCCTTTATCAGATATCTCATAGAGTGAAAAGAACTGAGCTTCTAATCCAGATGGAATAAGTTGTACAAATAACGTTCGAGTAAAAGATTGGACTGCCCCGATTAGAAACCCATGAATAAATCCGAAAATTAATAATGATATGTTTCCAGTTAGGTAGAATAAACCAAAGATACTAAGTAACAGATAAGATACTAAATGAAATGTGATAATAGATTTAGTACGAATTTTGAATTTCCTTTGAATTACAAGAAAAAAGTAATTTCCAACTACTGAACACAGTGTTACTTCAAGTAATAAAATTGTCAGCATCAATTGAGTTACATTTAATTCTTTTTTAGCATACAATATCCCACAGGAAGAAATTGTGTTATAAGCATCTGAGAATAAAAAATAAGATATCATAAAGTATTTGATATTTCTATGATTCTTTAATTGTTTTATAGTTCTATACGTTCTTTTCCATGAAAAAAGAATCCAGTTTTCATTATCTGGAAATTCTTCACCCTCTCTTTCTTGTAATCCAGATATCGATATCAATCCGAAAACTAACCACCATAATCCGGTAAAAAAGATACATAAACAAATTGATATGTTGGTATTTCTATCATCATAACGATTTGTTGTATTTGGATAGAAAACAATGATAATAAATGTTAAGATAGTTACTATTAAACTGCCACAATATCCCCACATGAATCCATATGTTGAGATTTTGTTACTAAGATTGTCTTCAACTTCCATTTTTTTGTCATCAGTATTAGCATTAATATAATCTCCGTGATTTCTAACCAAAAGGGGTAAATAAGCATTATAGAAAACGATTGCTAATCCAAATAAAATATTTGTAATTATTGTCAAGCAACCAACAATGAACCACGACCATTCTTCAAAAAGTACTATGAAACCCATTGCCAATGCACTTCCAATAATTGTATTTGTTGTAAGTAGTCTTTTCTTGTTTTTTCCGTAATCAGCATACGTTCCAAATGAGATAAAGAAAAATGCTTGAAATAGTACAGAAATTCCTAGCACAGCAAAAGCAAAACTTTCAGGTGTAATATTAAAGCCGATATTTACAAATAATTTTTCTTCCTCGTAGTGACCATTATCATTACAGAATTTTTCTCCATTAGTATCATTCTTTAAAATAGAACATGCTTTTTGAGTTGTTAATCTATCTAAAAGAATTGGTATGAACATGGCCAAACCTGGTGTAGCAAATACCGAATTTGCGAAATCATATAAATACCACGACTTTATTTCTTTTTTTGTCGTAATAGGTTGAATATTATTCATATTAAATAATATATTTAATTTTAATATGAATAATTCAATTTTTAAAATTTATTAAGTATTTATGACTATATTAACAGATTCTTCTTCTTGTATTAGATCCATCCCAGTTATGAATGTACCATGGCAAATAGTATTTGTATTTCTAGGATATTTTAATTTTCTTTTAGAAATCATTCCAATTTTGATATTATGTTTTTCTTCAGCATTAGCAAAAGGTAATGAGTATAAATCTTTATTATATTTACATTTTTTAAAATTATTTTCTTTACAAAAGGTATTGAAGGCATTTTTTAACAAAGTTTCTCGTACATACATATCATTTCCAAATTCTACTAATCCGGAATCTAAGAATGACATTAATGCATTTGTATTTCTTGTTAATTCTTGTTGATTTATGACAAAATATTTTGGTACAACCTCCCACACGCTTTTTTTACCATATTTATTTACTGCATTTAAATAAGCAAGATTTGCTTTTTTCAAAAGATTTGGTATTTCTAGTTTTAATTTTTTTCCTAATAATGGATCAACACTTTTTTTTGGTACTTTATTCATGAAAGTAAAAATAAGTAAACGTCTAGATAAAGAACCAGAATTATCTGTATAATTTGGAGTTTCATTTCCTGCTAGCATTCCAGGAGTTTTCCATACTAAATTTTGAGGTGTTTTATATTTAACAGAAACAACAATATCTTCTCCAGAAACCATCCCCTGAAATTGAGCTTGTGGTAATTTAATATCACCTTTAACTTCTGGTGCTATAAAAATAAGTTTATCATAAAAACCAGAAACACCAAATGTAGATTCGCCATCATTTGATAAAATACCTACATCATCTGGTTCATAAAATTGTTTAATTATTTTTGTCAAAATGGTTCCTTTACCAGTTCCAGCAAGACCTTTTATAAATCCGATTACTTGCCAATCATCTAAATCACCAACTTGGTATATCATTCTCCCAATTAAAATATACATCCATTTACAAATTTCTTCATATTCATCTTCATCTTTGAATTGAAAGTCTAATATAGATTGTAAATGTGGCGTTGGAATAGTATACCAATCATTTGGATCAAGTTCCTCAAACATATTAAAATCATAATTAAAATATTTACTAGCAACGGTATCACTTGGTAATGCGGGATACGTTCCATATTTATAAAACCTATCAGAATACATATCAGTTCGTACATCATAATTTTTAGCAATATACACACCATTTTTAAAAGAAAAAACATGTCTATTTTTTTTCAATTCTAGAAATTGATGATCATCTGTTTTAGACAAAAATGCGATTACATTTTTACCATTTGTTTTATCTACCGTTAAATTATGCCATTGTTCATAATTTAATTCTTTTTGACAAGATTTATATACAAATTTTTCAATTGATGTGTCTCTTTTCCAAGCATATGTATAATATCCATTTTTTGTATATATTTCTCGATAACAATATTTATCTCCATCACAACCAGTTTCTCCATTTGGAGGATATCTTCTGTATTTTTTTTTATAAATAGTATTTAAAAGATATAAAATAAGATTTTGAAATGGAGTATTCTTAGATGAATCGGGAGGTGTAAATCTATATATTGCTAATTCATCACAAACATATGTTTCGTAATTAGGTGATAAAGCTCTTTTGTAACAAAATAAATCTTCAATTAGATGAGCAGAGTGATATATTAATTCAAAAATATGATCCATATCTCTTTTAATTTCGTCAGTCATTAATTTTTTTTCATTTAATTGGTAAAATAAAGAAACTGCTTCAAATTGACATTTTTTACTTCCCATTGATATTAATTCTCGTGTTAATTTTTTATCTAAAATTTCAAAATTTCTAAGAGCTAATTGGAGAACATTTAAACTATGTAAATTAGAATTTTGTTCATAGAACCATTTCTTTTTTAATAATGATACTTTATTGTATAAATTATTTCGAAATTCTTCTGTATCATCATTATCTTTTGTATATGAGTCACGTAAGGCAAGGCAATTAATGAAATCAATTTTAGAAAAATTAATAAGATTGCAACTGCTAACATGAACATCGTTCAAATTTTCTATTTGATTAGAACCAATATTTAAGCAATTATTTCCTAATGTTTCTTGAGATGGTTGTGGAACATTTAAATCTGTTATATCATCATCTGAATCCGATATAACACAATTACTAAATGGGGTTTCATCATCTCTTACATCTTCTTGAAATTGCTCCATTTATATATTACTTCTAATATAAATTAATTTCTTTAAATATTAATTAATAAGTTTAAAGAAAATATGATATATCACAAAATATTATAAATTATTAATAATTTATTGATTAAAAATTATTCTTATATTTTAAATATCTAATATATCAAATATTTTTCATTGTATTAAAATTATTTACAAAAATATTATATAAAGTATATTTAAAATGAGTTTTGACTTTAATTTATTTAATATAAACAAAGAAATGGAATCACTAAATAATAGACTCAAAAATAAACGAGAAATAGTAAAAGAAACGTCATTACAAGATATAAAAAAAAAAGAAAATAATTTAACTGTTCAATCTAAAAGTGAATTAAATACGGATAATTTATTAACATTAAAACATATAGAAAAGGAAAATTTTGGAACCGAATTTATTATTATAGAAAAAGACGAAAAAGACGATAATACAAATTTAATATCAGAAAGTGAGCAATTAAAGAGGAAAAGAGAAGAAAAAAAAATGATAAGATTAGAAAGGAAAAAAATGTTAAAAAAAGAACGTGATGATTTTTTTAAGAAAATGAATCAGAAATCTTCATCTGAAAATATTAAACCTAAACCTGATGCTGATGCTGATAGTAATATAGTTATTAATGATCCTTCGGATAAATTAATACTCCAAAATTTAAAAATAGTAAGCAAGAATAAAGAAGAAGTAAACAATAAAATACAATCTAGGGTGAAACAAATTGTAAATATAGAGGAAAAATACAATAACGAAATTTTAAATTTACAAACAAATTATTCTAGTATTTTGGAAAATAAGGATAATGAAATTATTCGTTTAAAACAAGAAATACATAATCAAAATATTCAAAATAGTGAAATAGATAAAAAAGTTAATAAAGAATTAGAAAAAATAAGAAGTCAAAAAAAAAAGGAATTTAGCAAATTAGAAGAAAAAAGGAAAATAATAGATAAAAGGATAAAAGAACAACAACTTAAGTTAAAAAAAGAAACTGAAAAATTAAAAAAGCAACAAGAAGAAATAATATCTTTAAAAAAAATAAAGGATAAAGAATTAACTCGAATAATAACTCAAACAAATATTTCTGAAAATTTTAATGAAGAAAAAGAAGAAGATTTAGAAAAAGAAAGTAGTGTAAGTTTTGAGGAAATATTATTAAGAAAAAAGCTAGCAAATACAAAAAACAAAAATTCAATTGAATATAGAAAAGCGGTAGAATCTTATAGAATAATAATATCAAGAAATAGACAAACAAAAAGAAAAAATAAAAAGAAAGAAAATTCTAATAAATTAGTACAAAATGTTTCTAATGCGTTAAATTTACCAAATGTTGCTAATAATATTAAAATTAATAGTCGTGTATTAGGAACAAAAAAATTAATTAAAAAAAAAAGAATAAAATCTTTATCTAATACAAAAAAAAGAATTTTCAATTCAGATATTTGTTTAATTGATGATATTAATAAAAAGTTTTTATTAGAATTTTTAATATTTAAAGATTTAGAATTCGTTTTTTTTGACCAATATGATAAAAAGTTTTTTTCACTTGTATTAAAAAAAAATTTTGAAATAATTTTTAGTAAATATACTATTGAATCATATAATAAAAAAGGAAAAATAATCCGTGTAGAAAAGATAGAGGAACAAAAAAAAGTTATAAAAAAGTTTAAACGTTGGTCAATTTCCTGGAATGGATTAGTTGGTATTGATAAAAAAAAGTTTATAGAAACTCTTTTAATAGAAACAACTTCTGATAATGACTTTTATAATATAAATTTGTTTGGTGATTTATTATTTAATATTAAAAAGACAGATAAAATAATTAAAACTTTTAAAACAAATCTAACAATTTTTGGACAATATGTATAATTTATTATTTATATCTATATTATAATTATAATAATGTCTAACCATAATTCATCAGAAAAGAATGAAAGAGACAAAAAGGAAAGTGATACAATTTTAAATTCTGAATTAAATAATTGTGGAAAGAATATCATAATTGATGAAATAAAAGAGTCTTCTCAAGTTTTAAACAAATATGAAAATTATATCATAGATAAAAAACATGAATTAGTATTAGATTTAATCAAATTTATTGGATATACATCGTTTTCAGATACTTCTTATATTAAATTTACTGATATTCAAAATGAAAAAGTTTCTATTTATATTAATAATATGTTAGATGCTTTAAAAACTGTATTTAAAACTTATAGTATTAGAAGTATGGCTCGTAAAAATAAGGACAAGAGATTTTGTTTGAATATACTTAGACAATTATTACAAGATATTGGATATACTCTAAAGATGAAAACATATCCTCTTATTCGTAATAATATAATAACATCAAGTACAAAGTATAGAATTATAAAAAAAAAATAAATATATTATTATTATAGTATATTAAAATGGCTACTTTAAAAAAAGAAAAGGAAAATAAGAATAAGAAAAAATTAGATATGGAGATGAAAATTTTGGATAAAATTCAAACTATTTTTAATAAATTAGTAAAAGATTTAGACGAGAAAATGGTTGAAATAAAGGACAAAGTTGAAAATCAGACAGATAAAAATAAAGAAAAAATAATTCAAATTTTTAAAGATATAAAAGAAATGATAAAAAATGAAGAATATAAAATTGTAATGACAGACGAAGAAATAGAAATTGGAGTTAACGTATTAAATATAGATAAGTATTTAATTTCATACAGACAATTTATTGAAAATGAGAATGAATTTACAAAGAGGGACATGGAACGTATATATTCTGATGTCCATATTGTTGATGACAGATTTTTAATGGAACGAAGCCTTCTTTATCTAAAGTTTTATCATGATTTTGTGCAAAAAACTAACAATACAAAAAATAAATTGTATTCTGATATTGAAAGAAGAATTAAGAAAATTAATCAAGAATTGGGAACTAGTGATATGATGAAAGATTATGTTTCAAGTCGGATTACTAATCTTATGGTAAATCATGTAAAGAAAGTAGATATAAAACCAATTGCGGATGAAATAAAAAAAATGTCAAAAGAAATTCGAGATTTAATTCCAAGAACTAAATCTGAACATGTTGGGATAAGTATGCATAAAATTAGAGGTGGTAAACAAAACGGAATATTATGGAAAAATATGTTTAATAAATATAATAGAAATGATTTAAATTTAATTTCTAAACATTATGGGTTAAAGAATATTGAAAAGATAAGAAATAAAAAGACTATGATTAATAATTTAAATGCTATAATTTTATATCGTAGTGGAAAATTTAATAAAAGAAAAGAATTAAATTTATTTTCTAAATTATTTGGCATTAATCCTAAATTATATAAAAGAAAAAAGGATTTAATACATAAATTAAATCAAACTATTTTCTAAATCATTATTATAATAGTAATATGTTAGAAGACATATATAGAGTATTTAATAAAATAATTTCCAAAAATAAATTATTTAGAAATATACTTATAGTTATATTAATTTCGTTATTATTAACAGGTATTTGTTGGAATATTGGTATTTTTATATGTATTATGATGGTTCTAGCGGTATTTTGTTCTATGACAGAATATTGTGATTTGTTTTCAATAAATCTAAATAAATTTATGAATTTTGATATTATGGATAAAGTAATATCATTTATCAAAAATAATGTAGGCTAGAACGGATAGAACGGATAAAATCGTTGTTAATTTTAATATAAAAAAAAAAATTTATTTATTAAAATTAATAAAAATAAAAAAATAAAATTGAATTAACTATTATCTAATAAATCAACTAATAAATCTGCTAATATGTCTACAACAAATAATAACTTTTACAATCAAATGATGTCTTTATCGACACCAAATAAAGTTCAATTAGAATATGTTTGGTTGGGTGGTAATGGGGAACTTCGTTGTAAATCAAAAACAATTGATTTATGTAAAACAAAAGAAGTTACATTAGAAGTTGTTCCTGTATGGAATTATGATGGTTCATCTACTGAACAAGCGTTAGGTAGAGATTCAGAAGTTTATATTATTCCAAGAAAACTTTATAAAGATCCTTTTCGTCCAACTGGTAGAAATTATCTAGTATTATGTGATACATGGTTACCTGATTTAAAAACGCCTCATCCGACAAATACTCGGGTAAATACTGCTGAAATTATGGAAAAGGCATCTGAAAGTGAGCCCTGGTTTGGTTTTGAGATGGAATTTTTTATGATGGATGGTAAAACACATCGTCCAATTGGATTTCCAGAATCTGGACAAACTCCAGTTCAAGGTCCATATTATTGTTCAGTTGGAACTGGGAATACATATGGTAGAGATGTAATTGAATGTCATTACAGAGCATGTTTATATGCTGGAATCACAGTTACTGGTATTAATGCTGAAGTTGCTTGTGGTCAATGGGAATATCAAGTATTTGGAAAAGGTATGAATGCCCCAGATGATGCTTGGATGAGTAAATACATTTTAGGACGAGTATGTGAAAAATTTGGTGTAGTTGATAGTTGGGTTCCAAAACCAATTAGTGGCGATTGTAATGGTAGCGGAATGCATACAAATTATAGTACAAAGTTAATGAGAGAAAAAGGTGGTTTAGTATATATTGAAAAAGCAATTGAGAAATTATCTAAAAAACATGAAGAGCATATTGCTGTTTATGGTGATGGAAATGAACTTAGATTAACTGGTCATCACGAAACTGCTTCAATTAATGATTTTAGTTGGGGATATGCTAATCGTGGTGCTTCAATTCGTGTAGGTCATGAAACTCATAATCAAGGTTTTGGTTATTTTGAAGATAGACGACCTGCTAGTTCTTGTGATATGTATAAAGTTGCTGGAATTATGGTTGAAACAACAATTTTGTAAATAGATTAATTAAATCCAGTCCAAAAAGAAAAAAATGACGTAATTAAATATTACGCAAAATTTAAAATAAATTTAAAATAGATATATTAATTTTAAATTTATATTAAGTATGTTTAACATTATATATTGTTATTTAGTTGAATATAAAGTTCCTGATGATATTATTTTTCTAATATTCGAATATTTAATATGTGCCAGTATAAATTGTAATGAATATGGAAATAAGAAACTTGGAGAACGGGTAGGAACTGCTGATTATTTTTATTGTTCTTTTCATTATGAAGAAATATTGGAAGAAATTGAAGATGAATATTATAATGAATATGAAGATTATGGCAGTGATGGTATTTATGAAAGATATTAATCTTGATTATGAGTAATATCGTTAGACAAATCACCAAGAGATTCAATTACAATATGATCTTGATGTTGTATTGAATTTTCTTGTTCAGATTCTTGTTCAGATTCTTGGTCTGGTTGAATATAATCAGATAATTCTTCAGTATTTAATTGATTTTTAGCATATTGATATAAACCCCAGGGTAAATTTAATGGCCATATCAAACCAACCATACCTCCTTCAAATGCCCCTAATAAAGTTGAAGCAGAGACTATAACACCGGAAGAACCAATTGTAGAAATTAATCCATCCTGGACATTAAGACAAGGACCTCCATCATTAATATCTCGTTTATTTGTTCTTCTCAAACCATTATAAAGACCTTTTATCGCACCTAATCCCATAATTGTTACTCCAACAATTAAATAAGATTTTGTTTTATTGTTTTTAATAAAACTCATTTTAATTTTTAATATATATATAAAAAGATATTATATATTTATGTATGTAACGTATTTAAATTAATCTATAATTTAAATATGAAATTAAAAGTTAATTAAAAATGAAATTATAATATTTAATTAATCTATAATTAAAATTAAATTAATTTAATTAAGAATGTTTAATGAACGTTTTGAGCCATATTCTAATAATACGGAATTAACTAAATGGCAAAAAAGAAGATTTGATACTTATCAATTTATTTTTAAGCAAGAAACTAGAAAATCTAAATGTTTTTCTTTTTTTATAACTATTATAATTTTGATTGCGGTTTCTTCTTCTTGTTTAGAAACATTGAAAGCGTATAGAGATTTAATAATTTGGAATATTATAGAATTTTGCTGTTGTTGTATTTTCATAATTGAATATATTATAAAAATAATTATTGTAGATAATAAAATAAAATATATAAAAACTTTTGCTCATTTTGTTGATATAGTTTCAATAATTCCAATTTTTTTTACATTTCAAAAAAATAGTGAAACATCAAATATTGTTAGTTTTTTTAAAGTATTAAAATTAATTCGAATTGTCAAAATATTATCAAGTAAATCATTGAAAGTTTATACTCAATTAATAGTAGAAACTATGGCAAAAAGTATTTACGGATTAAAGTTAATGATAGTTTTAATTTTAATTGTTGTAATTTTCTCGTCTTCAATTTTATATCAATTAGAAAAAGGGGTTCGCGATGATGGTACAGAACCTTATACAAGTATTCCAGATACATTTTATTGGTCAATTGTAACAATAACAACAGTAGGTTATGGGGATGTATATCCAATAACTGATTTAGGAAAATTATTTGCTGGTTTAACAATGATTTTGGGTATTATTATGATAGCATTACCGATAACAATAATTAGTACAAATTTTGCTCGTACTTGGGATGAATTTGAGAATCGTGGTTTAATTAAGATAAGAAATGGATATTTAAAAACATTGGAAAAAAGTTCAACGGGTAATTTGAAATTATTAGTTACAAATTATTGTGTAGATATATGTAATTTAAATCAATTAACAGAAATAGAAAGAACTTTAGTTCAAAAATTACAAGAACAATTAATAGACAATATTGATTTAATATCACAAATAAAATCAACTTATGCTCCAAGTGAATCTAATATTATAATTGATCACGATGAAAATATAGATTTAGTTTAAAAAAATTTTTTATAATATATATATTATATATACTTTATGAATATTCAAGAATCGGTTACAGAAATTAATAAATTAGAGGATAAGTTGTTTAAATGTGAAGATGATTTAAAAAAAATAAACAAAGAAATAGAAGAATTATTATCTATAGAAAAAAAAAATAAAGAAGGTAGAAAAAAAAAGACACAAAAAAAAAAGAAAACATAGAAAAGTGTTATAACCAAATGTAAATATACTGTATTATGTTTACAAAATTATTTGATAAATCTAATCCGGAATATAAAAATTAGTCAATTATCTAATTAAATATATTTTACTAATTTTTATTATATATTAACTAAATGTTAATTGTTAAACAGGAAGTTAAGATAGCTGTTGTTGGGCATGTAGATTCTGGGAAATCTACAACTGTTGGTGTTTTAATATCGGATAAACTAGATGATGGTAATGGTAAGGCAAGGGAGACAATATTAAAGCATAAACATGAAAAGGAATCTGGGAGGAGTTCTAGTATATCTATAAATCATAAAATTATAAATAACAATGCTATAACTTTTATAGATTTATGTGGTCATGAAAAGTATTTAAAATCAACTGTATTGGGTCTTTCTAATTCATTTTCTGATTACAGTATGTTAATAATTGGAATGAATCGTGGAATTACAGATATAACTCAACAACATTTAATTTTATCTTTATCATTAAAGGTTCCTATATTTACAGTTTTAACGAAAGTGGATTTATGTACAGAGTCAATTTATAATCAAGTATTTAATAATTATATAAAATTATTAAAAAAGACAGGTTTAAAAGGTTATTTGGTAGATAGTGAAAAAAAATTAGAAAATGCTTTAAGTTTTACCAATAATAAAAAAAATAAGAAAATTCCAATATTTAATATTTCAAATAAAACTGGTAAGGGTTTAAATTTTTTAAAAAATTTTATAAATGAATTACAGCCATCATCAATTTGGAAACAATTTGTACAAGAAGATGAGTCTATTATGTATATAGATTGTACTTATTATGTTCCTGGTGTAGGATTAGTTTTAAGTGGGACGGTTACGCAAGGGTGTATTAAAAAGGGTCAAATTTTATTTCTTGGTCCATATAATCATAATAATTCATTTAGAAAGATTGTTGCTAAAACACTTCATAATAATGTAAGGCAATCTGTTTTAGAATTAAAATCTGGTGATACTGGTTGTATAGCAATACGAGGAATAAAAAATATAGTAAAACGGAATGATATAACCAAAGGATTTATTATAACAAGTAAAGAACAACCGATAACTAAAATATTTATTGCGGATATTTACATATTAAAAACTAATAGAACATCTATTCGTAAAGGTTTTGAGGGAACATTTTATTGTAGAAATGTAAAATGTACTGCTTGTATTTTAGAAATGCATAATAAAAAAAATGAGGAAATAGAATGTCTTCGCGGTGGTGAAAGGGCTTATGTAAAATTAGAATTACAAAAGGGTGGTTGTTTTTTAGAGGTAAAAAGTAAGATTATTTTTCGTGAAGGTTTAGTTAAGGCGGTAGGTAAGATTTATAAATGTTTATAAAATTGGACTGAAAAAATTAATAATTTGATTTAAGATTGTCTATGAAATTTTATTTTCATAATATCTATAAAATAATTTTCTATAATTATATCATCAAAATATAATTCAGCAAATTCTTCTGTTGCGTGTTTTATCCATATAGCATCATGAAAACTATCAAACCACGATTTAATCATACTATTAGAATAATGAACAAAATTAAATATATTTGGTTTACAAATATATCTAATTTTTTCAAATTTTTTTCTAGATTTTCCTATGAGACAATTGTTTAGTGTTTCAAGTGTAATTGATTTATTAAAAAAAGAACTCATATCATTTTTCATTAAAAAATCATATAAATTATCATAAATATTAGAATACAGAATATCTTTATCAATATCATTAAAACAATGATAGGACATAACAATTTCTTCTGTATCTTTACAAAGAATTTTAGACACGTTTTTAGCAATCATTATAGTAATAATGAGTTATATTACATCGTAATAATTTCAATTTTAATAATTAATTTTTTAAGTTCTTCATAAAATTAAAATTTCTTATTATATTAGTATATTTAGTAATATATGATGAAAACACAATTAATAAATTCTGATTTTTATAACTTAGATGGTAATTTAAGTGATAAATTGGATTATTATCTTGATCATTTAGAATTACTACGATTAATATATTTAAATCAATATATTACATTTATAACTAAACGTAGTCATTCGACAAGAATGAAAGGTTCTTTAGGTTTGTGTGAAAGAGATATATTAAACAAAATATCAAAAATAAATTATTTAATAAAACGCTCTACTGAAAATGAGTTAAAAAATGCTTTAGCTAAAATTAAAATTTTTGAAAAAATAGTTGAAAAAATTCAAGAGGATATTCCTACATTTAATAATAAATTGTTAAAAACAGATGAAGGAAATAATGATAATGGAAATAATTTAACAAAGAATAGTAATATAAATTCTTCCCAAATTTTATTAAATCAAATTCAAATCAATAAGGAAAAGAAAAGGAAGCGATTAGAGGAATTGCGAAGATTAAATTCAGACATGACAATATTAAAAGAAATGTTTATAGATTTACAACATATAACATCTGAACAAGAACCACTTATAGATAATATTTTAGAAAATGTTGATAATAGTAATATTAATACAGAACAGGCTGTAGTTGAATTAAGGTATGCCCAAAATCATCAAGTAAATATGTTTGGGTATAAATTAGCGTTTGTTGGTGGAGTATGTGGGGCTTTAGTTGGTGGTCCAGTTGGTTTTGCGATAATTGGAACAAAAATAGCAATCGGCGTTGGTGCTGCAACTTGTGGAGTTGTAGGATTATTTAGTGGTAATCGTGTATCTGAAGGATTTAGAGAGGATTTACCAAGTGAAAATTAGTATATTTGTAATAATATTCCATATTTTTTATTATTATATTCTTGATATAAGATTGTATGAGATGATGAAAATAATTTAATTTGATTGCGTGTATGTTGTAATTTTTTTTGTTTTTGATTATATATTTTTTTATCATAATCTGGTGAAGTTTTATCGTATTTTTTAGAAACAAATGTTTTTGTTGGTTCTAGAATAAATATTAGTCCATTTTCATTAATATTTTTCAAAATTTTATTCAAACTTTTTAGAATATTTTTTGTATAATGTAATGAATAACTGAATAATATCATATCAAATTTTTTTGTAAATGGTATATTTTCCGCATTGCCGTTATAAAAACGAATATTTTTAAATTTATAATGTTTATTATTTTGTCTTGCACTAGTAAGCATAGGTAAACTTGGATCAATTCCGTATATCCGGTGTACATATGGACTAAGAGCAAATTCAAAAAATCCATTACCACAACCGATATCTAAAATATCCATTCTTGATAAATCTTTTTGTGTATATTTATTAAGAATAGATACAATGATTTTACCATAATTGGTAACTCTATCATTAATTTTAATAATATTTTGATATGGTTCCATTATAATGATATTTTCAAATAATTTTTTAAATTTTTTTCATTTTTAAATTTAATTTAAAAAATAAAAAATTGATTTTTCAAAGTATTATTAAATTAAAATAAATTAAAAATTTAAACAATTTAAATTAAAATTAAATAAAATTATATATCTTATATAAATTAAAATGGAAATTGTTATCACTTATTCCCTTGAATATCTTTATTCATTTGAAAATAAAGAATATGAAGCATTAAATCCTGAAATTTATGAATTAATTAATTCTAGAGAAATACGGGATTATGTTACATATAAACCATCTAAACAAACTACAAGTTTTCTTTTTAGAAATGTAGAAATGTCAGATGATGATATTGTAAAAAGAATCAATAGTTTATTAAACAAGATTACAGAAAATAACTTTGAAAAGATTTATGAGAAAATAAATTCTATATTGAAAAATGATGATATTATTAATAATATGATTGATAAAGTATTTGATAAGGCAATTGTTCAAACTGGTTTCTGTAATTTGTATGCACAAATTTGTGCCAAATTTTGTAATAATGTAGAAGAAGAAGTTTTATCTACTTCTATAAAAGAAAGTTTAATGAGGAAGTGTAACGAAATGTATATAGAATGTTTACAGGAAGATGATTATGAGAAAATAAATACTCATGATTACGAAGAATTTTGTAAATATATGAAAAATAAAAAAAAATTAATTGGTATATTTCACTTTATGGGTAATTTACACAAACAAAAACTAGCAAGTGATAAAGATATATCGACATATATTAATCTTTTAGTAAAAAAGATTAAATTTTATCAAAAGATTGATAAAATGGAGCAAGAACAAAAAGAACTCCTTGAAAATTTATGTGAATGTTTGTGCAAATTATTGCAAACTGTTCATAATTCATCAGAAATTTTAAAAGATTTATATGATCTTGAGTATCAAATTGAATCTTTTATTAAAGATGAAATAAATTTTTCACCTCGTATTCGTTTTATGTTTTTAGATTTACAAGATATTTTAAAAAAATTAAATTCAAAGCCAAAATATGTGGCTAAATTTGGTATAACATTGCCTTTGTCGCTTTCTTCAAATAAAAGCGATAAATATTCTAATAGTAGAAATTGGAAATCGACGTCAACTATTCCTAAAGAATATAATAAACAAAATAAATATAATAATAGAAATTATTCTGATACTAGAAATAGAAATACAAATAAAGGTTATTCTAATAATAGAAATAGAAATACAAATAAAGGTTATTCTAACAATAGAAATACAAATAAAGGTTATTCTGAATCTATATCAGGAAATAATAAAGAATATTATCCTGATCAACAAAAGAATTCGATGAATCGTGGTAAAAAGTATAATAGATCTCAAAAGAAAACATATTATAATAAAAGGAATACAAATAGAAATAGAAATAGAGATACATATTCTAATGAATATGATGATAGTGAATATAAGTCATCAAATACATATACAAAAAATTATAATTCTTCTTCTAACATAGAATATAAACGAAGAAAAGATAATCGAAAATATAAAGATTCAAAAAAAGAATATGAAGGTACAAAAAATGAAAATACAGAAGAATTAAAAAATAAGAGATTTGATATTTTGGATTAAATTATTATTTTATTATTTTAATAAGATTATATTTGTCTATAATATATAATTAGTGATGTCAAATTTGAAACCTTTTTTAGTAACATCTCGTTATGGTAATTTTAATGATTATATAAAAACTCGTTTTAGTAAATTATTAGAGGATAAATTCGCAAATGAAAATGAAAGTACAAATATGTGTATATGTCCTTCTTGCGAAGGATATTGTAATACATTAAATAAAAAAAAATGTGAAAGTGAGGAAAGTAAATGTTTATGGTATACTAAAACAGAACCTAAATGTAAGACTATTCGTACCACATTATTTTGTAATTGTGATAAAAAATATGCTAAAAAAACTGGGACTGAAATGATGATACACCAACAATTTTTAAGTCAATACATGGAAATTCATAATATTACTAAACAGCCATATAGTAAAGGATTATTGATATATCATGGTTTAGGTTCTGGTAAGACGAGAACTGGTATAATTCTTTCAAATATTACACGTTCATATGTTATAAAAGAGCAAGTTTTTAAAAGAAAAATTATTATTATGATACCAGCAAATTTAAATTTAGATCCTTGGATTAAGGAATTATCATCTGATTTTAATTTTAATATAGAATTACGAGATGATTTAAATCAATCACGTAAAATTAATAAAAATAAATCAGATAAGGAACAAATTCGTTTATATAAACAAATTTGCAAAAAGCATGATGTATATATAATTCATTATAATGCTGATGGTGCGAAAGGTGGATGGCGAAGTGATTTAAAGTCTTTACCAACTCGTAAAAAAGATTTTTTTAGAAATAAATATAATAATAATTATAATGAAGATGATTCAAGTAGAGTGAATCCATTTGATGATTCAATCGTAATTATAGATGAGGTTCATAATTTAAGTAATAATTTCGCAAGTAATTATGAAGATGATAAAAAGAAGAAAAATTCAAAAGTAAATTTAATTTATCATCAATTTTTGCAAGCAGAAAATTCAAAAATTTTTTTATTAACGGGAACTCCAATTATCAATAAGCCTTTTGAATTAATATTTTTATTGAATATGGTAAGAGGAAAAGTTTCATATAAAAACAAATCTTTAAAATTTAAGGAAGATGAAGAATTTTTTGAAGGAAGATTTTTTAAAAATATTAAAAATGAATGGCATATTAAAAATGAACGATTATTTAAATCTAGAATAAATGGTTTGGTATCATATTATTCTGGTATAAATAAAGAAGTTTTTGCTGATAAGATTTACAGAGAGTATACTCTTTTAATGAAAGGTAGATTTAGGAATATATATATGAATTCTTGGAAACAAGAGAGTTTAATAACCAAGGATATATCGGAAGATACTGATGAAATATTTAGTTCTCATGTATTGAGTCAGCAAGCATCAAATTTTTGTTATCCAGCCTGGATATTTAGTATAAATGAGCAGAAGAAAATGAATTTATTAAAAAATGGAAAAAAAATTAATTTAAAAAAAATTTTCCCCCATGTTATGGCAATTAGGAGAAGAAAATATACTTTTGAAGGTATTCCTCGTTCAGAGCAACGTAACGAAGCCATGAGATTATTAGATACAGATGATAAGTTTTTACATATTGATAATAAATTAAAAGAATATTCGCAAAAAATGTATGTAATTGTAAGAAAAATCATCCAATCAAATGGACCTGTATTAGTTTATTCAAAATTTAAAGGTGGTTATGGCATTGGTATTTTATCTCTTGCTTTAGAGCAAAATGGTTTTGTTAATTATGACAAATGTCGTAAAAATAAGTGTATTGCAAAAGATAAATCTATAAATGGTTCATATATGACATGGACACCAGAAACAAGAAAGGATGAATTAAGATCTATTTATAATAGTTATGAGAATCGAAACGGAGATATTATAAAGGTATTTCTAATGACTGAAGCTGGAAAAGAGGGTATTAATTTAGTTGGTGTTCGTCAAGTTCATATTTTAGAACCTTGGTGGAATAATGTAGTAGATCGTCAGGTAATAGGAAGGGCTATAAGAATTTGTTCTCATGCTCATATTGATAAAAGTTCTTTTAAAGATTTTACTAAAAAAGTTCCAACTTCAGTTAATAAATGGTTAGTAAATGTATTTAAGTATTCATCTATGACTATAAATAAAAAAGGGGAACTTGATCCAAAAAGTTCCATTGATATTAGAATAAAGAATACTGCTAATTTAAAAAGAGAAAAAGAAGATAAAATTGTTAAATTATTACAAGAACAATCTTTAGATTGTTGGTTATATAATTCAAATGAAAACCAAACAGTTAAAATTGATGGTATATGTGATAATAGAAGTAAATTATATGATAATTTTGTATTTTGGGAAACCGATGATGGCGATGATTATAAGAAAAGTGATTTGTTAAAAGTAGTATATAATAATAGAGATTTATGGGTCATTAAGGAAACGAATATCGTATTAATGAAATATGGTGACGATAATTATCGTCGTGTTGGTGAATATAACAAACGAAGCAAGAAAATAACTCTTGATAATTATGATAATTCATATATAATCCCGAAGGAATCTATAACAGATAATTTTCCTGGAACAAAATATCAACAACAATATATAAGAACTGATAAACAAGGTTTATATAGTTTAACAAGGCGTGGTGATGGCAAAATTCTTGAGAAATATTTGAAATATTTATATACATTTGGTTCAAAGAAATTTCGCAATACTTTAAAAAATGGTATTGTTATAGATTTAACACTTGGTGTAGGTGGTGATTCAATTATATTTTCTAAATTTTTTAAAACAGTTCATTCTTTTGAAATTAATCCAGTAAGATGTCAAATTGCAAAGGAAAATATAACAAATGTATTAAATATACAAAATGTTAATATCAGATGTATTGATTCAATAACAATTATTAATAATTTTAAAAAGTATATAAAATATATAGGGGTTGAAAAAGTTCATTTAGTTCATGGAGATTTTCCCTGGGGTGGAATAGATTATGGAAAAAAAGAAAAAATTAAAAATTTATATTTAGAAGAATATGATTGGGATTATAAAACTGATAATCTTAAACCTGTACAAAAGCGAATAGGATTATATGAAATGATAAAAAAAATGATTAAATATACAACTTTTATTTCTTTAAAACTTCCATTCAATTTTGATTTAGAGTATATGGAAAAGAAATTAAAAACTAAAATTCATGTATATCCAATTTCCAAAAAAATTAATATTGTAATAATTGATGTAGATAATAATTTAAATACATGGGATTACAAAGATTATAGAGATTAAACTATAGATAAATTAATTTAATATCTAATAAATTGTTTTTATATGAAAAATAAAATCTTAAATAAGATATATATATAAATACAATGATTAATAATATTATTAGCACAATTACCTCAACTTTTAAAAAATTAGCAGGTGGTTCTTGTTGGAAAGTTATCCTTATGGTTGCTGTCTTAGTAGCAGCAGCAGGATTTGTTTATTACAGATTTTTTTATAACAAATCAGCAGAACAATTTGAAGAAGATGATATGCCAGATATGGATGAAATGGATGAAGAAATTGAAGAATTTGATGATGATGAAGAACTTTTTGACGATGATGATGAAGATTTCGCTGGAATTGGAGATATGGATGACGAAGAAATGAAAAATCTTGGACAACTTTAAATTTAAAGTAATTTTTATGTATTATCGATTTATTTAAGTTAATTACTCAATTAGAATTAAGTAATTAATTTAAAGATATTAAGTTTATGTTTAACAAATTTTTATTTTTTTAACATTCCAAATACAACCATAAGAATTGTTAAAATTCCATACATTGGATAATTCAATATCACATTCTAATTTATCTGTTTCTGAAATAGAAGAAGTAGGAATTAAATTACCTTCATTATCAATTACATCAAAATTATAACGACCATATTTAGAAGGAAGTTTTACTTTCCATGAGTTATTATTATAGTAAAAACAATTAATATACTTTTTGTCGCCATTCCCAAGTAATTCTAGTATATCATCACTTCTATTAATACTATCAATTTGACGCAAAAATGATACTAAAACCGGGTGATTGCTCATATCTAAACGCATATAAAACTTATTTTTCCTATCTGATTCAATTCCATTAATAGTTCTTATAATTGGTGTTTTAATAACAATTTTTTTACCATTTAAAAATAAATTTATATTTGAACCATAACTTTTTGTAAATTTTACAAGATTTAAATTAATTTTTTCAACATTCATTATATATTTATTTATATAAATAAATATATTTATATTAAAAATTTATATTGATCAGCATAATGAGATAATTGTTCTATTACACTAAATGTAATAGCTTGTCCACAAGATACTCTGAATAATCTTAAACCTAATCCCTTATATAAAGAACTAATTCCTTCCGTTCTAATAATTTTTTGACAACAATCAAAAATTCCGTTATATTTATTGTCAAATCCTGGGTTCATATACCTAGTTTTGACAACATCAAATGGATTATTTAGTAATGGGCCAGCTGAACCACTAATCAAAGCAGCACCCATTACCATTGGAATATTTGGTTTTTCTCCTGGTTTTATAATCTTTTCTCTTAATTTTAAATAAATAGTAAAATTAGAACCTTGATTTATAGATTGTCTTAAACAAGTTGATGCAAATCCTCTATACATTCCTTTTATACCTTTTTCGTATTTTACTCGTTTTATTGCAGAAATTGGATCAGCAATAGAATCACGAGTTTGTAAATTTGTTTTTATTAATTCAAATGGTGTAATAAATAAACTTTCAACACAACCTGCTGTCATACCAGCGGCAAAATTTTTATAAAAAACATCACTTTTTCCACGAAGAAGTTCGAATGTTCCAAATCTTAATGCATATTTTACAGACATTTGACCCATAAAGGGAGTTAATCCTTTATATAGATTTGATATCCCATATTGCCTTATAGTTTTAGATAAACCTATATATTGATTTGATTGTCTACGGACTTTTATAGTATCAAATGGTTGCATTACTAATGCTTCGCAAATTCCACCCATTGGTCCGAAAACCATTCTTCTTTTTTTCTCTTTTTCCATTGTCTATACTATTTATTATAAAATTTAATGTTATCAAAATACTTAATTAAGATTATGAAATTAAATCATAAGATGGTATTGTCATAAACTCGATTGGTTCTTTTGAAAAAATCATTTTATTTAATAAACTTTTTATCTCAGTATCATGTTCATATTTTGTAGTATCTGATAATATTATTCTGTTTATATAATCTTTATCAATTAGTTTTTCATTTACCGAAATTTTATGATAAATCCATTGCCATAATTGCATTCTACTAATTTCAGCTGTTGCCGCATCTTCCATTTTATTATTCATTGCTACACAACCAATTCCTGATATCCATGAATCCAAATATTTAAGACAAGTTAGAACATTTTCTCTAACACCATCATGTGTAATTGTACCTTTGGGAATTTGTAATAAATCTTTATCATTTATATTACATTTATCATCATTTTTATAGTCTTTACAATGATTAAAAGCATCTAAAGCAACTTGTAATAATCCTGGGTGAGCAATCCAAGTACCATCCATCCCAGATTCAGCTTCTAATAATTTATCCTCATATACCTTTTTTAAATTTTTTTTATGTAAATCTATATCTCTACTAGGAACTTCCGCAGCCATTCCCCCCATAGCATATGCTCCTCTTTTATGACAGGTATAAGTCAATAATTTTACGTATGATTTCATGAAGTGAACATTCATTGTTATTTGACTTCGATTTGGTAAAATAAAATTAGAATTATATCTAAATTTTTTAATAAAACTAAATATATAATCCCATCTACCACAATTTAAACCAACAATATAATCTTTAAGAGAATATAATATTTCTTCCATTTGAAATGCCGCTAAAATATGTTCAATTAAAATTGTTGCTTTAATTGAACCAATATTCAAATTAACATAATTTTCTGAATATAAAAATATATCGTTCCATAATTGAGATTCTTTATGATTTTCTAATTTTGGTAAATAAAAATAAGGACCAGCACCATTTCTTAATAATTGTTTATAATTTGTTATAAAATATAAACCAAAATCAAATAAACTAGCTCTAATATGTTTACCATCAATTGTAATGTTTTTTTCAATTAAGTGAAATCCTCGTGGTCTTACCAAAAGAGTAGATATTTCATCATTTAATTTATAATGTTTGTTTTTACGACTATCATAAAATTCTATTTCTCTTGTTATAGCATCTCGTAAATTAATTTGTCCATTTATCATATTTTCCCATGTAGGACTTGAGGAATCTTCAAAATCAGCCATAAAACAATTTGCACCAGAATTTAAAGCATTTATTATCATTTTTCTGTCAACTGGTCCAGTAATTTCTACAGTTCTTTTACGAAGAGGAATAGGAATTTCACCAACCTTCCATTCATCATTATCTCTAATATGTTTTGTTTCCTCTAAAAAATTAGGCATATAACCATCATCTAAATTTTTCTGTAAAATAATTCTTTCTTTCAAAAGATTTTCTAATCTATTGTTAAATTTATTGTGTAAATCAATCAAAAATTTTGTAGATAATTTATTAAAAAGAGAATTATCAACAGAATTATTTATTTTAAAATTCACCATTTTTTGATTTTTTATATATTATCGTATATGTATTCTTTTATCTCAATTATGTGAAATATATACATAATTTTTATTAAAAAAATCATTCAATATTATCATTTATTATTTCAATGGTTTCAATTGATTCTTTTTCAACTAAAGGTAAATCAATATTTTCTTCATTTTCATTTATCAATTGACTATCTTTAGGAACTGATTCTGAAATTGTTTCATTTGATGGTGTTTCTGATTTGATTTTTTTTCCTTTTTTTTTTCTCCCTTTTCCTTTCCCTTTCCCTTTCCCTTTTCCTTTTCCTTTTCCTTTTTTTTCTTCTTTTTCTTTTTCTTCTTTTTCTTCTTTTTCTTTTTCTTTTTCTTCTTTTTCTTTTTTTTCTTTTTCTTCTTTTTCTTTTTCTTCTTTTTCTTTTTTTTCTTTTTCTTCATTCTTTTTTAAGAAATTATCTATTTCCATTTTATTAAAAATTTCATTAATATCAATATCTTGTATTTTTTTTTCATCACCTTTATAAACATGATTTATATTTAATATTAAATCTTTGAATAATTTTTCAAAAACTTCGTCATTAATATATTCTTTTTCATCTTCTAATTTATCTACAATAATTTGTGATATACAAGGTAATGAATAAAATATAACTTTGTCTTTATCTGATGATTTTCTAAATTTTAAAATAAAGCGAAGTGTAGCAAAACACCCTTTATAATATTCAGATGTTTTATCTTTTTTATGAATTCTGTTAAAAAATTGTTTAAACCATTCGGGAATATATTTCACTTTACTAGCAAATTTCTCAATCTCACTTTCTTTAAATGTAAAATCCATTTGTTAAATATTATTATACTATTATATTGAAATTATAAGAATATTCTTAACTATTTCTTATTAAAAAAATATTTAAAATTAAAATTGATTTTGATACTTTTTTTCATTGATAACTATATAATGACTACTAACGAAGAGTATAATAAAATTAAAGATTTACACTCAATTTACAAACAATTATATAAAAAAAAGAAACATCTAGAACACGACCTTGAATATACTAAAAATGAAATGGAAACATTAAAAAAAGAAATTAAACAAAAATGTTCTCATAATAGTATTACACATTATATTCAACCAGGATGGGAACGGGCACAGCATAGTTATACGTGTCAAATATGTGGTTTCGATTTATATAGTGATGAATACGATTATAAAAATATTAAAAAAGTTGTTGATATGTAAATGTTTGTATCCGTATAAATAATAATATTAATATATCAATGCTTGTAATAAAGAGAATGTCTACTGTTTCAGTTCCACAGCTTCTTGTAGGACCAAATGAATCATCATCTCTAATCAGAAGTGACAGTCAGTTTACTACAAAAAAAATAACATTAACTGGTGATGATGATGGTGTAGCATTAAATATAGTAAGTACAAATGCTGCTTCAATAAAAACTTTAGGTGGTATGGATATTACTGGTCAAACAATCTATACAAATACAACAGATGTTACAATTGATGAAAATACAGGTGTTCGATCAGCAGCTTTTGAAATTGATGGTGGTTTAGTTGTTAGGAAAAAAATTGACGTCCAAGGTGATGCTTGTTTTCAAGGAACAATTTTTAATGAAGATATTGCAACGAAAAATAACCTGGTTTCACAAGCTCCTTTAGCAATTGTTGATATATTATATGCGAAAAGAATTTACTGTATTGATGTTAAAACTTATTCTGATCCAGCGGCATTAGCGGCAAATCCGAATGTACCAATCTCAGATGGTGGTAATGCTGTTCTTGATATTGTTATATGTACTACTATATATACTCCAAATTTGAATGTTTTGGAGGACGAATCTTTAAATACAGATTTATGTGGTGATGATGATATTCAAACAGTTCTTCATTACTATAGAGGTGAAAATTTTACAGGTAAATATTGTATTATAGATGAATTACACGCAACTACAATATACTGTCCATCTGTATATTGTGTTAGAGGACGACCAATGGACTATGGTTTTGGTGGTTTCTCAAATTCTTCCGCGGGAACAATTTTAGGTACAAAAACATATCTTGGTGGTGTTCAGGCAGAAGATACCTGGAGAGCCATGATTGATACAGATCAACAAAGTGAAACATATTTACGATTACGTTTCCAAAGATTTAATGGATTGACAGATACTTATGAAGATCCACCAAGCGATTATAGAGTATGGATGTCATATAGAGATTATGACATTGTAAATGCAACATGGGATATTGTTCGGGGAGTTACATCAAATGGAAATATGTATTTTTTAGAAAAACAACAAGGAGCAGATACAAGTTACATTAGTAGTGATGTATCTACAATAGTACGTGGAGCAATCTCGGCTGGATATTATATGAATCGTATATATGTTTCATATGAAATTTTAGATGCCGCAATTACTTCAATTTCCTGTTCAGTTCAAAGAAAAGTATTTGATAGAACTTCGACTTCTAGTGGAATTTCACTTGTAAATATTGCTATTACGGGTGGAAATTTATCTTCAGGAACAATTATTGGTGATCATCATAGATATATTGAGATGATTGATACTACTGTAGCAGATTCTCATGCTACATTTCAAATGGAAATTGTAATTGTTGCTAATGCTACTTCAACAATTCGTTTTCATGGGTGTTTTATTGAATTTACGAAACAGGAAATGTCTGGATTTTAATCTACATTCTCCATTTCATCATCTAAATTTAATATATTATTTGAATTTTGTTGTAACGTTGTTATAGTATTATTATTTGACGAAGAATTATCGCCAAATATTTCATAATTATTATGAATAATTTCATTTATTGCTAAAGCCCTTATATGTTGATAGTCATCTGTAATATCTAAAATATTATTAATTATTTTTAGAATATATAAAAGTATTTGATCTTGATATTTTTTTTCTGTTGACTTACTTAATCTAGTTCTAGAATAAATATTATAAATATCAATAACTTTATGATATATAGTTTTATCAATAAATTTATCAAGTAAAGGGCTTGTCATCATATCCTGAAGATAATAAAACAAAAATGTAATATTAAATTTTAATAATTTATCAATATCTGGATAAATATTTAAAAATTTCATTTTATTGTATGTACTTGCTAAAGTTGATGTTACTATTGATTCTTTTGGAATTATACTAGGTACAATTACATCAAATTTATTATCTATAAGTTTTTTTATTATTCGCTTTATTTGTAATACAATTGAATTTGGGAAATCATTTAATGTATATGGATTTTTATTACCGATTTTTAATATTTCATTCAAAGATCTGATATCAAACGCATAATATTGTGAATCGGATTCACAATATTTATAAAAATAAAATTTAGGGACATTTTTGATTTCATCACCTAATAATGTATAATTATTTTGATAATTAATATACATATTTTTGTATTGTGCACTAAAATCTTTGAATTTTTGTCTGATCAGAAAATTTCTGACATTATTTTGAATTAATGTTATTTTTTGATTTGATGATTCAAATAAATCATTCAGACGCCGTCGCTTATTTTTAATTTGTTGAATGATAGTTCTGTCGCAACTATATAATAATAAAATATCAGTTTCATCAATTAACCCTGCTTCTTTTAACATAATATATTTACGTTTATAGTTCATGGTTTGTTTACAAAGAAACTATAATATAAAACAATATAATTGTATAATAATATGTATCATTAATTATTTTAATAAAATGATAAAAATAATTATTTTCTCATATATTACTATATAATAAATATAATGAATAATACTCATAAAGGCTGTCCAAATGATGTTGGAAAACGTCACTTTACTGATTATAGACCATCTAAAGCTCTGTATACTGATATTAAAAGTAATGCTGAATTCAGACAATATATGCAAAGAAATGGTGAAAAAATAATTACTTCTTTAAGAGATTTAGCAATTAAAGAAAATAAATGTTGTGCTTGTGAAAATCCAAAATTTGCTTCTGAAACTTGTTCTGGAAAACAATCACCAGGATTACCAGGAGTTGTAGATGATAACAAAACTACTTATAAAAATATGAATGCTTTTTAAATTATAAATTTCTAAAAAAATATTTTTAAATATAAATTATGTTTTTTGTAAAATTACAATTAACATAGTATATTTTATTATTATTATTTAATAACCAGTAGTAATCTTTTTTATTAATTCAGATACTTGATAATCTTTACCATCTAAAATTTTTTCCGCTGCGTTAATGTAACATTTTTTCTGTGTTCTACTTTTCTCGACAGTAATCTGTTTTAATAAATCATATAATATCAAAATTTGCCGTTCAGACCATAAATTTTTTAATTTAATATACATTATATTATCTTCTTCATCTGTTTCTTCATCAATATTTGATGCTAATTTTCCCTGCATTAGACATGTATTGATTAAACTTACATAATGTTCTAACGATACACGAGCAGTTCCTGCTTCATATGAATTTTGTAATTTTTCCATTCCCTTAGTTGCTAATTCAAAAATGAATTTTAAATTATTATCTAATTTGGGAATATACCAGGATAAACTTTTTTTTATAGGGATTTCTAGTTTGTGAAGATCATTTCTTTCATCTCCATTTGTCCATCGCACTACACCCTGATAAAAAGAAGCTTCTTGTACAGAAATACGATTTGAATAAATACCAATCTTTGTCCCGTTTTTTTTATAATTTAACAAACAAAAACGAAATATTGTAGTTAGCGGATCAAGTATTTCGATTGGTTGTTGTTGAGGAATTAATATATAATTATATAGTTTGTATATATTGGAAACTTGACCAAACATTACTATATTATTATTCATTATATTTCTTAATATAAAATATATAATTAAAAATGATTAAGAAATATAAATTAATATAATTATATAAGATGTGCGGAATTTTAGCTATATTTGGTTTATCAAATGATGCAGAAAATTGGAGAAAAAAAACATTACAACTTTCTAAATTAATTAGACATCGTGGCCCGGATTGGAATGGAATATATTGTTATAAAAATTGTATATTGGCACACGAACGATTAGCTATAGTTGGATTGATTAGTGGAGCTCAACCCATAACAAATAAAACAAAAGATATTTATATGACAATTAATGCTGAAATATATAATTACATACAATTAAAAGAAGAACTTATAAAAAAATCTCCACAATATGCTGATCAATTTACTACTGATTCTGATTGTGAAATATTAATTCATTTATACAAAGAATATGGTCCAGATTTTATTACTAAATGTAAAATAAATGGTATGTACGCATTTGCTATATATGATAAAATAAATGATATTTATATAATTGCTCGTGATCCAATCGGAATTATCCCATTATATATGGGATGGGGTAAAGATGGTTCAATCTGGTTTTCTTCAGAAATGAAGGCAATTCAAGAAAATTGTGATAATTATGAAATTTTTCCACCAGGTTTTTATTATGTTGGTAAATCTGTAAATATTTCAAATGATGGTGTTATGAAACAATTTTATAATGAACGTTGGTTTAATGATATTGAATATATTCCTAATAATAAATATGATGTTGCGGAATTTAGAGAACAATTTACTAATAGTGTAAAAAGACATCTTATGTCGGAAGTTCCTTATGGTGTACTTTTATCAGGTGGATTAGATTCATCAATCGTAGCATCAATCGCATCACGTGAATATAAAAAATTAGGAAATTTAGATGTTATGCGATCATATTGTATTGGATTAGAAGGTTCCCCCGATATTGAAGCGGCTGAAAAGGTAGCACAATTTATTGGAACACGACATTATTCTTTTATTTATACAATCCAAGAAGGACTAGATGCTATATCTGATGTTATTTATCATTTAGAAACATTCGATGTAACTACAATAAGAGCATCGACTCCAATGTATTTAATGGCTAGAAAAATTAAAGCAACCGGTGTAAAAATGGTTTTAAGTGGTGAGGGAGCAGATGAAATATTTTGTGGTTATTTATATTTTCATAAAGCACCTAATAAGGAAGAATTACATAAAGAATCGGTTAGAAAAGTCCGTGATTTACATAAATTTGATAACAATAGAGCAAATAAATCTATGATGGCCTGGGGTGTTGAAACACGAGTTCCTTTTCTTGATAGAGAATTTATTGAATATGCTATGAATTTAGATCCTAAAGAAAAAATGTCAGATGGTCGTATTGAAAAGATGACCATACGCGAAGCCTTTAATGTTAAGGATGACCCATATTTACCTGATGAAGTTTTATGGAGACAAAAAGAACAATTTTCAGATGGTGTTGGTTATAATTGGATAGACACTCTTAAACAGGTTGCTGATGAAAATGTTAGTGATTTACAGATGAAATACGCATCTTCTCGATTTCCTATAGCATCACCTTCTTCAAAGGAAGAATACATGTATAGAGAAATTTTCTCAAAACATTTTCCATCGCCATCCGCTGCTAAAACAGTTCCAACTGGAAAATCAATCGCATGTAGTACTCCTATCGCAATTGAATGGGATAAATCTTTTAAAGATATGGCAGACCCATCTGGAAGAGCTATTAGTGGTGTTCATGTTGATGCGTATGAGCAGATATAAATTCTTTTAAATCGGATATACATACGGAACAAAGATATCCATTCATTTCCTGATATTCTAGTAACAAATTACAAAAACATTGTTCTTTTGAACACAGCAAACATATTTCTAATTTTTTTTTACATTTTACACAAAAACCTACATACTTTGATATTATTGTAATAATATCATTAATAATATTCATAAATTTATAATTAAGTTATAAAATATATTATATATTATAACTTGATTATGGAACATGAAAAACAAAAATTGAATGATATGGTAAAAGAATTTCTCAACTACGATAATCAAATAGCACAAACTGAAAAAATTCTTAAACAATATAGAGATAATTTAAAGGTAGCTAAAGAAAATAGAGAAAAATTAAAAAAAACTATTTATAATCAAATGAAAATTCTGGATACAGAGGAACTTGCTCTTGGTGAAATCGAAGGTCGAATTGAATTCTTTATTTCAAAGAAGAGAGATCCTTTAAATAAAGAATGGATTCAAGAGCGTTGTCTAAAATTTTTTAATGGAGATAAAACGCAAGCGAATAATTTTTATGAATTTATATATAATCCCGAACACAGAAATATTAATGAAAAAAGAACTATTAAAAGATTAAGACCTAGGAAAAAAAAAAATTAAATTTATTGTTTGGCTCCAGTCCATGCTTCTGCGTCAGCATTAGAGATAAATCTGGTTAAGTTAGTATTACAAGAACCACATGAACTTCTCATCATCCATCTTCCATTTTTTGCTTGTTTAATATAGATATTTTTATCTGCTCTATCTTTTCTTACATTAGATTTACAAGAAACACAATAAAATTGTTCTTTATCTGATTTATCTTTTGGAGTTATTTTTTTTAAAGGTGATTTTAATCTATTTCTTGCTGTTTTTCTTCCACCAGATTTACCACCAGTTAATTTAGTTACTGATTTGGTTTTTTTTTTTGTTGTTTTAGTTACCATAGTTATTTATATTTTATACAAAGAAATTTATTTATAAGTAAATAATTTAAATTAATTTTATTAAATATTTAATATCAAGTTACTTTATAGTATCAAAAATGTATAGAGTTTTATCGGATATTTATTATTTTGGAAGAATGATAAAAGACAAGGCCGTATTTATGTATTTCGAATATTTAGGAAATGAAGAAACACATATAATTGATCACGTTGATAGAATAGATGTTATCGAAACAAATGATGGGTTTTTAAATGCTTTTAAAAATTTATTTATAGAACCTACAAAAATTGTAGATAATATTTATTTAGGTAATGCCTATAATGCTTCAAATTTTAATCAATTAGATGAATTAAATATTAATACAATTATTAATGTTACAAATGAAATTCCAAATTATTTTGATAATATTCAGGAATATGATTATTTAAAAATAAATATTAATGATACTAATTCTGATTCCATTAAAAATTTTTTTGATGAATCTAATCAATATATAAAGGATATTCAACAGCAAAAACCAGATAAAAATATATTAATTCATTGCTATATGGGTTCTAGCCGTTCAGCTACTATACTTACAGCATATTTGTTAAAAAATTTTAATCTAAATCCTAAACAAGCATTTTCTTTATTACAAGAAAAACGACCTGTTGTTAATATTAATACTCAGTTCTGGGATGAATTACAGGATTATTATACAAATTTATAATAATTTTCAAGCGTTTAAATTTATTTATTTAACTACTATATTAATATAAATATAACCATGAAAACCAAAAAATTAGATGTTAGAGATATTCTTGATGATAAAAATTCTGTTGTAATTTGTATTAATAAACAAAAAATTAAATTAAAGGAGGAAGAATTTATTGAAATGGCTTTGATTCATAATGCGATTCAAAATGGATTTACTGTTAAGAAAAATATTGACAATACACTTGAGTTTAAAAAAGGAGCAACAAGAGAATTACGTAATAAAAATTTTACTAAAAAATTTATTGAAAAAAATATGGATATTACCACGTTACTTCAAAAAAAATAAAAATATACATTATTAGTAACAATCATGGATTATATAACTACTTCCAATATTGTTTTGGCATGGAAATGTTATAATTATGCAACTACCATATATACTGTATATACTGTTTATTCAACAGTAAAATTTGTTTATGATAAATCTTCTGGAATAACAAAAGGTGTATATAAAATGTGTACAAAATATAATGAAGATGATGATGAATTTAAAAATAATATAGACTATAAAAACGAAGATTGGGAATTAGTTTGAGTTAAAATTTGATACCGATATATTTATTAAAATTGATTTTATAAAATACTATCTAAATATATTAAATAATATTTTATAAAAATTCATTATTATAATACAAACTATAAATTATAAATTTAACATGTCGATTATTCATTCTCTTGATACTAGTAGTAATAAGATTCAAAAAATTTTTAGTAGGTGTGCAGAAAATTGTCATAAATCTGATATGGCTAATAAACATTGTGCTATTATTACATCTGCCGGAAAGGTAGTTTCAATCGGTTATAATCATACTAGGACAAGGGCAAAAAATTTGTCATGTTCTAAACAAATCTGTGCTGTTCACGCAGAAATTCATGCTTTGTTGAAGCTGATAAATTTGTTGAATAGGAGGTCCTACCACTTGAAAGGGCGGGAAAAAGGGTCGTGTATTTTATGACCCTAAAAAAAAGAAAAAATATAATATTTTTGTTGCCCGAATTTCAAATGAAGAATATAGGAATTCTCGCCCATGTTCTAATTGTATATCAACTCTTAAAAATATTGATAACATATCAAAAGTATATTACACACTAAATGATGGTAATTATGGTTGTGAAAAAATTAAAAATATGACTTCAGATCATGTTAGTAATGGATTCCGAGCTATTTTTAATCAATGTTTGAGATAATATACCAATAATTAATTATGATTTTTATATAGGACTGATTTTATTTCTATCTTTAAATTAAAGAAGAGTTATGTTATATATTTTGTTTGGTATACTAATATTTTTACTTTTTCTTGCTTTTTTTAAAAAATCTTGTAATATTACTGAAAATTTTGACGATGATACTTACAAAAGAATAAAACTATCTAGAAAAAATTATGATTATCCATCAGATTTGAAAAATCTATATATTAAATATTTTAAACAGGATGATTCATTACCTACAGCAATTAATAAACATGTTATTCATCCTAAGGTTATGTACGTTAATAATGACAAAAAATATGAAACTATTAAAAACATTCTTAGTAAAATTACTAAAAAAAATGAAACAAAAATTATTAAAACAAGAAACAAGTTTTTAAGTTTTGAAGCTATTAATAAACTTGCTAGATTATTTATTTCCGATATTTTTAACAAAATTGATGGTGGAAAGGTATTCAAATTTGGAAAAACTATTAATCCAATTTCTAGACAAATTATTAATGATAAAATCATTAAATACGTGATACCGATGTTTATTTATGATTTGTCAGGAGTACAAAATCCAAATTGTATTACAAAAGTTATCGAAGGTAAAAGAAGTAATCATAATTTCTTAATACTTGTTGTTTTTGAATTTCCAAAAAATGATGACAAAATTTTTAAAACTATTAAAAATTCTATAGTAGCAACATATTTAATGGGTTCATTACCAGAAGATCAACAATCTCTACCTCCTAAAAATTTCTTTGATAATGTATTTGATCATGATATGCATTATAGTTGGTTTCAAGAATATAAAATTATGTTAAATAAAGAAACTCAAAAAGAAATTCTTGATGATAAAGAAAATAAAAAATATTTACTAACTAATTGGACCACTGGAAAAGATTATTGTAAGGCTAAAAAAATTTCTGATGAAAGAGCAACCCCAGAATACAAAGCTAAAGTTGCTGCTACCAAAAAAGCTGAAGAAGAAAGATTGGTTAAAGAAGCTGCTGCCAAAAAATCTGAAGAAGAAAGATTAGCTAAAATTGCTGCTGCTAAAAAAGCAGAAGAAGAAAGATTAGCTAAAATTGCTGTCGCTAAAAAAGCAGAAGAAGAAAGATTAGCTAAAGAAGCTGCCGCCAAAAAAGCAGAAGAAGAGAGATTAGATAAAGAAAAAACTTCTGGATGGGAAATCGGTGATGGTATATCATCTAAAGAAATATATCTTGGAATATCTACAGATGTTTATGAATGTGAAAAATTAGTTAAACAAAAACAACCAACTGCAAATGGTGTTACATTCGGAGGTTCGAATAAATTATGTTATGCTGAATTTAATATGACTAAACGTAATACAAACAAAAAATGGAAAAGTAAATTTATTGGAGAAAAATCTGTTATTGCTAAAAAACAAGAAGGATTTACAAATATATTTAATAATGTATCATTATTTTAAATCTGTTCTAGGAGAAATTTTTCATAATATTTTAGTAAATTTAAACCATAATTTTTTATTACATTATCATCATTTGTATAAATTATATGTGAAATATTACCAATAGTTTCGATGTCCCAATACTCAAAATTTAAATCGTTTATATAATAATTTAATAAATCAATACAATATTCATCATCATTTGATGATTGGATACAAATTAAAGAACTTTTTAAGATTCTTTTATCCAAAGGAGATGTTAAAAATAATTTTTTTGCCAATAATGATATTTTACGATTTCGTTTCTTTTTATGCCAATCTAATAAAAATACTATTATTCCAATAGAAATAATAAAGAATAACAGGAATATACAATAATTTAACATTTTTACATATTATTATGTTCTTTCTCCTAACTTCTTTTAATATTTTGTTTAATGTGTTAAATTAATGATATTTTTTTCATCATATTTGATAAATGAAAGATATTTTATTTAATAATATTAAAATTTTACATGCTAGTTCTTCAAAAAAACATTTACATATAGGTATTAATATTAATACTTATGAAATATATACTTTCTCACAAGCATGTAAAATAGATAAAGAACAAATACAATGGGTTAAAGTTTATTTTAGAGAAAATGATATTCAAATTCATACAATTGTTGATGATGATTTTGATTCTTTTTGTCTATCTGAATATCTTGACCTTCTTCTTAGAATCTATAAGAAAAAATATCTTACTTCTACCGAATAAAACAAAAATTATACATATATCTTATATATATTGGATTTAAATGCGATATATATATGATATTAATAATCCAGATTAGATAAAATTTGTTATTTTATAAATTAATTTTAAGATTCTAATTGAATTTTTAAAGTTGTATTTTCTTCTTTCAATGCTTTAATTTCTTTTTGTTGTTCTTGCCGTTACATTAACTTTTCTTAACATTAATTAATATTAAGTATATATTTTAAGCAATTCTTTTGATATATAAATATCCAACGGAGTTGCCATCTGTTGCAACATGTGCATTGCCAGTATTTCCCCAATCACCTCCATCTCGTCCCCTTACTTGAATACCTTGATTTTGATTTAACTGTAATATTATTGGTGGTAAAACTTGGACAACTCTGGCGTTGCTGCTGTCCCTCCTAGTATATCCATTACTTGCAAACATTCTAGTATCATAATATGCTCCAGTAGCTGTACTGTTTACATTATCAGCTATACCAACACTTATACAAGGGCTTGTTCGATACATCTCTGGACTGTGTATCGGTATTGAAAATGATATTTCATAAAGTCCAGTTATTTTAATTCTGACACAAGTACCAGCTCCTAAATTTGAACTGGTAGAATTCGAACCAAGTAAATCATATGTATTTGTATCAATTGTACTTTTAGAAATGTTGGATCTCCCCCATTGGGCATCATTAACATTCCATACTACACAATTAGGCGCACTAGTATCATTACGAGTAGTCATTTCATTAACATTTACGTTCATATCTGTACCATTTGTTTGTACTTTTGCAAAAAATATACCTGAAGGCCCAGAAGTTTTATTAAGAGTATTTGAACTATGAAGTGTAGAATCAGCAATAATATTACCATTTACCTCTAATTTTTCACTTGGGTTAGTAGTACCAATACCAACATTACCATCTGAAGTAATTCTCATTCTTTCAGATTCGGTTGAACCATCAGCATAAGTAGTAAAAACTAAATCACCAATATTAGTTGTGAAATTGTTAACTCTTCCACTAATCATACCTAATTTGTTGGAATCTGATAAATCGTCATCATAATTTTCAAAAATTATTTGAGCATGAACATTATCAGTGCTTGCGTTTCTATGACCTCTTATAGTCATCAATGCTGTTTGACCAGTAGTATCTACTGGTTCTATTAATAATTGCCCGTCAGTAGTATTATTAAATTTAATATGTAATGGTGCGGATGGATTATTAGTTCCAATACCAACATTACCATCAATTACAGCATTTCCAGAAACATCTAAATCAGTTTTAACATAAACGCCACTAGCATGCCCAATTGAAAATGCATTTCCTTGCCCAGTATAGAAGTTCATATTTCCTGTACTTTGTGTAATATAACCCGCTCCTTGAAATCGTATTTCATCTCCATTTATAGCACCATTAACATCCAATTTGTAAGAAGGTGCTGTATCACCAATACCAACATTACCATTAACTTGTGTTATTTGAGTACTTTCAAAAATATCAGTAATTGTGCTATCAGTTCCTGTTCCAGTAAGTTCCGTGACTGTAGCATTTAGAGCATTGTCATCCATAATTTGAATATTACAAGTAATAATTGCTGAGGTTGTTCCACCAGTTCTATGAATTCTTAATTTAGTCGTGTGGGTGTAATTATGTATTTGAAGTTCCCAATTATTACCATTATTATCACCACTATCACTGATAGGTGATACAATTTTCCAAACATTACCACTACTACTCCATTGTGCTGTAATCATATACATTTTACAAATAGTGTGAGAATTAGTTGCTGTAGAAAGACTTACTAACATATTGACAGAATAATTAGTAGTTATTTGAACGATTTCAACAACTCTATCAGTAGTTCCATCTAATGTTCTAGGAAATGAATAAAATCTATGATTATTTAATCTTGCTTCACCATTAACATCTAGTTTATAAGATGGAGATGCTTCACCAATACCTACATTACCAGTTGATTGATCAACAAAGAATTTATTTGTATCAACAATAAAATCACTATCACAAGTCAAATCTCCAGTAAATTTACCAGTTCCGTTTACATCTAATTTATAAGATGGATCATTAGTACCAATACCAACGTTCCCACTAGCATCTAATCGCATTTTTTCAGTTAATCCACTTGCATTATTACCTGCATCAGAACCACCACTAAAGGTTAAATGTCCACCACTAATAGCACCAATATCCCAATCCCATTGACCACTTCCTATTCTAGCCAATCTTAAATAAACATTATCTGTATTAGCAACCACCAATCTTCTGGGTGGACTAGTAGTACCAATACCAACGTTACCAGTTGATTGATCAACAAAGAATTTATTTGTATCAACAATAAAATCACTATCACAAGTCAAAGTCCCAGTAAATCTACCAGTACCATTAACATCTAGTTTATAAGTTGGTGTTGTATCACCAATACCAACATTACCAGAAGAATCAATTCTCATTCTTTCAGTATTAGCGGTATAAAACCATAATTCATCATTATCATTTCCAGCCGCTGATTCTGCTTTAATATAAGTATCTTGATCTACATCAATTACACCACCAAGAGAACCCCAGGCATTTCCAGCACCAAATCCTTCAAATTGGTCAGTTGTAGTATTATATCTAATATAACCTTTATGGGATGTAGCATTAGCAGTTGGTCTTTGTGCGGTTGTTCCTTTTGGTAATTTTATAGAATCAGTATTATTAATATGAAGAGAAACATCTGGTGAATCAGTACCAATACCAACATTACCACCTGATAATATACGCATTCTTTCTGTGCTATTTGTTTCAAATGATAAATATCCATTTTCATGATTTGCAATTGTAAAATCTTTTGTAGTTGTACTTCCATCATAACCAATTACAGTTCCATCTGTTGCTGCCGAACCAGTTCCATTATTTTGAAATCTTATCGTTGAGTGATGAGCACCACCTGTTAATACTAATTTATCATTTTGAAATCCAATTACATCACTACCAATTGCCATATTTCCACCACCAGCTAAATTAAAATGCATTAATGTAGTACTTCCTGAAAAAAATTTAATATCATTAGAACTACCCCCAATTCCTTTTGTTGTACTATTAAAATATATATTAGCAGTTGAATTTTGTGATCCACCACTTCCATTTAATCTAATATTACCAGATGAACCTATTGTTAAATATTCTGTTGGATCATCATCAATACCCAAACCATTTGCTGTTATTTTAACTATTCCATCACTCACAGCACTATTTGTAATATTAAATTCTATTTGTGATGCCATAATTTGCATCGGTTTTAAAGTTGTCCATGTTGTTGTACTATCCCCACTTACTAAGAAACCTTTATCTGTTGTTACTGAATCGTGATATGTTAAACTTATACCTTTCGCACCTGTTGCTGTTAATTGTGTAGAATCTGTTGTACTTTTAACAAATAATGTATCAGCCAAAGTTAATGTGTGATTACTAGTAGTAGTTCCAATACCAACATTACCATTAGCATGAGTAAAATCATTTCCAGTAAGATTCATCCAATAACCTACTTTTGTTCCATCCAAGAAAGTGGAATTAGGACTTAAATAAAAGTGTCTCCATTGTTTTGTTGGACTACCTAAATCATATGTATTAGTTGTTCCTGGAAGAAGATGTCCATAAAATGTAGAATCACCATGGACGTGTAATGTTGTTTCAGGTGTTTTTGTTCCGATACCTAATCTTCCATCTGCTGTAAGTCTCATTTTTTCAGTTATTGAAACATTTATTAAAGCAGTGCTTGCTGTATGATAATCAACATGTCCTGATGGTTCATCTCCTACAGAAAATACTAATCCTGATCTTCTATTAGTATTAAAATTTTCTCTATATGCCCCAATTCCTGCTTGAATACTATTTACATCTGAAAATACAATCATATTACCCCTTTGAGTGGCTGTAGCTGATGCTTCTTTATTTCTAATATTCAAACCATAAGAATAATCATAATCCGAATTGTATGTAATTTCTAATGGAAATTCTGGACGAGTTACACCAATACCAACCATTCCATCTCCTCTCCATGCCATAGCATAGTTTCCATATCCAGTTTTTAGTTTTAATGATTCATTATTTGACCCTACATCGTAAAATCCTGCTTCAAAGAAAAACTCATCAGTATCATCTTCAGAAAAAACTAATAATTTTTCATCATTAGTATTTGGGACATTTTTAATTGTTATCCAGCCACTAGGATTATTTGTTCCAATTCCAATTTTACCAGTATTTGTAATTCTTACTCTTTCTGTAAGAAAAGCATCATTTTGATTATCTGAACTTCTTGTTCCAAAAACAATATCTCCATAATTATTTGTTTGATTAACATTTATAAAACTAATACTTGAATTTACTACGTCTTTATCATTATAATTAGCAATTGTAGTCATATTATTAGCAGTTTGATTAATATTTCTCATTGCTAAACAGACTTGTTCCTGAACATTTGCGAGTGATGTATCATTACTACTTGTTTGAACTGTTAAACGATATTTAAGACTTCCAGTTACACCAATACCAACTGGACCAGTTACAAATAAATGGTTTTCCGCATCAAAAATATTTGCTGCAACACCTTTTATAACAACTACATCAGAAGTAGATGATGAATCATCATGAAGTTTGCAACCTAATATTAAAGAACTACTACTTGTACTATTTCCCCAATAATCATAATCATTATCATCATCCTTAAATTCTAAATAACCATAATCACTTGTATTTGCTGCAGATTGAAATACAATACTACTTTTCTTTTCACCAGAAGTTCCATGTTCAAGAACAATTGAACCAGAACCAGAAGTTCTAATTGCTCCATTTGCTTCATAAATATGTAATGAAGCATCTAAATCTGTTGAAGTACCAATACCAAGTTTCCCCCCTGTTAAAAAACTGTCATCTCCAGATGCGATTTTAACTGTTTCATTTCCATAAGCATCATAAATTGAATAACTTGCACTTTGATTTGTATTATCTGCACGAAATAAATGATAAGTGCTTGCGTTAAATCCACTTCTAAAACGAATATTTCCAGCAGTTGAGCCACCAGGAATATCTTGTAAATCTAAAAGATAATCTGGTTGTGATACCCCTATACCAACTTTACCAGTATGTGTAATCGTCATTTTAGCATCAATTATCCCAACATCGTAAATATCATCATCATTATTTAAACAAAAATGTAAATCTCCACGACCATAAGTTTCTTTTCGTTCAAGAACAATAGCATTTTTTATATTATTTTCGTGATAGGTATTTAATCCAATACCAACCCATTGCCCGACGGCAATTTTACTCCCAAATTTAGCGATAATAGAATTTGTTTCTTTTGCTTCATCATCCCCACCATATACAGAAAATAAACTCGATGGTGTAGTAATTCCAATTCCTACATAATCAAAATCTAATGTTAATTTAGGAATATTATCTAATGACAAATGGACTTTAGAACCTCTTGGGGCATTCAAAAATGTATGTCCTAGTTGTTCTTGTCTAAGTGCGAAATTAGTTTCTGAAGCATTATCAAAATGTGATAATCCACCACTTCCCGTAACACCAATATGTCCTACTCGTAATTTTCCAATATTAGTAATTGCATCTGTATCTGGATATATTTCAAGTTGGTATTCTGGTTTAACTGAACCAATTCCTACATAACCAGTTTCTTTTTGAATTGTTAAAACTACATTACCAACCATATTACCCGAATGTCTTGTAATATTAAATGTATTTGCAGGCCATCCTAGGATTGTATTATCGGTATTATTTCCATTATAACCAATTGAAAATCCTTCTGAACCATCATTTTTTTCTTTAAAGAAAATTTGACCACCACCTTGTTCGTTAACAGAATTTTCAGGGATAAGGAAAATACCTTCATCGTTTCCTTGTCCATTAGTAAAACTAGCACTTGGTCCAACAACATGGAATCTAGTTAATGGATCATTTGTTCCAATACCAATATAACCAGATTGGGTATAATAAACTTTGTCTTTATTTTCTAACCATTGGGCAGTTGTATCCATATCATCAGTAACTAAAACTCCAACTTCAGTGGTATTAGTTAAACCTAATAATTCCCCAGTTGTAGGATGATAATAATTCGGGTCATTAAATGGATTTGATAATCCTGTTTTTTCTCTCATAAAATCAATTAATTCTGTTAAATCAACTTGATTAATTGTTTTGTTTCCGAATTCAGTTATTTGGTCACTATCTGTAGGAACAACAGAAGTTCCAGTTTTAGTTAAAAATCTTCTAATACTTTTTGGAATAATAGTTGTATCTCTTTTTCGTAAAGATACCTTTTTGCTTTGTGTATGATCTGTACCACCGGAGATAGCAATTTGACATTCATCACCGAGCCATAATGAACCTTCAGAAATAAATATATCTCTAAATTTTTTTGTTGCCGAACCAATATCATATGTTTCAGTTGATTCAGGAATAATATTACCTCTTGTTTGAATTAATCCAGCAATACCATCTGAACCACCAGTTCCTTTTTCACCAGCTAATATATTAATATCACCACCATTAGTATTAGTTCCACTTGAAACAACACCTCCATTTTGTCCTTCAATACTAATACTATATCCATTAGTACTTGTTGCTGCTGTTCCAGCAATAATATCTAATCCAGAAGCTCTGATTTTATCTTTAATATGTAATTGATAAGTTGGACTAGTAATTCCAATACCAACATTACCAATATCATCAATAATCATTTTTTCAGTAGTAGCTGTAAAAAATCTAATTTTATCTTCATCGTTTTGATTTGTTTCAACTGTAATTTTAGTATCTTGATCAATATCAATAACTCCTCCTAATGAATTCCAGGCATTACCAGCTCCATAACCTTCAAACATATCAAGTTCTGAATTATATCTGATTTGTCCTTTTTGTGTAGTAAAAGGTCTTTGGGCACTAGTTCCAATTGGAACTTTAATAGCATCGGTGCCTTCGATATGGAAAAGAACTTTTGGATCATTTGTTCCAACACCTATATTTCCAATTTCATCAATTATCATTCTAAAGGTATCATTAGTATAAAATCTAATTTTTCTATCATCTGAATTTTCATCAACTGTAATTCTAGTTTTCATATCAAAATCATATAATCCATCAATATTTCTCCAAGCACTATCGGGGAAATATCCTTCATAGTGTCCTTTTGTCGAGTTATAACGCATTTGTCCTACTTGTAAGGTAATTGGTCTTTGGGCGGTAGTTCCAACTGGAATTTTAATCGCATCTGTTCCTTCTATATGAAAAAGAACTTTGGCATCATTTGTTGCTATACCAACATTTCCTCCGCCAGTTACCATAGCGATATTATTGGAGACACCACTATTAAATTCCAATGGTAATCCAGTAATTGCTTCATTTATTTGTATATTAGCTTGTAAAGTTCCATTAGTTTTAAAATCTATATGAGAAATATCATTTCCAGAATTATTCATATCACAATCGAGGATAATTCCACTAGTGGTATCACTTGCTATATGTAATAAGGCAATTGGATTAGTAATTCCAATACCAACATTACCAGATGATGTAATTCTCATATATTCAGTTAATCCACTAATATTTTCATTTAAACCACCTGAAAATGCTATATCAGATGTTGTTCCATTATATATACGGGTAATAGAACCAGTATAATAAGAATCAGTATGTTGCCAATAGATACCATTTTCATTGGCATTATCTTCTGTTTTAATAGATAATCCGTCATCATTTCCTACATAAAGTGATAATTTATTAGATGGAGTTGTAATACCTAAACCTACTTTACCATCTCCTTTAATAGTAAACATATTCCATACTTCGTTTTTTCCAATGTGAAAGTCAAAAGGGTCTGTTTTTTGTGAAATACCAACAGATATATCCCAAAAATTATTAATATCTAAAATTCCTGAATTTTCGTCACTATCTGCAAATCGGATAATAGAAGTAGCGTTATTAGTATTTGTTTCTAAATCCTGAATAAGAAAAACTGGGTCTTCCCTTTTAATATGTAAATGTGCCTTTGGTACTAATGAGGCAGTATCTGAAATAATTAATCCACCTTCACCATTAATTTTAACATCTACGTCGGACATTCTCAATATATCAACATCATTGTCCCTTATTACCATTTCTTCGGTAATATCCCGATATAAATAGTATAATGCGTCTGTCCCAAATTGAACTTTATAACTAGGAATTGACATTTAAATTATAATATATTTTATAATGAATATAATTATTACGATTTTAACTTAATAATAATAATAATTATATTTAAAAAAATTGGAAATTTACGATAAAAATTTACTTACAATCCTAAATGTGCTTTAATTGTCGCTAATTCTTCTTCTAATGACGACATTTTTGTCTCAAGGTTTTCAACTTTATTTTTTAAATCGGTATTTTCTGTTTCTAAAGTTACTACCTTTACTTTTTCTGCTTGTAGTTGTCTATCAACTTCTTGTAATGCTGCTGTAGTAACTGTCCATATTGCACTTTTATTAAGATTATGAAAATCATCTACTTTCTTTCCGTAAATATAAATGACATTTTGTTCTTGGAAACCATCTTCATCTTCAAATGTGCTTTCTTCTGCTGTAAATATTTTATTTATTTTGAATGTTTTTGAATCAATTACTTCAAGAACTTTGATATTATCAATTGTGTTATATTTACTATCACGGCAAGAAATAACATCATTTACTTGTAATTGATTATCTGCTTGTGTAGTTAAAATACAAGATTCTATTTCTGTTTCTGTTTCTGTTTGAATAGAAGTAATTGTTGCGGAAATCAGCATATCTGGTAAATAAGCTTCTTCAATTGTAACAGAAGTTGGAAGAACTGCTTTAACTTCTTGTGCAATAAAACCATATACTTCTTGATCACCAAATTCAGAATCAATATATTTATATTTCTTAGGTTGTAATTGTCTAAGTTTGATTAATGCTTGATCATCAGATACATCAACAATATCTTTCTTAATTCTTGAGTCAGACATAACATATATTCTTTGAGCAATAATACCCTCATCAACTTTAAGTCCTATAGCGTGTCCACTAGTACTCCAAGTCTGATTGTGCTGTCTCCACTGGTCATTAGCGTGATGATAAGCACGTAACACTGCAGAATGAACACCACCAGACCCACTAATATGACATTTAAAAGTGGGGTTAGTATTACCAATACCAACATAACCACTTCTTTTGATTATCATTCTTGTACTTACATTAGTTCTGGTAGTTGTATTTGATGCGGATGTATCAAACAACATATCACCGGAGGCGAATAAACGAATTCTATCATCTGCATCATTACCTGAAAACAATAATAATTCGCGTTTTTCAGAAGCACTCCATTCTCTATTTTCAATAACACAATGCTCATAATTAGCATCACCAGCAGCACTACCAAATTTAATTGTTGCTGTTGTAGTTTGTACTGAATTACTTCCTTGACCATTATAACCAATTTCTAAAAGAGCAGCATCACCAGATCTTGAAACTCTAAGTAAATCTCCTCCATCATAAACATGTAATTTAGTTGCTGGATTAGTAGTCCCGATTCCAACATTACCATCAGTTTTTATTGTTAATCTTGTATTACTTGATAAACTACTCCAACTACTAGCTATTTTAAATTTATTACTATCACTATTGTCTATACCGGTAGACCATCCAGATTCACCAGAAACATCATAAGATACAAATGGATCACCAGAAGAAGTTCCAGCAACTCTTACAGACATAATTGCATGTTGATTTGCGGAATTAGTAGTATTATAAATATAAACACCATTATTATTTGGGGAAGTATTACTAGTTGCTTTTACATGAAGAGGAGCGCTTGGGCTTGTCTCACCAATACCTAATTTACCACCTTTAAGTGTCATTTTCCATGAATTATTTTCCATAAATCCCATAGTTCTTCCACTTGAAATATTAATTCTAGTATCACCACTATTAGATTGCATTAATGCATAATTACTTCCACTTACTCTATCTTCATGAGCAATACCAGCCCAATTAGCATGTCCAATATTTCCTATAAACATTTCTTCACCAGAATCTCCAATAACAGCATTACCATTAACATCAAGTTTTTGAGCAGGTGATGTATTATTAATACCAACATTACCAGGCCCAATTGTCATTCTTTCAGCACCCCCTGCCCATAATTCTAAATTCGTGCCGTCACTTTTAATTCTTTCATTCGTGTCGTTAAAATATATATTATTAGTTCCACTCATTGTTAAATGCCCAGTAAATCTACCAGTACCATTAACATCTAATTTATAAGAAGGAGATGAATCACCAATACCAACATTACCTTGGACGATTAATCCATTATCATATTCTGTGGAATAATATGAATCACCGATTGACATACCTCCTACAACACCTACATGTGATTTACCATGTGCTCCTGAACCTGGATTTAGTATTATTCCAGTCTCGAATTTTATCATTAATTGTTGATAATTTCCACCAGACCAAGCACCAGAGGTTCTATAAATTCCATATGCATTACCACTATGCCAGTATATACCCCGTTCATTATCCGTTTGAACGCTGTCGCCGAAAGTCATTTGCCCAGAAGTAGATAAATCTAATGTACGTTTTGGATTATTAGTCCCAATACCTACGTTACCGAGATAATATGCTTCAGAATTTGATTCAGTCCAAACACCACCGCCAAAAGTTTGAGCAGTTCCATTAATTCTTAAACTACCAGTTAAATTAATATCACCAGCAACATCTAATTTATATGATGGTGTAGTATTTCCAATACCAACATTACCACTTGGTTTAATAACCATATTTTGCGTTACTGATGTTGAAGTAGATAAATTCGATTGATTTCCGTGACCAAATAATAAATCAGTAGTAGACCCAGCAGCAATAAATGTTTCATCGCCTTGTCTTTTTATAAATCCAGTTCTTGAATAATTAGCAGCGTCAAAACTCCAATAACCATTTTCCTGTTGAAATTGTGAACTTCCATCAACATCTAACCCAGTCAAAGTACCAACAGAAGTAATGGCAGGTTGTGCCGCTGTAGTAACTGTTCCTGCTGTTGTTGCTGTAGCAGCGTTACCAGTTGTATTTTGATTACCAGCAGCATTAACACCTGGTAAATTAATATTAGCAGAACCATTGAAACTTACTCCACCAATAGTTCTTGCTGTTGCTAATGTTGTTGCTGTTGTAGCATTTCCGACAAGATTCCCAGTAATATCACCAGTAAATCTACCAGTTCCATTAACATCTAATTTATAAGAAGGTGTAGAATCACCAATACCTACGTTACCATCTTTTAATACCATTTTGGTAATGTTATTTTCATTAAAATGAATGTTTTTTCCACTAGCACAATTAAGAATTGTTGTCCCACTAGCATTTTGAAGTAAAGCGTATTTACTACCCCCTGTCATGCTAGTATGAGCAAATCCAGCCCATGCTGTTCCATGTCCAACATCACCAATTGCTACAGTTGAATAAGTTGCTTTATTTGATGCTTCAGTCCATACAGAAGAACCTCCACCATATTCAGTTCCATTTTTTCTTAAAGTTCCTGTAAAATTAATATCACCAGTAACATCTAATGTATAAGATGGATTATTATTAGCAATACCTAATTTACCACCTTTAAGTGTCATTTTCCATTGATTATTTTCCATGAATCCCATAGTTCTTCCTGATTTAATATTAATTCTAGTATCACCAGTATTAGATTGAATCATTGCGTAGTTTTCTTCAGTAAACATTGACTTATGTGCGAAACCCATCCAATCATTATGGATAGTCCCAATTTTCATTTCTTCGCCAGAAGCACCAATTTCAACATTATTAGCATAGATAGCAGTACTTCCAGAAGTACTCCATACAGGAGTACCGCCACTTGCCGCGATTGTTATTGATTGAGGAGATGAAGAATCAGATGTTGTAATAGTTACATTACTACCTGCTATAAATTCTAATGTTTCTTGTCCAGTTGGTGAAAGTGTTGTTTGACCACTTACTTGTAAATTTTTCCAATGTGAACCTAAAGCTACTTTAGCTACACCAGAACTTGGATTAGTAACTACAAATCCAGAAGATTGATCAAATTCAATAGTATTAACTGATGAGATTGATGGAGAACCATCGCTTTCTTTTACAGTTAAATCTAAAGTTTTAACAACTCCACCAATTCTTAAACTTCCTGTAAGATTGATATCACCAACAACATCTAATTTATAAGATGGTGTAGAATCACCTATACCTACATTACCGGATGCTCCTAAATAAACATTATTACCACTATCTAACCAGGCATCTGCACCAGTTTCTTCTTCATAATCATCAGCGGAAATTCCAAAAATATCCTTAATTTTGGCATTTCCTTGCCCTGAAAGTGTTCTCATATATGCTTTCCAATGTTTCAATTTCATTCCACTTAAAGAAGCTTTACCTGAATGAGTTTTAGCTCCAGCTTCAGTACCACCCGCTGCTGTAACTGCTGCCGGCATTGTACTAGTTTTTCTTTTTCTGAATTTCATTTTACCACTTGTATCAATGGTAATTTTATGGTTATCTCCAACCCAAAGTGAATTTTCAGATACATACATATCTCTAATCTTTAATTCTGCTGAACCTATATCATAAGCATTATCTGTATCTGGAAGAATATGACCTCTCATTGTTCCTGAAGTAAAATCTACATCTCCTACTACAATATCTGCTTTTGCATATCCTGTTCCTGTAACATCAACAGTTGTTGTTGGTTCTACTTGTGTAGAAGTGAAAAATCTCATTTTGTTATCAGTAGCATCTCTGAACATACCTGAATAATAAGTTACACTTGAATCAACATATTTACCATACCACCCGAAATCAGTAGCATTAGCGGTATTAGTAGCAGCGTATTTAAACATACCATCGGCTACTGCTACAGTTGTAGAATTAACTGTTGTTGTTGTTCCAGATACTGTAAGATTACCTGCTAATACCATATTTCTAATTCCAGTAATATCTTTATTTACATCAAGAACAACTACTTTAGAAGCTGTTGCAGTTCCACCAGTTACACCATCAAGAACATTTAATTCTGCTGCAGTAATTGAAGCAGAACCATCAAGAGTTAAAGTAACACCTCTTAAACTACCTTCTGATTGGAAATTATTACCACAGACAACAGTTGTACCTCCAGAAGAAGTGATTTTTTGCCCATCTAAAATTTGAAGTGTTTTTTTCATTTGGACTATACCACCTGCTGTAATTTCTATATCACCTGTTCCAACAGTACTAACTTGAAGATTACCAGTTCCAGATGTCTTAAGAGCAAGATTTTGATTGATATCAGTAGATATTGTAATCGTATTAGAATCATCAGTAATAACTTGTTTACCATTTACATAAAGAGAACCTGGACCAACATAAACATGCCTAAATGTATTGGTAGCAGAACCTAAATCATATGTATTAGCCGCATTTGGAATAATATGACCTTGCATTGTCATATTACCAACAAGTCTAGTTGTACCATTAACATGTAAAGTAGCAGTTGGATCTGTAGTACCTATACCAACATTTGCTGCTGTATATGTAACTTCATTTGTTGAACCATTTTTTGTCCATACCGAAGTTGAACTAAGCGAGGCATTACCAGTTACTGTCAAATCTCCATCGACATATGTATTACCTACTATATGAACTACTTGAGATGGAGTTAAAGTTCCAAAACCTACACGATTTGTTGAAGCATCAACAAATAATGTACCACCATCAACAGTAAGATCATCTGTTACTTGAAGATTTCCTGTAATACTATATGTTCCTAGAGGGACAACGCTTATACCTGTTAAGCCAGTTCCAAAAGATTGTCTTGTTATATATGCTCCAGCATTATTATTAGCTGTAGCATCATAATGTTGAAAAACTAAACTTTCATTATCAACTACTAAACGCCAATCGTTATTGCTTACAGCACCTCCGGTAGAATTACCTTGAAGGTCAATAACTTTTGCTCGAATTATGCCATATGGATCAATACTCATATTTTTTGTTATAGTTTATAATAGGAAATTAAATTTTTTTTAGGTTGTATATAAAAAAAAAAAGACAATTAATTAGTATTATCAGTCTATTTTTATTTATTATATATATATATAATTTTCCATATTAAAGCACAATTTTATTTTTATAAATTATTTAATTTAGATAAAATAATATTAATTTTTTCTTTTAATTCAGAAATTTCGTTTTCTAATTTAGAAATAATTTTTTCACCATTTAACAGCAAATTGCCAGTAAAATTTATATCACCATATACATCTAATTCATATATTGGTTTATTCGTATTAATACCAACTTTTCCTGGAAAATACATAATTTTTTTATCAAAATCTCCTATTACTAAAACATCGTTTTCATTTGGACCAGATGCTATTATTAATTTATCAGATGTTTCTCCTAAATAATGTCCAGATTTATTACCTATCATGATATTTCTTTTTCCAGATTTCACGTTATCTCCTGAATTGGTTCCAATAAAAATATTTTGGGTTCCATCTTCTAATTTATATCCAGATTTATTTCCAACTAATACATTTTGATTTCCTTCTGTTAATGAATATCCAGATGCATATCCCAATAATGCATTTTCAAACGCAGTTGTCATATTAAATCCATTATATCCTCCTACAAATGTGTTTTTATTTCCTGTTCCTTTATTTTCAGAATTACCTCTTCCAGATTTCATTCCAATATATACATTGCGTTCTCCTTCACTAATATATTGTCCAGCAGATGCTCCGATAAATGTATTATATTGTGCGTCAGTATATTGACCAGCCCCAGCTCCAATATATGTACATTGTTGAGATGTTTTATTCGAATAACCAGCAAGACACCCAATAAATGTATTAAGCATTTTATCAGTATTTGAATACCCGGCACTTTTTCCAATAAAAACATTCTCAAATCCTGTAGTATTTGAATAACCAGAATTAACACCTATTATTACATTATTAGGAGCAGTAGTATTGATTCCAGCATTTTTTCCTAAAAATGTGTTAATTTCAGTTGTAATTCCAATTAATGGGGTAATAGTAGCAATATTTGAAGAAATTGTTAGAGATTTTGGCATTGAGTTTTGATCTGTTTTAATTAAAATACCTTTACCAGCAATTAGTTTTAAAGATTCTTTGAAAATTGGAACTAAAGATTGTTGTCCAGGAACTATTATGTCTTTCCAAGAACATCCCATACTAATTTTTGTTTCACCAATATTTGAATTAGTTATTATAAATCCTGTATTTTTATCAAAATTAATAGTATTAGTATTTTTAATAATTGTATTATGATCTGATGACATAACTGTCAAATTATTTGTATTACTTAAGTTATTAACTTGTGTTAATGAAATCCATCCATCTGATTTTCTTCCTTCAAAATCTGACCCGGTCCATCTAATTGTACCATTAATTGTACTTTTAGATGTTCCTATTAATATTCCTCCATTAATATGTAATTTTTCTGATGGTTGTGATATCCCAATCCCAATGTTTCCTGAATTTTGGGAAATTGTATTCCCAAGATTTAGGCAATCGTCTAATGCTATTTCTTTGTAACCAGCAATCATTTCTCCATTTTCATTTCGAGATGTATAACTTTTAATAAATTTAAAGTCATTATTTACTATAGCAATTTGATGCCCGTTACCGAAACGGATTGTACTTTTTGATATATTTATATCACCAATACTCAAAGTTTCCAAAGTACCAAGTGATGTTATATGAGGTTGTTTTGGTTCAAGAACAATTCCCAATAATGAAGATTTTATAATTCCAGCAGCAATATTACCATTACTATCTCTTTTAACTAAAGTACGAGGTACAATATGCCATGTTGCTTTTGATAATGATATTTTTTCTTCTTGAGTAATATAATTTGTTAAAGTATTCGCGTTTGTTTCTGTTAAAGATGCCCATTTTCCTGATTTTCTCCCTTCAAAATCGGAACCCGTCCAACGAATTGTCCCGTCTATTTCGGAATTTGAATTTGATAATTTAATTCCTCCATTTATTTCTAATCTTTCTATTGGATTTTCTATACCAATACCTAAATTATTGTTTTTTAATTTGAGAAAATCATCAGATATATAACCATTAAAATACTCTACATTCAAATTTGATACCATTTTAGTACTTTTAATAACTAATGGGGGAACCATATCACTTGGATTAATATTATTTGGCCAATCTTCTTTTCCTTCTATATTGCTATCAATTGTTAATTGGTCAACAAAACCATGATTAAAATTCATAATATTGCAAGACATAGTACAATCAAAAATTTTTTGTGGCATTTTTAAAATATATAGTTTTAGATAAATATTTTAAAAAAGCATTTGTAACATATATTTTATATAGTTTTTGTAAATAATTTTATCATACGATTTGCTTTAGTTGATTCTGTTTGTATTAATTTTTTAGAATCATTAATCTTATTTAAAGCAATATTTAACATATTACCCATTAATCCCGTTTTAAATTCTTTTGTTTGTAATGATGGATTCTTTGAATAACAATTTCCCGGTGGATCTGATTCTGCCATACCAATTATTCTAGCATTAACCTCCATTAAATAAACTTTTTTATTTATATCGGGTATTATATCATAAGCAAGCATTTTAAAGCATATATAATCATCATTCGCATTACTATTTGGGCATGTCATAGTTTTATATGTTGCTAAAATGCTGTCAGTACATATTTTTTTTATTTGGGGGAAAATTTTTTTTTCAAATTCCCCTGAACCATAATAGGAATTATAATCACCTGGAAAAGTTTTATTATTACATGATGTAGTAATATGAGTTAAAGCATTGAATTTATCTGGTGTATATTCTTTATCAGCAACATACATATATCCATCTGGGTATACATAACTTTCAAAATTTTTACCATATCTTAATATAAAAGCATAAACTCTAAAATGAAATTTTTTTTTTTGATATAATAAAGGTTTGTTAATATATTTTTGAATAATCCAATCAGATTCTTTTTTGTTTTGTTCTAACCAATTAGTAAATTCATTATAATTTCTAACTCTTTTTATACCTTCTTGACGCATACCAAATTCTGGTTTTAATATCCATTCATTTCGTTTCCAAAAAGATGGATTTTTAAATTTTAAAATATCATTAATTTTAAAACAATATGTTTTTGGCAAATAAGGTAAAGATATTGAGTTATTTTTAGCATATTTTACTAAATTTTTATATAATTTTTTTTTATTTCCTAATGCACTTGTATCGACAAAATTTGTAACTATTTTACATTTATGACATGTTTGTGTTAATGAATTGAAAAATGTTACTTGAGAAATATCATTTTGTGTATTTTTCCAATTATCTTTTTTGTCAAAATATCCTGTAATTATCTCATTAAAATAACCATCGTTTGTATAATATGTAAAACTATTCATTTTCATTAATTTTTATTAAGAAAAAAATGAATGGTTAATTAATTTAATTAATTAAATAATTAATATGTTACACATTTTGAATCTTTTGGATTTGTTGGACACCATAATTTTAATTCACTTACTTTTTTGGGTTTCCAATCTTTTGACAAAGATTTATGACTATAATTCCAATTTTCACTAAACGCTTCTATATGTTTTTCTACATTATTAAAATTTTCTTCCCCTTTTTTATTATAAAAAATAACTGCTATACATAATAATATTACAAATATTATTACTAATATATACAAACCAGTTTTTCCTTGCATAAACATTATATATATTTATTAATATATTTTATTACAAATTATAATGATTTTAATTTAGATATTAAATTTCTTGGATTATTATGTTTAAATAATGTTGAACCAGAAACAAATATATTAGCACCACTTTTTATACATACTTCAAAAGTTTTTTCATTTATACCACCATCTACTTGAATATTTAAATTCGGATATTTTGCTTTTAATTCTTCTATTTTTGAAACACAAGAATACATAAAAGATTGTCCACTAAATCCTGGCTCAACTGTCATAACTAATACATAATCTAAATATTCTATATATCCAGACAAATCAGAAATTGGTGTATTTGGTTTTATAGCAATACCAACCTTTAATCCATATTTCTTTATTTTTTTTATAACTTTCATTACATATTCAGTATCATGACAAGCTTCTATATGAAAAGATATGGAATTCGCACCAGATTTATAAAATTCTTCTATCCATTGTAATGGATTAACTATCATTAAATGACAATCTATGAATGCTGTTTGATTCTTTTTTCTTAAACTCTTTAATACCGGAAATCCAAATGTTATATTTGGTACAAATACACCATCCATTATATCCATATGTAACCAGTCTACACCATTCTCAATCATTCTTGATGCTTCGCTTGACAAACTAGCAAGATCAGAACTTAACATCGATGCCGCAATTATTATTTTATTATTCTCCATAATTAGTTCTAATTTAATGATGGTTCATATTCTTTATATTCTTTTTGAAAACATTTTCTCGTTTTTATCCATTTAATTACTCTTACAACTTTTTCGCTTACAGGATAAAAAAAACGAAAACAAAACGAAGGGCATTGATTTAAAGGAGCAGTATTTTCCCATGTCCCACCTATAGAACAACCACTATTACCTAAAGGACCACTAAAATTAACTAAATCACTTCTATCTTCTAAATTTACAAGATTATCAGGAAACCATTTTATACCGTTTTCTGTTTTATCGTTTGCAAAACCAAAAATTCTCCACCATGTACCACTACTAGGATAATTCGCATGACTTCCTTTTGCAACATAAACAATTGGTCTAATACCATATTTAGCCCATTCTATGTTATTATAGTGAGCCCATCTACATTGATCTCCACCATGAGCTGAAAAATACATATTAGTTATTTTTGTTCCTTCTTTATTTATACGAATTCGTACATTTTCAATATCAGCTTGATGTTCTCCTGTTAAATAAATATCCATCCATCTAAAACAATTATTATAACAATAATTAAAAATATAAACTAAATCAATATAATCATCATGTTCTATTACTTTACAATAAAAAGGCACATTATTTATTGTATTCGGGCATGGTTTCGGTATATCAGCAACATAATTTAAATATCTACCAGGTATATCATACTTTTTCTCTAAAGGTAATATAATTTTTCCTTTGGGGCAAAGAATTTTGCGATTTTCTCTAACTTGTATTGGAGGACCACAACATTTCCTGACCTCTTTTAATTTGCCTCCTACACACAACTCGGATTTAGAAATTTGTTCATCTAAATTCATTGGAGTTGTTAATTCTTTATTATGTAAATATAATATCGGTTTAAATTTTTGTAATAAATCCATATTATATTTATAATTAAAAGTCTATTCTTATATTAAAAAATCCTTATTGAATGGGACATCCTTCTTGATCATAAATATCTTCCTCTTCGTCATTAGTATAATGATTACCATCCAATATTTGCTTAACTTCAGCAGAACTTATATTATCCATTTCTACTAAAAGAGCATCTGGATTTTCTATATTTTCACTCGAGGAAGAAGAAATTAACATTTTTTCTAATTTTGTTATTATCTTTTTTTCTATTTTATTGGGAAAAATTATTCTAAATTTTATATACATATCACCACTACTACCATCTTCTTTCGGCATTCCATAATTTGATATTTTTTTAAATTGACTTGGTTTAATTATTTCCCCCTTTTCAGTTTTGACTAAAATTTTACTATTATCTAATAATTTAATTGTAAAATTACAACCACATAATGATTCTCTTAAACTTATAGTTTTTTTTAAAACTAGATTATCTCCCTTTCGTATAAAATGTGGATGTTTCTTTTCTTTTATTCTTACTATGATATCACCAGCAATTATTCCAGGTTCTTGATCACTTTCTTCTCTAAAAAGAATAGCATCTCCATGTTTCATTCCTTTTTTAATTTCAATTTTTAAAATATTTTCACCTTTTACTACAGTTTTTCCCTTACATTTTCCACATATATCATCCGATTTAATAGATTTACCTTTACCCCTACAAGCTGGACATACACCTTGCATTACTTGTCTCATTGGTCCCATTTGTCTAATTTGAGTAAATCTACCAGACCCATTACAAGTATTACATTTTAATAATTTCTTTGATTTACTACCAGTTCCTTCACACAAAGAACATATTATATTTTTCTTTAATCGTAATTTACGCACTGCTCCTAAATACATTTGTTCTAATGGAACCTCTAATTCTACATTTACAGGTGTTCCTTTTCGAATACTATTATTTCGTCGTGCTCCGGGATGCATATTAAATTCATTAAACATATGTCCTGGAAATCCATTTGTAAATAAGTCAAATATATCTCTCGGCATACCACCACCCATTCCATTATTTTGAGCCTTTAATCCTTCTAATCCATGTTTATTGTATATTTCTCTTTTCTCATTATCTTTTAAAATTTCATATGCTCCGGTTATTTTTTTAAATTCTTCCTCATTACCACCTCTATCTGGATGTTCTTTTAATGCTTTTTTCCTATACGCCTTTGTTATTTCTTTTTTGGTTGCATTTCTTGAAACACCTAGAATATCATATAATTCATTATTTTGAGAGGAACTATTATTATTTGGAAAATTAAACATTGTATAATAATCTGTTGATATATATATTTTATATTTATTAATTAATTTTTATATCATATTTAATTCTTTTTTTACTATTTGCGTTAAATATTTAGTTCTATTTTCAATATTATTAGTAATTATAATTATGAATAATATTGAATATCTAACAACTGTTAAGAAAGAATATCAAGAACAACTTAATAATATTATTACACCACATATTTATCAGGGAATTAAACAATTATATAAGGATGTTAAAGAACAATGTAAAAAAATAGGAGATAGAAATATTATGGCTAAATTTCAACAACAAATGAAATTAGTTCCTCAGTGGAATATTGATGTTATAAATAGAGAATCTCAAAGAATTGTTTCTAAATCTCAATGTGAATATTTACAAGATCTTATCGCAGCTGTTTTTTTAAGTAATACTAAAATTCTTTCCGCAACTAGTACAGAGAAACAAATTGATGTTAATGTTCCAACACTTCCAAATTTCATTCATTTTATTTATAAGGAAGTTGCAAGAAGTTTATATAGTCATCCAGATTTAATTAGAGATTATGATATTGATAAATGGGAACAAACAAGAAATTATAGAGAAACAATAAATATTATTAAATTATCTATTAATGATACTGTTAGGAAAAATCTACCTTTTAAAAATATTTTAAATAACTATCTTGATTTTTCTATAAATCCACCTAAAACTAAACCTAAAAAAAAGAAAAGATATGAACCTGAAACTGATAGTGAAAGTGATAATAGTTATGAATCATGGGAAACTGAATCTTTTACAGATAGTGATAATGAAGAGAATGAAGAGAATGAAGAAAATAAAGAAAATAAGCAACAAATATTTGATGAAGAAATAATCGTATCTGCAAATGAAGATGAAGATGAAGATGAAGATGAAGATGAAGATGAAAATGAAGATGAAGATGAAGATGAAACTAAAGAAAATAAACAACAAGATGGTGGAAATCAAAGTTCTATTACAAATATTGAGAATACAAATGAATCAGATATAGAAGAACTTAATATTGATACATATCAAGATGAAAATAAACAACAAGATGGTGAAAATCAAAGTTCTATTACAAATATTGAGAATACAGATGAATCAGATATAGAAGAACTTAATATTGATACAGATGATGACGATGATAATATAGTTAGTTCAATTAATAAAGATTATTATCTTGAAGGTACCAATGTTCAAGATAATAGTATCGTAGAAGATAATATCGTAGAAGATAATATCGTAGAAGATAATATCGTAGAAGATAATATCGTAGAAGATAATATCGTAGAGGAAATAACTAATGGGATTATTAATGATATTGAAGAAATAATTATTGATAATGATGATAATGATAGTAATATTTCTATTCCAGATTTGAACGAAAATATTGAAAAAATTGAAGAAATTGTTATAAATAACAATTTAAATAATCAATTTAGCGAAGATAAAGAAGAAATTATTATTAATTCAATTGATAAAATAATAGATAATGATAAAGTTGAAGATATTCCAATTAATAACGAACTAGAACATTCTGTTGTTTCAATAGAATCAAATCCAGTACAAACTAATAATGTATTTATTCCTCCATTATCAGAATTTTTACAACAGAATTTAACAAATTATGATGAAAATGTTGATGTTTATGCTGATGATGAAGCAGAACCGGAAGATGAAGCAGAACCGGAAGATGAAACTGATATTAAAACAATTCCTTTAACTTCTAATAAGGGATTATCTTTAATAAAATCGTCTAAAATATCAAATAAGAAAAAGAAAAATATTAATAAACAATTTTTATTTTTTAATGATGCGACTGATTTTTAAATTTTGTAAAAATATAATTTTTATTATAAAAAATAATTATTTTTGATAATAAAAAAAATTTATTTATAAATCTAATCACAAATATTAGTTACAATGTTAAATTTTGGTAGAACTATATTCGTTATAATCATTAATAAACCACCAATTCCGGCAGGAATTAATGTTTTTCCTGGTCCAATCCATGTAATAAATCTAACAGGTAATGGTAAAATCCAAGGTATAATTGTGTAACCAATCATAAAAGATACAGTTGGTATTAATGCTAATTTAACTATATTAACAATTGTATCGTTATCAAGTTTTGGCTCACATTTTTTATAAATTGAAATTAAATTTGCTATAAATGCTATTACACTTAATATAATAACTCTTACTGGACCACAAGATAAACAAGGTATAGCCATACCTAAAAAATATAGAAGTCCTCCTGCTATTGTTACAATTGTAGCAATTCCACTTGACGAAAGTGTATTTATAAGTAAGTTAAAATTATCTTTATTTAACCCTGAATTTTCTTGACTAAGACCTAATTTTTTTGTTATTAAATCAATCATAATTTGTTTATATATTAGTATGTTTAGATTTTTTTTAATTTACTTAATTATATATGCTTCTTAATTCTCAATCATATAAACTTTATTCTAATTATTTAACAAATAAGATTTATCCAATGGAATATGATATTCTTTTTATAATTAGTAAATATACTGTAATGCCATTAATTAAAACAGATATTATTTATGTTTCTTATCATACAAAATGTTCATATATTAATGCGATAGTTTATTTAACACGTTCGTATGGAGATAAGATTTATACAGTAAAAAAAGTATTAAATAAACATTTATAATAATTATTATAATACAGAAGATATGGAATTATTATTTGATAAATATCGTCCTAAAAAACTTGATGATATTAGGTATCATAAAGAGATTGCTAATATTTTAAAAACTTTAGATATAAATAATCTTCCTCATATATTAATGTATGGACCTAGTGGATCTGGAAAAAAAACATTATTATATTCATTTTTAGGATATACTAAAAAAACGAGAGTTATACAAAAAATTAAAACTTCTTCATCCAAAGAGGTTCCATTTACAATATATCGTAATGGAACATTTATTGAATTAGATATTAAAGAAATGGGGATGTATTGTAAATTTATTATTCGTGATATTCTTAAAAATATGGCAGAAACAAAACAAGTATCAAATAATTTACAAAAAATTATTGTATTACATCATTGTGAATTATTAAATATAGAATCACAGTTTATTTTAAATAAAATTCTTGAAACACATAGTGTTAATTGTAAATTTATATTAATATCCAATACAATTAATAATATAATGACTTCACTACAAAGTAATTGTATTTGTTTACGAATACAATCACCTTCTCAAGAAGAAATAAAAAATCATATCTTAGAAATAATTGATAAAAATAATATACATTTATCTTCAATACAATTAGATAGATTATTACATGACAATTATAGAAATTTAAAAACATCTATATTACAATTAGAGATTTATGATTTAATTAAATCTCAAAAAGCCAGTATAAATAAAAAAAAAATACAGGAAATAGTAAAACTAATTTTGAAAAAAAGAACTACTTTAACTACTATAAGTAAAATAACATCTTTTTTATATGAATTTATTATGGATAATAATATAAATTCAAATTATATTTTGCTCAATATATATTATCAATTAATAGAGCATTTAGATAAAAATAAAATAAATAAACATATTGAAATTACGGAAATTACATCTAAATACGATATGAGATTAATACAAGGTTCAAAAGATATAATGCATATTCAAGCATATATCTTTAGCTTAATTGAAGAATTAAATAAAATTGAAAAATTAAATAAAATTGAAGAATTAAATAAAATTGCAATATAAATTATTATATTGAACTACTTGTAATATTTATTTTATAGTTTCTTTTTATAAAATAAATATTATTTACTTTATATAATATTTCTATTATATAACTAACAATACCATAATAAAATTTTTTTTATATATAATTTTATTATAGATTTTTTTATTTTTTTTATTTTTTTATTTTTTTTTTATAAATTAGTATTCATAATTATTAATTTTTTCGTTTTCTACTAGTAGTAGTTTTTTTTCGTCCTCGTCTTTTAGGTT
>ERZ651768.100-NODE-100-length-59652-cov-14.935225_pt1 | contig 59652 bp, 49 predicted proteins | sample MGYA00514754_ERZ651768 | MGnify/ENA metagenome assembly ERZ651768
TCGCTAGCTACCTTGGCTTCAGCAAGAATCTCACTTGCCTGCCTGCGAGCATCCGCCATTTGCTCACGGTGCTCCTCCAAGAGTTTTGCAGCCTCGGCATTGAGTTCTGCGGCCCCATCAATAGCTGTCTGGATTCCTTTCTCCCTGCTATCAACAGCATCCACGATCGGACCCCATGCATACTTTCTGAGGATCAACAGGAGGCTAACAAACACAATTAGTGTCCAGACACTCAGCCCCGTATTTATATCATAGAGCCCACCACCCCCTTCACTCTCATGCTGAGCGAACAGCAAGCTGGGGGCAGCTATCATGAGGGTGAGTCCGCAACTTAGCACACGACTTTCTCTCATCGATATCTTCATCATCTTCCAATTTCCTCCCTAACCCTATCGAGTTCTAGCAGAGGACCCGAGAGGATGAGCAAGGAGTGTTCTCCCTTTAGATAAATTTGAAGATGATCGCAATCACGATCCCGAAAAGCGCTGCTCCCTCGACCAAAGAGGCCAGGATGATAGCCGTAGTTGTGATCGTGGCAGCTGCCTCAGGCTGGCGAGCAATTCCCTGCGTCGCACCTAAGCCGATCTGGCCGATGCCAATTCCGGCTCCAATAACAGAGAGCCCAGCACCAATGCCTGCACCCAGAAGGGCCAGGCTGTTTGGATCCATCCCTGATGCAGCTTCTTGGAACATAGTAAACATCTTGTGTTGTCCTTTAGGTAATCGTCTTACGGACGGGTTGAATTCACGAGTTGAGGTGGTCCATCAGTGTGCATGCCGAATAAGTCCAATAAAAACCGCGGAAAGCATTGCAAAAATGTAGGCCTGCAGGAATGCTACAAAAACTTCGAGAGCCATGATCGCTATAACAATCAAAACAGAGCCACCAGCAACAAACCATTTGCCAGGATCACCGATTCCGGCGAACAAAAATATGAAGCCCAGCATAGACAGTACTAGAGTGTGTCCAGCCAGCATATTGGCGAAAAGCCGAATCATGAGCGCAAATGGCTTGGTAAGTTTTCCAAGAAATTCGACTGGTGTGAGAATCACTAGGAGAGCCGCCTGACCAATCGGAGGCAGCCCAGGCGGCGCATAGAAGATCGTCCGCATATAGCCCTTGAAGCCAAGTGCTCTCATCCCGGAAATCTCTACAACGACGAATGTCATGAGCGCGAGCGCGCCGGTTACCATGAAGTTACCTGTCGCCGTTGCACCGAAGGGCATCAGACCCAGCAAGTTCATGAAAAGAATGAAGAAGAAAAGAGTCAGGATATATCCGGTATAAGCGTCTGCGCCGTGTCCAATGTTTCGACGCACCACTTCATCACGGAAGTAAATGACCAGGGCCTCCATCGCATTGGCGAGTCCGCTCGGTGCACGATCAGTATATTTGTCACGCATTGCGCGCCCGATTGGGATAAAAACCAGAAGACAAAGAAGGGCGGCCAGAAACATGAACACCACGTGTTTTGTTGGGGACAGATCAATTGTGAGCCCACCAACATGTAGCGGTTCAAAATGCGGAAGTTGAAACTCAAAACCGCGCCCCAAGATTTTAAACTCGAGTTCACTACCATCTAAGAGATGGTGCAGAAGCATATATTGGAGGTCTGGAGGTCCTTCACTGGAGTGAGCTTGAGCGGACTCCTGTAAGGCCGTGAAGAGAGAGAGGAATTTCACCTATAAAGTCTCTGCATGCTCGGACTTTAAATAAATCGGTTCGATCAAGAGAAGTCCAAAGAAGAATCCAGCAAGTGCCAGTAGCATCGGAGCCAACCCTTCCAAATCGAGGCGAATGGCGACAAAAGCTGCAAGCCCTATGGCAACCATCCTGAGCAGGGTACCACCCACCCATACAGCTAGGAATCGATTCCAGTTGGAACGAAAGCTGAGCATCGCGGCAAAGGCTACGATTTGGATTGGTAGCGCGATGAAGGCAGCAATCACAAGCCCTCTGCGACCCGCAGAATCAAGGAACGGCATAAAAACTAGTGTGATTAGCGCTACGCCTACGAGGCCCGTGAACGCATATTTGGTCACGTTACTCACCGGACTCCGTTCTCTCTATTCCTAGGTTCAATCACGACGTGGTAGTAAAGGCTATAGCCACCTGCACCGGCTCCGATTAAAGCGCCCAGAATCATGACGAACGGTGATGTACCTACTTTAGAGTCCACCCACGCACCAAGAAGCATGAACAACAAAATTGACAGTGTCCATCTCAGGCCGTGCCCAAGGTGTTGGCCCGAAGCTCGCAAGAGCTCGCGGGCACCTTCCCCCTGTTCGTCTTCTCGCACGGTCCTGCGCCCTCATGGGTAGCGGGAGCAACCTCGAAATAGGGTACATAGCCTATCAAGAGCCTGAATAATTTACCGCTTGTGAAAAAAAGAGCAAGCTGGTTCTCTTGGTAATCATATGTATAGTTCGCTCTGCTTGACGCCTAGAAAAACACTGGTCTATCTTCGGCGCGGTTTCACAAGCTCACCGGATTGTACGATCGTTACATATGGGGTAGGATCTGCTATCCATCGGCTTGGCATCAGGGAGAAAGATGTCCACAACTGAACAAAGCGTGATTGTCCAACGCGATGACCTTGAGTTACTAGAACGGGTTGTTGAGGTCTCAAACGCCATGAGACGGGAGGTCGCCAAGCGGATCGTCGGCCAAGATGAAGTAATTGACGAATTGCTCACAGCGCTGTTGGCTAATGGACACGCCCTATTGGTTGGCGTCCCCGGGTTGGCAAAGACACTCTTGGTTCAAACAGTCGCTCAGTCACTTGACCTGGATTTCAGCCGAATACAGTTCACTCCAGACCTAATGCCGACTGACATCACCGGTACCGAAGTGATCGAAGAGGACCGGACTACAGGTCGTCGGGTCTTTAGGTTTGTAAAAGGCCCGATATTTGCAAATGTGGTTCTGGCAGATGAGATCAATCGCACTCCACCTAAAACCCAGGCAGCTCTGTTAGAGGCTATGCAGGAACGGGCAGTAACTGCAGCGGGTGAGACATACTCTCTGGGTAAGCCGTTTTTCGTGCTCGCAACACAAAATCCAATTGAGCAAGAGGGAACGTATCCGCTCCCGGAGGCCCAGCTAGATCGGTTTATGCTTGAGCTTCCGATCTACTACCCCTCTCGGGATGAAGAGGAAGAAGTCGCCACGAGAACTACAGGTGAAGAGGAAGCGGAAGTCAATCCGATTGTTACAGCCTCGGATCTCATTGAATTGCAGCAACTTGTTCGACGAGTGCCCGCCCCACCTTCCCTAGTTTCGTTCGCGGTTAAGCTAGCACGCTCAACCCGCCCCGGACCGGAAGCATTAGATGTAAGTCAAAAATACGTCTCTTGGGGTGCTGGACCGCGTGCTTCACAGTTCCTCGTGCTTGGTGCTAAAGCACGTGCAGCATCTCGTGGATCACCTATGCCTTCTTTGGACGATGTCCGAGCGGTAGCCCCAGCTGTGCTGGCCCACCGTTTGGTCCTGAATTTCCAAGCAGAAGCGGACGGACGTACAACCCGTGGAGTGATTCATGAACTTCTCGAGGAGAGTCGGGATTGGAGTTAGATCGAAGTAACGGAGGTGGCGACCACCCTCCGAGTACCAAACGAAGACCCGATTGGGACAGCGTCCGATGACGGGCGCTATACTCACATTACTCGGGCTTTGCCTGCTTCTGTCCGCTACACTCACCGCAGCACAAACTGCAGCGTTCCAGGTTAGTGAATCCAGGATGCGCACACTTAAGAGTGAGGGATTCAAGGGCGCAGAGGCACTGACACAGGTAAGAAGAAGAGCAGGCAATGTCGGATCAAGTGTCCGCCTGATTACGGATACACTGAATCTTGGGACAATGGGAATTGGCGTTGCTACCGGTGTACTGACCTTGGAACGTGGACCACCGGCACTCGACGTAATGGTCGGTGTGGTGATCATAATCGTGTTCGCGGATGTATTGCCTCGCTCGATTGCTGCCCGCCATCCCGTAAGACTCGCTCTAGCTTCGGCATCAGGACTGCTCAGTCTGACTCAATGGACACGATGGATATCGGTACCAGTTTCCAGGCTTGAGGATGCACTCGTCAAGAACCGAGAAGACGAATTAAGCATGGAGGAGCGAGAACTCAGGGAAATTCAGGAAATCGGTCAAGAAGAAGGTGTTCTCGAAGAGTCAGAAAACCTTCTGGTAGAGCGTGCGTTTCGGCTGGACGAGTTAACGGCCTGGGATGCGATGGTCCCACGAGTCGATATCTTTGCCTGGCAAGAAGATCTAACCCTTTCTGAGATTATTGACGGGCTTCCGGATGTCCCGTACAGCCGAGTCCCTGTATACAAGGATTCAGTCGATGACGTGACAGGTATCCTTTATGTCCGTGAAGCCTATGAACGCATTAGTCAGGGAATGCATGACCTCAAGCTCCACCAAATTTCAAGGACTCCTTTCTTCGTCCCTGGATCTCTTTCCCTTGCCCAACTAATGAGAGATTTTCAGGCAAAGCGCATCCATATGGGTATCGTTGCAGACGAGTTTGGAGGAACAGACGGTCTCGTAACTTTAGAGGACATACTTGAGGAACTTGTCGGGGAAATTCGTGATGAAACCGATGTGGAGGAAGAGGAAATTCTCCGAGTCTCTAGGAACCAGATTGAATGCGATGCCGGCGTTGATGTCAGGGACATCAATCAAGCACTTGGAGTTACCCTACCGAAGCTGGAGCATCGGTCACTGAACGGCTTGATCCTTGAAGAGTTAGGACATGTGCCTTCCGTGGGTGAAAAGCTACTATGTGGTGATGTCCGGATTGAAATCATGCAAGCAACGGAGACTCAGGTTATTAGGGCGCAAGTAACACGGCTAACCGATCTCCAGACATCCAATAACAACTAATGGCCATCGTCATCCCCTTCAGGGGAAAGAAGCCAAGAATCCACTCTAGCGCATTTCTCGCACCCACGGCTGTGCTTATTGGAGATGTAACAGTGGGTGCTGACGCAAGCGTGTGGTTTGGAGCAGTGCTAAGAGGTGACAATCCGGATTATGGAATTGTCATCGGACCACGCACCAGTGTGCAGGACAACTGCGTCGTGCACGTGGGGACGTGGGGACCAACAGTGATTGGAGAAGATGTAACAGTAGGTCACGGAGCTAAGTTCGAGAGTTGCACAATCGGAGACCGAACCTTGGTGGGTATGAACGCGGTTATCCTGCAGAATGCAGTAGTCGGTTGCGAATGCCTCTTGGCGGCAAATACGGTCATCCTAGAGGGTTCTAAGGTCCCGGACCGAAGCTTGGTAGCTGGTGTCCCCGGACAAGTAAAGAAAACGCTAGAAGGGAATGCTGCTTCCTGGATCGAAGGGGGTGGAGAACACTATGTCACCCTCTCACGAGAATACCGTGATGCCGGTATCGGGATACCAGAGAAAGATTGACTCTGCGCGATAAACCACGTAGCAGCAGAAATGATCTGGAAGGTGGGGTCCGTGAGATAGCTCAGCCGAGTTCGTCTACGGACGAAGGATCTTTGAAGACCCAGACAACCCTATGTGACCTGTGCGGTGCACAAATGATTGAACGGCACTGTAAGCTGATTTGTCTCAGTTGCGGCTATCAGCGGGATTGCTCAGACCCTTAATCACGACTGTTCTCTAGGCTGCAAGACCCATGATGTGGGTAAGGTACCAGTCCATCATTGCATCACCCCAGAGATATGTGATAGCGCCGGCAACAGCGAGGAATACCCCGAATGGGATAAGCCGTCTATACAGTGTAGCTACTGGACCATAGACGACTAGACCGCCCAAAGACCCCAGGAAAGCGGTCTCAGCTACCCCCGAGATACCAACAAACGAGCCCACCATCATCATCATCTTGATATCCCCACCTCCCATCGCCTTATCCAAACCGGCCTCTTCTAGTCGTCCGGGAGAGATTTTCTCTATGATGCGCGTACCGGCTGCAGCGATGAACCAGAGGAAGGTATAGCCGACCAGTGCTCCTCCTACTGCACTAACCCAACCTATGCCGCCTGGCAAAAACGACATCGCGAGACCAAGTATCGTTCCTCCCAGTGAAAACTCATCCGGGATGATGTAAAAGCGAGCATCAGAGATCGACATCCCTAGGAGCAGACAGAGAAATACGCTCCCCCTTAGTGCCTCCCCACTGAGACCATGGATCATGAATATCCCCGCACACAACAGTCCGGATGTCAGCTCAACAACTGGATATTGGACGGGAATTAGCATTGAGCAGTAGCGGCACTTCCCAGATAAGATTAGCCAGCTCAGAACAGGTATGTTGTCATACCATCTGATGGCACTAGAGCATTCTGAACACCGGGAACCCGGAGATATGATCGGCAGATCTAGAGGCCACCTAGTTGAGCAAATATTCAAAAGCCACCCGACAGCGAGACCAGAAAGGCCGGCTACGCCTGGGACTAGCCAAGCCTCGTCCACTAGTCCTCCGTCTTGGTCAATTCGTAGAGAAGGATCGCACCTGCAATCGCAACATTGAGGGAATCGACTTGTCCTGAGATCGGTACCCTCACCATATGGTCGGCGGCATCCAACACGGCCTCGCGAGGACCCGCCCCTTCATTCGCCAAAACCAATGCAAACCCCCTATCGTCGGGTTTTGCCTTAAGACTTGGCGCTCCTGGATCCGCTACCCAAATCGGTACTCCTACTTTGGTTATCTCACGAATAGCCTCCTCAGCCGTAGCATGAGCAACCGACAACCGAAAAACCACACCTGCTGATGCACGCACAGTCTTTGGAGCCCATGTGTCCGCAGTCCCGTCCAATGTGATGACCGCGTCAACGGGGAATGCTGCAGCTGCCCGGATGAGTGTCCCCACATTCCCCGGGTCTTGAACGCCATCAAGCACCAGGTAGCAGCCACCAACTTGGAGGATATCCTGAAGCTCCATTTGCTGTTCTTTACAGACCATTAGGATACCCTGGGGATGCTTCGTATCCGCCAGCACTGCTAATTCTTTCTCACTAACACTCGTAATATCCAGATTCTCCTTTCTGATATGCTCAGCTAATTCAAGTCCCGCGGTTGTAGATTCAATCCTTTCTGATGCCACCACAAATCGGACTTCTGCCCCGGCATCGATAGCTTCCTTCACAGCCCGCACACCCTCAACAAGGACGAGCTCTTCCCTTTTTCTCGACTTCCTATTCCGTAACCGACCTAGGAGTCGACACTTCTGCTGGCTCAGATCCACTAAGCCCACCACTTTTTGTGAGCTTGGACTTCAACTGAACACCCATTTAGCTGATGACGCACTTATCTCCTCCTATCGCACTCACGATCGCCGGAAGTGACAGCGGTGGTGGTGCTGGTATTCAAGCGGATCTCAAAACGTTTTCCGCTTTTGAGGTATACGGTACGAGCGCTGTCACTGCTGTGACAGCCCAAAACACTGTTGGCGTTAGGTCCATTCACGCCGTACCCATAGCAATAGTACGAGCCCAAATAGATGCGGTCGTGACTGACCTCCGTCCTAATGCTTTGAAGACCGGGATGCTCAGTAATGAGGGACTTGTATGCGAAGTTGCCACAGCGATACGTGAACATAGGCTCAACCGATATGTCATGGATCCGGTGATGGTCGCTACGAGTGGAGACAGACTCTTGGATTCCGGCGCAGAGAAGTCACTGCTGAACGAGCTCCTTCCTCTTACAACTCTAATTACTCCAAACCTGCATGAGGCTGCCGTCTTGGTAGGTCAGCCGCTTAAGTCACTTAAGGATCTTCAAGCCGCAAGTCGAAACTTAGTGGAGCGGGGGGCGGGGGCTGCACTTATTAAGGGAGGGCACCTTGAAGGGGATGCCATAGATATTCTTTGGGATGGATCAGAAGAGCGTATCTGGCGACGGCCGAAGATTAATACGACACGAACTCATGGGACTGGCTGCGCGCTCTCTGCTGCAATCACTGCGGGACTCGCTCACGGTGAAGACCTCGGCGACGCAGTTAACAGAGCGATCCAATTTGTTATCCGAGCAATTAGAACCGCGCCCCAGCTCGGTAGGGGTACGGCTCCGGTGAATCATTCGGCGGATGCCACTTGAAGTCGAGCACTAATGCGAGAAACAAGCTGCTCGAGTATCCGATCAGAGGATCATCCCCGCGACCGTAGCTGTCATAAACGCGGCGATCGATCCAGCAATCATCGCGCGCAAACCCAATCGGGCTAGATCATGCCTCCGTGAAGGAGCAATACCACCGATCCCTCCTAGTTGCACTCCAATTGACATGAAATTCGCGAAGCCCGATAACGCGTAAATGGTGATAATGATCGACCGCGGTTGAAGATCATTTTCGCTACCCAGTGTCGCCGCTAATTGCAGGTATGCGTAGAACTCATTTAAAACTGTTTTTGCACCAATCAAAGATCCGACCATAGGAGCGTCAGCCCAGCTCACACCCATAAGCCACGCGAGTGGAGATAGAAGCCATCCTAGGATCAGCTCGAAGGTGAGTCCGTCGATACCTACTAGACTACCTAACCCACCAAGCAGGCCGTTCATCATGTACACCAGAGCGACAAATGCAAGCAGCATTGCTCCAACGTTCAGCGCCAAGAAGAGTCCCTCCGACGCTCCTCGCGCTGCGGCATCAATCACGTTCACGTCCGAAGATTCGATGCTAACTTCAAGATTCCCAGATGTCTCCGGCTTACCATCCTCAGGATACATCAGCTTGGCAACAACTAGTGCGGCTGGTGCAGACATGACTGAGGCAGCGATAAGATGTCCGGCAATATCCGGAAAGTACGCCATAAGAAGGCCCACATACGCAGCAAGTACACCTCCTGCTACTGTGGCAAAGCCCCCAGTCATGACCACCATAAGCTCCGACATCGTCATCTTCTCGACGAATGGTTTGATAAGGAGGGGCGCCTCAGTCTGGCCTATGAAGATGTTCCCCGCTGCGCACATAGTTTCGGCACCAGAGGTCCCCATAGTACGCTGCATCACGAACGCTATACCCCTCACCGCTAGCTGCATGATGCCAAGGTGATAGAGGACCGTCATCAGAGATGAGAAAAAGATGATAGTGGGCAAAACATTGAACGCGAAAAACGCCCCTGTGTTCGCTACCTGACCGGGCATCTCCGAGAACTCACCCTGCCCCACAGTCCCAACTCCCACCGGCACATTTTCGTACACTAAGTTCCCGAAAATGAAGCTGGCACCGTCAACAGTGAAACTGAGAAGCGCAACCATTACGCTATTAATCACATCAAAAAAATTAGCCCCGATGTCCGTTCTTAAGATGAAGAACGCAAATAGGATCTGGAGAGAAATACCCCATATCACGATTCGCCAAACCACATTCTTTCGGTCAACACTCAGCACCCAGGCAATAGCTACAAGGAAGGCAAGGCCCAGGATTGACCGTAGACGTTCTACTAGGGGTAAGTCGAGGGATCCCTCCGGAACAGAAATCTGGTTCACGGCCTGGGAAGCTGTCTGCATCACCAAAGAAGGATAGGGAGCAATCTCAGCTCCCATACTTTGCCATGCACCCGTCAAAATCAGAGTCACCGCTGTTACCCAGAGGACGGCAACGGCTGGCCCTGGTGCCTTCATTCGGGTGATCATCTCCTCGAATAAGCGTAAACCAGACCCAATATCATTGGAACAACACCGAACCAACAACAACCAACGCAGAGAGATCATGGTTTGCCGTCACACGATCTCATACGGCAACACCTTCCCAGCTTTAATCATCCCAGACGACAACAAGGGTGCCATTATGGCAGTTATCCGCCGTAACCCCGGCCAAACCGGCGTGTAATTGCAGTAGTTTTACGGCATAGCTATTGCACTAACAGACCTGAGATAGAACAACGCCTACCAGCGGATATTGAGGAGAATATGAGCAAAGTTATTGGGATTGATCTAGGTACAACCAACTCTGTCGTCGCAGTAATGGAGGGCGGTGAGCCGGTGGTCATCCCGAACTCAGAAGGTGGGCGGACAACCCCATCGGTGGTGGCATTTACGAAAGAGGGTGAGCGTTTGGTAGGTCAGGTAGCACGCCGCCAGGCAATCACAAATCCAGAAAACACGATCTTTTCGATCAAGCGGTTCATGGGCCGAAAGCATATTGAGGTCTCCGAGGAAGAGAAGCTCGTTCCTTACAAGGTCGGTCCTGACTCTAGCGGCAGGGTGCAAGTCACGATTCCGAACGCAGAAAACAAGGCCTTCAGTCCACCTGAAATCAGTGTCATGATCCTTCAGAAAATGCGACAGACCGCTGAGGACTACCTGGGAACTAAGGTGAGCCAAGCCGTCGTGACAGTCCCTGCATATTTCAATGATGATCAAAGGCAAGCCACGAAAGACGCTGGAAAGATTGCCGGTCTGGAAGTGCTCCGAATTGTGAACGAGCCTACGGCTGCCGCCTTAGCGTACGGTTTAGAGAAGCAAGCTGAAGAGAAAATTGCCGTTTTTGACCTGGGTGGGGGTACTTATGACATCTCGATTTTAGAGTTGGGCGACGGAGTATTCGAGGTCAAGTCGACAAATGGTGATACACACCTAGGGGGTGATGATTACGACCAGAGAATCATCACCTGGCTCGTGGATGAGTTCAAGCGTGACCAAGGGATCGACTTGTCTCAAGATCCAATGGCTCTTCAGCGACTGAAGGAAGCTGGAGAAAAAGCGAAAATGGAACTCTCAACGACTATGTCGTCAGACATAAATCTTCCATTTATCACAGCCACCCAAGACGGTCCTAAGCACCTAAACTACACGCTCTCAAGGGCTAGATTTGAGCAGCTCGTTGAGGATCTTAACCAGCGCACGATTGAGCCGATGAAGAAGGCCCTAGCGGATGCTGGTCTGACAACAAATGACATCGATGAAGTGATTCTCGTCGGAGGATCAACCCGTATCCCGAAGGTCCAGGAAATTGTTAAGGACTTCTTCGGGAAGGAACCTCACCGGGGTGTGAACCCGGACGAAGTCGTAGCAGTGGGTGCTGCGATACAGGGTGGTATACTTGCTGGGGAGGTCACAGACGTCCTCCTGCTCGATGTGACACCGCTGTCTCTAGGTATTGAGACGCTCGGAGGGATCCGGACGACCCTCATTGAGCGAAACACCACTATTCCAACCAAGAAAGCGGAAGTCTTCTCCACTGCGGAGGATAATCAGACAATAGTCGAGATCCACGTGCTCCAAGGTGAACGGAAAATGGCCATCGACAATAAAACGATCGGCAAGTTCCAACTCACCGGTATCCCACCAGCACCAAGAGGGATGCCTCAAGTGGAAGTCACCTTTGACATCGATGCGAATGGGATCCTGAACGTATCCGCTAAGGATCGTGCTACTGGTAAAGAACAGGAAATACGGATTGAAGCATCGAGTGGGTTATCCGATGCCGAAATTGATCGGATGGTGCAGGACGCCGAGGCACACGCTTCCGAAGACGAAGAGAACCGAGAGAACGTGGAGGCTCGTAATCAGCTCGACTCCCTTGTCTACCAGGTCGAAAAAGATACGGATGAGTGGGGCGACAAGGTTGATGAGGCGACGAAGAATCGTCTTGAATCAGCACTTGAGCAGGCCAAGGAAGCTCTCAAGGGAGATAATACCGACACACTTAGCACTGCACGGGACGAGCTGATGCAGGCATTCAGCACAGCTGGACAAGAGATGTATCAAGCTCAAGCTTCCGAAGCTGGGGGTGAAGAAGCAAATCCTGAGGAAGGAAGCACAGGCGAAACCCAGGCTGGTACCGATGAAGATGTGATCGAAGCTGATTATGAAATCGTGGAGGAGGAGGACTGAGCCACAATACCTTACATGGAAGCCATAAGGCCTCAGAGGTAAAGAGCTAGCGGAACCAGAGAGTTCAACATTTCCTAAGGAGTCTGGAAATTGGATCTACCTAAGGTCTTTATGTGTAGTTATGCCATCCGGTTTGCTCAGGCGGGCCTTTGTAACACTGAGAATTGATTTGGGAAGGAGCTAAGATGTACGACCCCCTTCGTGCGAAGGTTAAGGTGGTGTTTTATAGCGCTATCGCCTTCCTGTTCGGACTCGCGATTACCAGCGGGCTCGGATGGACGAGTAAGTCATATGCGATGCCCCTCATTGAAGAGACAGCGCAAATATCCCCGGAAGCAGTTCAGCCGGCACTAGATCTCAGCCAAGCATTCACAAATCTTGCGGATGCGGTTACACCAGCAGTGGTGCGGATAGAAGCTCGTAGGCCTGTGACAGCTGCTAACCAGGAAGTTCCTGATGCATTCCGCCGCTTCTTTGATGCGCCAGAAGGGCAAAACCAACCTCCATCGCAGGGGCAAATCGCCGGAGGCAGCGGATTTGTGGTCTCTGCAGACGGATATATTCTTACCAACAACCATGTCGTCGAAGGAGCGGACGAGATTAAGGTCTACTTTCCTGACCGACGTTATTTCGATGCAGAAATTATCGGAACTGACCCTTTCACTGATGTAGCTCTCATAAAGGTCAATGCCGGAGAATCTCTTCCAGCACTTGCTTTTGGTAATTCTGACAACGTAAAGGTCGGAGAGTGGATCCTCGCAATTGGTAACCCTGGATTTGGTAATTCTGCGGCTCTTGATTTCACTGTCACGGCTGGGATCATCAGCGCACGTGGTCGGCCACTTCAGCTCCTTCAGAACGAACTGCGCTCCGACCCAAGATTCGGCGATCAAGCTTCCCGCTGGGCGATTGAAGATTTCCTTCAAACTGACGCGGTTATCAACCCAGGAAATTCGGGTGGACCGATGGTCAGCCTCAACGGTCAAGTAGTGGGCATCAATTCCGCAATCGCCTCTACGACTGGAGCCTACCAGGGATACGGATTCGCTATCCCGATCAATCTTGCCCGCCGTGTGATGGAAGATCTAGTTGAGTATGGTTATGTGAAGCGACCAAGAATCGGCGTGGAAATTATCACAGCCACGGCAGAAGACGCTGAGGTATACGGACTACCTTCCGTCTCCGGAATCCTAGTTCAGGCAGTAGGCCCGGAAGGACCAGCCAGCGGAAAGCTTGAGCCCGAGGATGTAATCGTAGCCCTGGATGGTAAATCAGTCGGTTACGTCGCGGAGTTGCAGGCACAAATTGCTCAGCGCCGACCTGGTGACCGAGTCAGCCTCACCGTTTATCGGGATGGCGGTCCCATAGACGTGTCCATTCAACTTGATGAAGCTCCCATCAATAGTTCACCCGCCAGCGTTTCAGAACGGACCATCCACTCCGAAGAACGCTTGGGTATCAATGTGGAAGAACTCGATCAAGAACTCGCAGCTGAATTAAGGTTCCCTGAAGCCGGGGGTGTCGTGCTAACTCAGGTTACACGAGGAAGCCCGGCTCAGCGGAGAGGGGTGGGGCAATATGTGGGGAACAAGTTGATTCGGGTGAACGCTGCAGACATCGCTACGCCCGAAGATGTACGTGATGCACTCGATGTGGTCGAAGGAGGTGAAATCGTCTCACTCCACTTTGAGAACCGGGATGGAACGGGACGTGTAGTCAATGTTCGCATGCCTAGTTGAAGAGTTACCGTAGCGAGATAAGTGCGGCGCCAGAGGCGCCCGCACTCCTTGCTTTTTGTAAGCCCTTTTTCGAGATGATAGAAACCCCTCCGTTGAACGATTCTTAGTACCGGTTTTATCTTCTCTTTCGCCTGCGAAAGTGGCGGAATTGGCAGACGCGCGGGATTTAGGATCCCGTGGCCTTAGGCCGTGGGGGTTCGAGTCCCCCCTTTCGCACTCTGCCACCTAATGAATTTACCGTAAGGACCTATGAGCGTAGACGCTTCCAGCCTTGAGATCTCCGTGGAGGAGAAAGAAAACTGGCGCCGTAGCATGGAGGTTACAGTTCCGGCAGATGTTGTGCGCAAGGAGGAAGTACGTGCTGCTGAAAAACTCGCTTCCCGCGCACAACTTAAAGGCTTTAGAAAGGGCCGAGTTCCGAGACAAGTGATCGAGTCCAGATTTGGGGGCTCCTTACGACAGGAAGCTTTGGACAACTTAGTGGGTGAAGCGTACAAGAAGGCACTGGCCTTAAAGGAGCTCCGTCCAATAAGTGAAGGCGAGATCCAGAACATCAATTATAGGCCAGAGGAGGACCTGGTATTTTCGATCGTTTTTGACGTTCACCCGGAAATAGAGATCAGCCGTCTCGGAGGATTTGCTGTCGAGCGACCAGTTACTGAGGTCACTAACGAGCACGTAGATAAAGTGCTAGACCGGATTAGAGAGCAGAACGGTGCATGGAAGCCTATAGAAACAGGTTCTCCGGAAGACGGCAATCTCGTCTCCGTCAACATCAGAAGATTGGATGGTGATCAATCAGATGAAGACCGGGAATACGAGTTCATCTTAGGCCAGGGAGACGCACTTCCTGACATTGAAGTAGCAATCAAAGGTCTTGAATTAAATAAGAAAGGAGAGTTTGACATCTCCTTTCCCGATGATTTTCCCGACGAGGACCGCCGAGGAGATCTAGAGCGTATCGAGCTTACGTTCTTGGGCCGCAAAGAATTAGAACTGCCCGAATTAGGGGATGACCTTGCCAAACAGGCTGGTGAATTCGAAACGCTGGATGATCTGAAGGTAGGTGTACGCGATGACCTACAGAAAGAAGCTGGCAATCAGGCTGAAGCGGTAGTGAGGGGTCGTCTACTAGATCTTTTGGTCGAGGCCAATCCCTTTGATGTTCCAGTGTCAATGGTTGACCGCTATATAGACGGAGTTATTGGCGAAGAGTCGAAGAACCTAGAGCCTGACAAACTCAAGGATGTACAAGATTCGATTCGGCCAGAAGCTGAGAAAGCTGTGAAGCGTATTCTTATCTTAGAAAAGATCGCTGAAACTCAGTCGTTAACGGCAACCGACGAAGAAGTCGATGCTCGAATCACAGAAATCGCAGAAGCTAATGATAGCACAACAGAAAACATTTACGCGAACCTTCAAAAGTCAGGTCAGCTTGAAATGCTCAAACGAGAGCTCACCGAGAAAAAGATTTTTTCATTCATAGAGAAACAGTCAGAAATCACCGACGGTACAGCAGCCTAGCGACACTGTCAGAGAGAAAAACCATGTCTATATACCCTCCCTATGTGATTGAGCGGACCAGCCACGGCGAACGCAGTTACGACATCTTTAGTCGTCTACTCATGGACCGAATTATTTTCCTGGGTAGTGGCATTGATGACAATGTGGCCAATATCATCGTGGCCCAACTGCTTTTTCTGGATGCTGAGGACCCGGAACGTGACATCTTCATGTACATCAACTCGCCAGGAGGGGGCGTTTACGCAGGGATGGCAATCTATGACACAATGCAGCACCTGCGCGCGCCCGTTTCGACGTTCTGCGTAGGAATGGCCGCTTCCATGGGAGCAGTACTTTTGGCAGCTGGCGCCAAGGGAAAACGCAGTGCACTGCCAAACTCCCGTATCATGATTCATCAACCTTCAGGAGGATCCCAGGGCACAGCCGCAGACATAGAAATCGCGGCAAAAGAAATTTTGCATATTCGTGAGAGGCTGAATCTTCTGATTGCAAAACATACTGGACAACCGGTGGAAACGATCCAGGAAGATGCAGATCGGGATCGCTTCATGAGCCCCAAGGAAGCAGTCGAGTATGGGCTCATTGACCGGGTCTTAGAAGGTCCAGTTCAAACAACAACTGTTAAATCCTCGGACTCAGAAAGTAGCGAATGAAGATTCTTGCAAGATCAGATTCTGAGAGGTGCGTAGCCAATGACAAGTGATAAGGACCTTCGCTGCAGTTTCTGCGGTAAAGACAAAGAAACCGTTAAGAAGTTTATCAGTGGGCCAAACGTCTATATCTGTAACGAGTGTATTTCACTTTGTAACGAAATACTGGCTGAAGAGGACGAGCTCGCGACTAACGAGCAAGCAATTCCTAGCCCAACTCCCGAAGAAATTAAATCTAGCTTGGACCAATACGTTATAGGTCAGGAAGCTGCTAAGAAATCTCTAGCAGTCTCGGTCTACAATCATTACAAGCGAGTGAATCATCATGGTGTGCTCGATGAGGTTGAGATCGAGAAAGCAAATATCCTGCTTATCGGACCAACAGGAGTAGGAAAAACGTTACTTGCGCAGACACTTGCCCGAATGCTCCATGTTCCGTTCACGATCGCAGATGCAACGACACTGACTGAAGCAGGTTATGTCGGTGAGGATGTGGAAAATATCCTCGTGCGACTCCTCCAAGCAGCCGACTTTAATATTCCAGAGTGTGAGCGGGGTATCGTCTACATCGATGAGATGGACAAGATCGCCCGCAAATCCGAGAACCCATCAATTACCCGAGACGTCTCTGGGGAGGGTGTCCAGCAAGCACTTCTAAAGATACTCGAGGGCACTATAGCATCAGTGCCTCCACAGGGAGGCCGGAAGCATCCGCAACAGGAATATATTCAGGTGAATACCCGGAACATCCTCTTTATCTGTGGAGGTGCATTCGACGGGCTTGAGAAGATCGTTGAAGCGCGTCTGGGGAAGAGGCAGATCGGCTTCACAGGTGAAGAGCTTGAAAAGACAGATGATGACAACATCATGCGTTGGGTCGAGCCAGAGGATCTGCAGCGGTACGGGTTGATCCCAGAATTGGTTGGACGGCTCCCAGTATGTGTACACTTGGAAGAACTTGATGAGCGATCTCTCGAACGCATCCTCGAAGAACCCAAGAACGCGCTGGTAAAGCAATACCAAAAGATGTTCGAACTCGAAGGCGTTGGTCTTACTTTTGACCGAAAGGCGATCAAGGCCATTTCACGCAAGGCGTTAGAGCGGGGCACAGGGGCCAGGGGCCTCCGCTCAATCATTGAAGGTATTATGCGGGACTTGATGTTTGAGATCCCATCACGGACAGATGTTAGCGAAGTAGTCATTACCTCGGAATGTGTTGAACAGGGCACAGCTCCGCTTCTATTACTAAACGCTGAGGAACAAAAACTAGAAGCGTAGTGCCAGGAAGAACTACAAATCCATCTCAAGAGCCATTTGGCAGCTTGAGCTTGAGAAAAAAATGTCGCCTAGACGACGATTATCTGATGCCGAACCATCCCCTCGGTGCGTCTCTGTTGTGAGCGCGACCGAATGTGTACGATAGGCCCCAAGCAAACCCTCTCGCTCACTCGAGTCAAAGAATGGCAAAGCTCATCCGGGCTGAAGATCAAATTGAGGTACCTGACCGTTTACCGGTAATCGCGCTTCGAGACCTCGTCTTCTTCCCTTATTCCGTTCTACCTCTACTCATCGGACGCAGTCGCTCTGTCACAGCCCTTGAGGAAGCAGGGTTAGACAAGGATCTAGTCCTCCTCGTTACCCAACGGGACTCGGCAATCGATGATCCCGGAAGTGGAGATCTATTTCGCATAGGAACAATCGCTCGAATCATCCAGGTCACACCTCTACCAGATGGAACTTCGCGGGTAATGCTAGAAGGACTCGGACGTGCTCGGATCCGGAGGCTCACAACCAAGACCAAGGCTCTACGAGCTACTGTCGAACTATTGACCGCTCGCGAAGCAGAGTCAGATGGTGAAGCGGCAGCGAACGCTCTATCACTCACTCAGACCGTAGCAAGCCTCTACTCAGAATATACTCGTCTCCACGAAAGGATTCCTGAAGAGCTTTCTGGGATTCTCTCTGCCGAGGGAGACCGTGTCCGATTCATTCACCTGGTCGCCGCACACCTTATCTTGCCCGCGCTGGACAAACAGGAGCTGTTGGAAACCATAGATCCGATCGAGCAATTGGAGATCTTACGCCAATTGCTAACACGCGAACTTGAGATCATGCGTATCGAGGCGAAGCTCGACCGGCAAATTCAACTGCAGCTGAAAGAAGAAAAAACGCCTAATCTTGTGCTTGGCCTTGGGGGAATCCGGAAGGACTCGTCACAGGAAGACTTAGACGAGTGGAAGGAGATCGGACAAGCTATTCATGACGCCCATCTTCCTCCTCAGGCTCTGGACCTGGCAAATAAGGAATTGGGCCGTCTGAAGAAGTTGAATCCTGTTGCTCCAGAAGCGGCCGTCATTCGAACACACCTTGATTGGATTGTCGAGCTCCCATGGACTGCGCGATCCCAAGACAATTTATCAGTAGAACATGCCTCACAAATCCTTGATTCCGATCACTTTGGTTTAATCGAAGTGAAAGAGCGGATTCTCGATCACGTTGCAGTGCTGTCCCTAGTGCGTGAGATGCGTGGACCAATTCTCTGTCTAATTGGACCTCCAGGGGTAGGCAAGACCTCGCTAGGCCGAAGCATTGCTCTCGCTTTAGGGCGGGAATTCGTGAGAGTGAGCCTCGGTGGTATCAGGGATGAAGCCGAGATTAGAGGGCACCGGCGCACCTACGTCGGCGCATTACCAGGACGAATAATCCAAGGCATGCGCCGAAGTGGTACACTTAATCCAGTTTTCCTGCTTGATGAGATAGATAAGCTAGCCAGGGACTTCCACGGAGACCCCGGTGCAGCTCTCCTGGAGGTACTGGATCCGGAGCAAAATGCGAACTTCACAGACCATTACCTTGAACTTGATTACGATCTCTCCGACGTCCTCTTCATAGCAACGGCCAACACACTCCAGGGCATCCCCGAGCCACTGCGCGACCGCATGGAATTGATACGGCTTCCAAGCTATCTGGATACGGAGAAACGAGAGATCGCGATGCGTTTCCTTTGGCCAAAGCAGATCAAGCGTCACGGACTGAGCGTGGAGGAGATTGTCCTATCTCCTGCAGCAGTACATGATGTGATCGAACGATATACCCGTGAAGCTGGCGTTAGAGAGCTCGAGAGGCGGTTATCACGGATTGCTCGGAAACTAGCCCGATCTGTAGCAGATGGCCGCAAGATTTCCAACATATTAGAGCCTCAGAACCTCAAGGAACTGCTTGGCCCTCGTCCCTATGCTCCTCCTGATCGAGACGAGAACAGTGACCGGATCGGTATTGCTAATGGCCTTGCTTGGACCGCTGCAGGAGGTGCTGTCCTAGATGTCGAGGTAGCTGTGGTTATGGGAACTGGTAACCTCAGGCTCACGGGCACTCTCGGTGAAGTCATGAAGGAATCCGCTCACGCTGCGGTCACATACGCCCGTTCACGCTCTTCCCTCCTTAACCTCGACCCCCAGTTCCACGAGAAAATTGATGTTCACATCCACATTCCAGAAGGTGCGACCCCGAAAGATGGTCCTTCCGCGGGAATTACAATCGCTGTCGCACTAATCTCAGCCTTGATTGAAAAACCGACACGTGCGGATGTTGCTATGACTGGAGAAATCACCCTCCGGGGTCGCGTACTCTCGGTCGGGGGTCTCAAAGAAAAGGCTGTCGCAGCACTTAGGGGAGGCATACGCCGAGTGGTACTTCCTGCTGCAAATGCACCCGATCTCGAACTTCTACCGGAGGAGGTTCACGCGGGTGTGGTATTTGAGCTAGTCAATACGATGGACGAAGTGATGGATGCTGTTTTAGTTGAAAGTCCAATTAATCAAAGAACACAGGTAGCTACCCCTGGGCTCGGGTTGCCGTATTCACACGGATGAAGATTCGAACTGTTGAGTATTCAGGAACACTAGCTAAGCCCGGAGGGGAAATTCCTGGCACGCTTCCTCAGATCGCTTTCTTGGGCCGATCGAACGTTGGAAAGTCTTCCTTGATCAATACGCTTCTCAAAAGGACTCGCAGCAAGTTAGCTCATGTGTCTGCAACCCCTGGAAAGACAAAAACCATCAATTTTTTTCTGGTAAATAAGCGCTTCTTTCTGGTTGATCTGCCTGGTTATGGCTATGCCCGAGCACCGAAGCCTATGCGAGATTCCTGGATAGAACTGATAGACTGGTATCTAAGAGAGACCAACTACCTTAAGGGGTTGGTGCACTTAATAGATGCTCGGAGAAAGCCAACAAAACATGACTTGGAGATGGCATCATACCTTTCTAAACTAGGTATCCCTGCTGTAGCCGTACTCACAAAAATGGACAAGCTAAAGAAAAGCCAGTGTCTTCCTGCCGTCGAATGTGCTTGTGAGGAGTTGGGTTTTGATGAAGACCAGATAGTCCCTTTTTCTTCAAAAACTGGAGTGGGTCGTAAAGCTTTACTTGAAGCTCTGGACGATCTAGTAACGGAAGCCGGGGCAGCTTAAACCTGCTGCGTCAATCACTTATCGATAAATATCGAGTACAAGGTTCGGGTGAGGTCATCCATCTAATTCGTACTTAGAAATCTTCCTGTAGAGAGTCCTTTCCCCAATCCCTAAGAGCTTAGCAGCCTTCCGGCGATTCCCTCCTACCGAAGATAGTACGGCTGAAATCGTTTGACGTTCTACGTCTTCCATAGTCATTCCAGGTCGAAACACGACAGGTTCATCGAGTGGAGAGCTTAGCTTCCATCCAGAATCTGCGACGGGAAATTCCTCGGAGACTTCAATGCCGCGCTGTGAAGTTAAGGCTCCAATTTCTATGACTGAATCAATCGGTTTATCACCAGATACAGATCCCACTGTACCTATGACGGTTTCACCATTGGTCGTAAGACCTTCACCGCGCCGATAAGCCTCGAACTCTCTTCTTAAATCATCCATATCGAGGCGAAGATCTACCAACGTTCGGAATACGAACTCGAGTTCCGGTTTCAGATGCTTTTGGACTTCGCCTGAATGCACAGTTTGATCGATCAAAGCGGGCAAGAGAGCTTGCCCTCCACCTGCGCGAACCTCCTCAGGAATATCTTCGGGCCGTATCACCCGGCCTGGAGCTAGAACAACCATGGATTCAACCAGATTCTTGAGTTCTCGGACATTACCTGGCCACGAGTAATTTACGAGAATCTCCATCGCATCTGAGGAGATACCGTGGAAGTCACGATCATGCCGATTAGAAGCTTCTAGCACGAATGTTTCTACAAGAGTGGGGACATCCGCCTTCCGGTCACGGAGCGCTGGAAGGGTTATAGAGAGGACATTTAGGCGAAAGTAAAGATCTCTTCGGAATCTACCGAGAGATACCAGTCTCCGGAGGTCCTGATTTGTGGCGGCAACGATTCGAACATCAACCTTGATACTCTTCTCGCCACCAACTTTATGAAACTCTTTCTGTTCAAGCACCCGGAGGAGTTTGGTCTGCGTTAACAAAGCCATATCACCGATCTCGTCCAGGAATATTGTCCCACCATTTGATATTTCAAACAGTCCTCGACGGGAAGCAATCGCACCGGTAAAAGCCCCTTTCTCGTGTCCGAACAACTCTGATTCCAGCAGTGTATCTGAAAGCGCGGCGACATTAACTGCTATAAAGGGTTCATGCCGACGTGGTGAGAGTGCATGAATTCCTCGTGCGACCAGCTCTTTTCCCGTCCCCGATTCTCCGGTAACAAGCACGGTAGATTCAACCGGTGCGATTTGTACTACTCGTTCGAGCGCTTCGATCATCGCATCCGTCTCACCAACAATACCGGTTAAACGCTGAAGGCGCCGGCGCTCAATGAGACGGCTCCCGAGAAGGATCACGTCACTAGTCAATGAAGGATTATCAAATACTTCATCAACATCCTGACTCATCTCTGCGACCAATGGCTGTGAACTGATTACGAAAACAGGTATGTGGAGCTTGTCACGGGCCTGAATGACTAAGGAACTTTGTCCTTGTTCAGCCCCTCCAGTCAGTACGAGTAGAACGGCGCCGTCCTCGGCTGATAGCTCTTCGTCAGGCGTGACTAGGTCAGTGGAATAACCGGAAGACTTGAAACCATCGCGCAGAAGACCAGCGGTAGACAGGTCATGGGTCGAAATCAGTACTTGATCCTCATTCACGACAGATCTCCCTGCTCATCGTGAGGCACACGCTCATTTCTAAGTAGCTCTGCGGCGTGAGCAACCAGCGGTTCAAGCACCGACAGACCATCCCTTACTCCCCCTGGACTCCCGGGAAGGTTCACAATGAGTGTCTGGCCACGGGTTCCACACACACCTCGTGAAAGCACTGAAAAGAGCGTGCTCTCGCGACCTACTCTCCGTATCTCCTCGGCTATCCCAGGAGCCTCACGGTCTAGTACAGCACGTGTCGCTTCAGGGGTGACATCACGCATGGTCAGCCCGGTTCCTCCAGTGGTCACTAGCAGATCGAGATCCAATTCATCTACCCAAGAGATCAGTATCCGTGTGATTGCTGAAGTCTCATCAGGAACTACTTCACGCGCTGCCACCTGATACTCGTGGGTCGCGCACCACTCCGTGATTAGTGATCCACTGCGATCTTCGCGCTGGCCACTGGCACATCCGTCACTGACGGTCAGGATTCCGATACGCATAGACTAGGGTAAAAAGGTTTTAGCGCCTGATTGAACTATCTGTATAGAACGGAGGACGCTGCACATGGACCTCTGCTGGGCGGCCGCGTACATCGACTTGAAGAACAGTGTCGACCTTGGCCATTTCCGATGGCACGTAACCCAAAGCAATCCCCTCACCAAGAGATGGGCTTATGGTACCGCTGGTGATCCGGCCCACAGCTTCGCCGTTTGACAGAATCGGGTACCCAGGCCGTGGGAAAGCCCTTCCTTCGACTCTCATACCAACCAATCGACGGGCTACTCCATTCTCTTTTTGCGCCGCGAGAGCATCCCTGCCCACAAAATCACCGTTATCTAGCTTCGTAATCCACCCGAGTCCGGACTCAAGTGTCGTATGATTTTCATCTAGATCATTACCATATAAGGAATATCCCATCTCAAGTCGCAGTGAATCTCGCGCACCTAATCCTGCTGGTACTAGGCCTTGAGGGGAACCAGCAAGGAGGAGCGCATCCCACACTTGCGGAGCATCCTCAGCGGCGGTGTAAAGCTCAAAGCCATCCTCTCCGGTATAACCCGTTCCACTAACTACAGCCGGGACGTTGGCAACCTCTCCTTCAGAGAAGCGGTAGTACTCTATTGAATCGACATCAGGATTAGTAAGAGGCTGCAGAATTTCCCTTGCAGCTGGGCCTTGAAGTGCTATAAGAGCGGTTGCCTCTGAAGCATCCTCAAGCTCTACGTCAAAAGTGTCTGCGCGCTGCTGAATCCACTCCAGATCCTTAGCCCGATTGGCAGCGTTCACCACCAGCATGAACCGATCAGAAAAACGATAGATCAAGAGATCATCGATAATGCCGCCCGATTCGAGACACATAGCAGAGTACTGTGCTTGTCCGATTTCGATTTTCGATGCGTCGTTTACTGTAATGTACTGAACAAGGTCCAAAGCTTGTGGGCCTCGGACGATGAACTCACCCATGTGAGAGACATCGAAGAGACCCGCTGTTTCTCTAACTGCGGTATGCTCTGCGATTATTCCAGTTTGGTACTGCACTGGCATTTCAAATCCTGCAAATGGGACGATCTTCCCACCCGCAGCCACATGCCGGTCGTAGAGGGATGTACGCTTCAATGGCCTGTTCATCCCAAGAGTTCCAAGAGAATCGCCTTCTGGGCATGAAGCCGATTTTCCGCCTCGTTAAAGATCCTGGACTGTGTTCCGTCAATGACTGAACTACTCACCTCTTCTCCTCTATGAGCAGGCAAGCAGTGGAGAAAAATTGCATCCGGAATCGCTTGCTCCATCAGAGCGTCATCGACCGAGAAGCCAGCAAATGCTCCCATCCGTTCTCGAGCCTCCTTTTCTTGTCCCATCGAAGCCCACACATCTGTCGTCACAACATCCGCCCCTTGAACGGCTTCAAAAGGGTCTCTTGTAAGGAGGATGTCGGCCATTTCCTCGGCACGTTTAAAGATCGAAGGGTCCGGATCGTAACCCTCGGGACAAGCCAAACGAACTGAAAATCCTAGTCGGTACGCAGCATTCAACCAAGAGTTTGCCATGTTGTTTCCGTCACCAATCCAAGCGACAGTTCGCTCTGGATAGTTCGGACCAAATTCCTCAGCAACAGTCTGCAAGTCCGCAACCACCTGACAAGGGTGCAGCAAATCTGTGAGACCGTTTATTACCGGTACCGAGGAATGCTGAGATAGCTCTTCCACTTCTTCGTGGCCAAACGTACGAATCATGATACCGTCAACGTAGCGCGATAGAACTTTGGCCGTATCGTGAATCGGCTCTCCCCGTCCGATCTGGCTGTCACGATCAAAGATAAAAAGCGCATGGCCACCCAACTGAGTCATGCCAACTTCAAATGAAATCCTGGTCCGAGTTGAACTCTTACGGAAAATCATTGCCAAACTCTTGCCAGTCAGTTGGCTATGGTCTTCGCCCACTTTCAGTCTACGGGCTCGGTTGAGGAGTTCTGTTAACTCATCAGAGCTAAAGTCAGCGATCGACAAAAAATCTCGCTTATGCATAACGAGGTTCATAAAACATACCTAAAGGATGTAGCGGCTAAGGTCTTCGTTGGTCGCTACTTTTTCGAGCCGCTCTTGCACAAAGGCCTGGTCAACAAGGATCGACTCTATCCCAGATTCAGGAAGCCTGAATAGCACATCCTCTAGCAGAGTTGTCATCACAGTTTGTAATCGGCGGGCACCGATATTTTCCATGCGCTCGTTCAGTTGCATCGCGATATGTGCGATCTCAGCTACTCCATCATCACTGAACTCAATCGATGATCCCTCTGTCTCGATCATAGCCCGGTACTGCTCCAGAAGAGCATTCTTGGGCTCCTTCAGGATGCGAACAAAGTCTTTTTCAACCAGGGTCTGCAGTTCGACCCTAATCGGAAAGCGACCTTGGAGCTCAGGGATAAGGTCCGATGGTTTTGCCACGTGGAAGGCACCCGCGGCTATAAAAAGGATATGATCTGTTCGTACCAAACCGTACTTGGTCGTGACGGTCGACCCTTCCACAATCGGTAGGAGATCCCGTTGCACCCCTTCGCGACTAACATCTGGGCCCTGGCCGCTGCGCGCGCCTGCAACCTTATCGATCTCATCTAGAAAGACGATACCCATCTCTTCCGCCCTGTAGAGGGCTTCATTCACAACCTCATCCATATCAACGAGCTTGTCGAGCTCGTCCTGGATAAGAATCCGACGTGCTTCTGCAACCGTAACGACTCTGCTCTTTGTGCGCTTGGGGAGCATGTCTTGAAGCATCTCAGTGAAACTATGATCGAGTCCATCACCCGCCCCGCCCATCGGGATCATCATCCCCTCTATGTTGGCAGATTGGCTAACCTCAACTTCGATCTCACGTTCATCTAACTTCCCATCAATGAGAAGCTGCCGAAGCTTTTCACGAGTCCGCTGCCTCCGGTCTTGGATTCCTTCTTCTTCCTCTTCCGAAACTCCCGCTGGTCCTGCAACAAAGATGTGAGGACCCTCTCCATTAGTTTCTTCTGCCTGATCCGGATTCAAGGGTGGTAGCAGGAGATCAAGGATTCGATCATCTACACGCTTTTCAGCGACTTCCTGCATCTCATGCTCCCGGTTTGCCCGGACGAGATTTACCGAGATATCCACCAGGTCACGTATCATCGATTCTACGTCGCGGCCGACGTAGCCGACTTCCGTAAATTTAGAGGCTTCCACCTTAAGGAAAGGCGCACCAGCTAGTCGTGCTAATCGTCGAGCAATCTCGGTTTTTCCAACGCCGGTTGTACCTATGAGAATCAGGTTACTGGGGGCGATCTCCTGCCTCATCTCATCCTCGACCCGCTGCCGACGCCATCGATTGCGGAGTACTATGGCAACTGCCTTCTTGGCGTCATCTTGGCCAACGATGTACTTATCGAGTTCGGATACAATTTGCCTTGGAGTCAGCTCATCAAGCCACATCGAATCCTTGGACTCGTCTTCCACTATTGTGGATGTGGCTTTGTCTTGGTGCTCAAGCACCTTGCTCGTCATACTGTTTCTCCCGCGTCAACACCCAGCTCGTGTACGACGATCTCACTATTCGTGTAAATACAAATCTCCGATGAAATTTCGAGCGCTCGCTGAACCACACCCTGTGCATCAAGATCAGAGGAATCCTTGAGGGCACGTGCCGCTGCTAGCGCATAGGAACCACCGGACCCAATAGCTAGAATCCCATCGTCGGGCTCAATAACGTCTCCCGTGCCGCTGACTAGAAACAAGTGATCTTTATCAGCCACCGCCAAGAGAGCATCGAGACGACGCAGATACCGGTCCATTCTCCAGTCTTTTGCGAGTTCGACTACTGCCTTGGGCATATTTGCAGGGAAGCGCTCAAGCTTTTCCTCAAGTTTCTCGAACAAAGTGAAGGCATCTGCTACAGCTCCTGCGAACCCAGCTAGAATTGTACCATCTTTAACCATCCGGACCTTTCGTGCCCTGCCCTTAACAATTGTGTCACCCATAGTGACTTGCCCATCCCCACCCATAGCTATACGGCCATCCTTCCGAACAGCGAGCACCGTAGTGGCATGAACAGACGGAAGAGTCATGGAAGAGGTCTCCGGCTAATACGTTGGATCGGGGATGTTACCCATAAGCAACTACAAGTCTCAATGCCCCGATTTGTTACGAGGGGCTAATCTAACTTCAGTAGTGCCAAAATGGCAGACTTAGCCGTGCTCTCTACTTACTTCGAGGGTGGGCGTCCCTATAGACTTTTCGTAAACGCTCTTTAGTTGTATGCGTGTAAATCTGGGTCGTTGAAAGCGACACGTGCCCGAGAAGCTCCTTTACCGCAAGAAGATCGGCGCCCGCATCCAATAGATGCGTCGCGAATGAATGCCGTAGTGCATGAGAAGAGAGTCCACGGGAGCCAGCCGCCACTTCAAAACACTTGGAAACAGCAGCTTGGATCGAGCGTCGTGAGAGCCTTCCGCCCCTAGCATTCACAAGGAGTGCATCTTCCACATGGTTCCGAACCTCTCTCCTGCGTGGCTCATACCTGTCGAGTGCTCGGAGGGCAGATTCTGTTACTGGAACTATCCTCTCTTTCCGCCCCTTCCCGATCACACGAACAAACTTAGACGAGCTATCGATAGACTTCAGATCCAAACTGTGAAGCTCTGCTAGACGTAAGCCACTACCATAAAGTAGTTCCAATATCAGAAGCTCACGTGTGGCCCCAAGTGTGTTCCTTTCCGCGTTTCGCTCGGCCTCTTCGAACACCAGACGAATGTCCCCTGCAGACAAATGTCCAGGCAGTCGCTTTTCTGCCTTTGGGGGACGAACGGCACTAGTGGGGTCAATATCAATGCTGCCCTCGATATGCAGAAAATTGAAAAACGAACGAGCAGCAGAAAGCTTCCGAGCAATCGTGCGCTTTGAGAGTCCCATTCTGTCCAGCCAGCCTAGAAATCCTCTTAGCGCGAGCCGGTCGACATCCGAATCCGACCATGTCCAGTTCGGCCGGCCGAGGTACTCCGTCAAGAAAAGATCCAACTGACCGAGGTCCCGTTGATAAGCTTTCACGGTATTCTTGGATAGTTGGCGCTCCATAGCCAAGTGCGCCAGAAATTCCCTTACCTCTCGGCGAAGAGTCACTTCGCTCATTTGGCCCCCGTGTTTACCCAGCGGCGCTATGCACTTGCTCTAGCTCTGTCCAATGTTAGACCACTCTCTTGCATCCATACCAGGAAGTCCTCATTGGCTCGCTGCGCTAGCGATTCTCTCCGTGCACGTTTAGATCGGATGCGCTGACTGAGAGGGTCAACCAAGCCCCAATTCGAGTTCATAGGCTGAAAATGCTTCGGATCGGCATCTCTTAGATAACGGAAGAGTCCTCCTAGCACAGTAGTCGGCGGAGGAATCAAGGGTTCTTGATCAGAAAGAGATCTCCCTAGGTTGATACCCGCGAGGATTCCGCTCGCGGCCGACTCAGTGTAACCCTCTACGCCAGTTAACTGCCCTGCAAAAATAAGGTCAGTCCGTTCTTTAGAGCAGCCACTTGAGGACAAACAGCCAGGAAAATTCAAGTAGCTATTTCTATGGATTGAGCCCCATCTAAGGAATTCAGCATTCGAAAGACCAGGGATGGTCTTAAATATTTTGCGCTGTTCACCGATCTGGAGTCGCGTCTGAAACCCAACCAAATTCCACATCTGACCCGCCCTGTCCTCACGTCTTAATTGAACCACAGCCCAAGGACGTTTACCTGTTTGTGGATCGGTAAGCCCGATCGGCTTCATTGGACCAAATCGCAATGTATCCATACCTCGTGAGGCCATAACTTCAATCGGAAGACATCCTTCAAAGTATGGAACAGTGTCCCAATCATGCCCCTGATGTCCCACACCGCCTCTGAGTGCTTCGACAAACGCTAGATACTCCGGCTCAGACATCGGACAATTGAGATAGTCTGCATCTTGATCAAAACGGCCAGCAGCAAAAACTACGTTTTCATCAAGTCCGTCCCGGTGCACAATGGGTGCGATTGCATCAAAGAAGGATAACCCGCCATCTCCGAGTTCTCGCTGGATGGCCTCGGAAAGAGGATTGGACGTAAGCGGCCCGCTAGCAATTATAGTCGGTCCACGAGGAAGATCAGTGCATTCTTCTCGTACAATTTCGATTGCAGATTCGGCCTCAATTGCTGCTGTCATTGCTTGCGTAAAAAGAGTTCGGTCCACTGCGAGAGCTGAACCTGCAGGAACACGTGATACATCCGCTGAGTGTAGCAATACCGACCCGAGCATTCTCATTTCTCGCTTAAGCTGCCCATGCGCATTCGCTGGGTCTTCACTCTTGAATGAGTTTGTGCAGACTAACTCACCTAAGCTGTCAGTATGGTGCGCCTCCGTGGACTTCTCGGGACGCATTTCCATCAAACGGACCAGATACCCCTGCTGCGTGAGTTGGAGTGCCGCCTCACAACCGGCGAGTCCCCCACCTACAACGCTGACCTTCACTTCTTACTCCGGCCCCGACCTTTTTTCTTCCCACGACTAGCTTTTTTCTTCTCGAGCAGATCTATCGCTATCTCGAGCGTTACCTCATCTACTTCCATTCCTTTAGGAAGTCCCGCATTTACCTTTTCGTGTTTAATATACGGCCCCCAGCGACCTGAATAGATAAACAGTTCTTGTCCGGTATCAGGGTGTTCCCCTAGCTCTTTCAGCGCTTGCGGTTTTCCAGAAGATTTTGCATCGATAAGGCCAAGCGCTTCCTCTAGGGTCACTGTCCACATTGCGTCAAAGCTTTTCAGGTTTGCGAAGGTCTTCCCTCGACGCACAAAGGGTCCATAACGTCCAAGGCCTGCCGCAACTTCCTCCCCTGTGTTTGGATCTTCACCTACTGTCCGAGGCAATTCCAGAAGCTTGACCGCATACTCTAAGTCGACCTCAGAAGCACTCATCTTTTCTGGTAAACTGACACGTTTCGGCTTCGTACCTTCTTCTGGCGCCTCAAGTTCTAAGAACGGACCATAACGTCCCGTCTTCAGCCGGACCTGCCTGCCTTCCGCAGGATGGAGGCCGAGTTCTATCCCTTCAGGGGGTATCCCATCCATCGAGCGCTTGCCTTTGCACTCAGGGTATGTTGAGCAACCTAGAAAACGGCCACTCTTGGTCCACTTAACCAACATGGGCTGACCACACTGCTCACAGGTCTCACCTTCAGCCGCAAGGATTTCCTTTATGATCTGGTCCGAATTTTCTTGACCGTCCTCCAGTCGTTCTCGGAATCCAGGGTAGAAACCAGCAAGCAGTCCGTGCCACTTAACTTCCCCGTCCTCTACTCGATCCAGTTCATTTTCCATCCGACTCGTAAACTCAACATCGAAGATGTTTGGAAGAATACGGACAAGAAGCTTAGTAACTACCTCACCAAGATCCGTCGGATGGAAGCGTTTTTTCTCTAATTCCACATAGTCTTTGTCTCTGATCTTCCCTATGGTATCGGCATAAGTAGAGGGTCTCCCTATGCCTAGTTTCTCCAACTCCTTTACAAGACTGGCCTCGGAAAAGCGTGGAGGAGGCTGGGTGAAGTGCTGCTTCTGCTCGACCTGCTCAGTTTCACTCAAATCTTCAGGAGCGAGCTCTGGGAGTGGCTCCAGGTCGTCTAGACGACGGTGCTCACCAGACTCCCTGGTTTCGAGGTAGAGACGTGTGAACCCCTGAAACTTGACGATCGATCCAGTGGAACGAAATAAATAGTCTCGTCCACTAGCACTCCCAAGTTCAAAATCTACCGTAGTGGTATCATACACAGCGGGTGACATTTGACTGGCCACGAACCGAAGCCAAATCAATTCGTACAGCTTTGCTTCACCCTCGGCCAAATAGCTCCTGGCTTCCGATGGGTGGAGCATCGGATCCGTCGGACGCACAGCTTCGTGGGCGTCCTGCGCTGCGCGTTGCTTCTTGCCACTGTAGAGGCGAGGAGATTTGGGTATATAGCTCGCGCCAAATTCCCTAGTTATCCACTCTCGGGCCTGATTTGTTGACCCGGGCGACACCCTATTTGAGTCTGTACGCATATAGGTGATCAAGCCGATTTGACCTCGGCCACCAATCTCTTTCCCCTCATAAAGTTTCTGCGCAGTCGACATCGTGGCACGCGCTGAGAATCCGAGCCGCTTAGCAGCCTCCTGTTGCAGAGTCGATGTAGTGAACGGGGGAGCTGGGTTCTTCCGACGTTCACGACGTTTGACACTGGATACCACGAAGGGAATACCATTCAAATCCCCAACTACATCGGCCGCAGCATCTTCTCTGGAGAGCTTGAATTTCCTTCCGTCAATCTGATGCAGTTTTGCTTCGAACTTCTGACCATCCTTAATAAGGTGCGCAGTAATCGACCAATATTCGTCTTCAACAAAAGCTCGGATTTCATACTCTCGCTCACAAATGAGTCGAAGGGTGACCGTCTGCACGCGACCTGCAGAGAGACCTCTTCGAATCGGCTCCCATAGCATTGGGCTAACCTGATAGCCAACCAGCCGGTCAAGAATTCTCCTCGCCTGCTGAGCCTCTATTTTATTGGTATCAAGAGGCCCGGGATTATCCAGAGCTTCTTGAACTGCCTCTTTTGTGATTTCGTGAAAAGTTACTCGCTGGAAACGGCCCTTATCGTTTTCATACCCAAGTCGCTCTGCAACATGATAAGCGATTGCCTCCCCCTCCCTGTCTGGATCTGTAGCAAGTATGACGCGCGTAATACCTCCTGCACTTGCCTTTTTCTTTAGATCTCTAACTACACTTGGCTGGGTTGTTACGTACTTAGGCTTGAACCCATTTTCGACATCGACCCCCAATTCTTTCTTTGGTAAGTCCCGAACATGTCCGACAGATGCAGCAACTTCATATCCGTCGCCAAGATATTTCTCTATCGTGCGGGCCTTCATGGGTGATTCGACAATCACGAGTGTATGACTCATTCCATCCCATTCCGTGGGTTATTCGCTTGTAGTATCTCCAAGATACGGACCGACACATCTTCTACTGAGAAGCCGTCAGTGTCCACCTTATGCTCTGCCTGACTGTATGCATCCGAGCGTTCTCTAAGGAGGTCTCGTGCCTTCTCCAGGGGATTTGAGCAACTAAGCAAAGGTCTAATGTTCTCAGAATCTCCAACCCGCCGGATCACTTCCTCAGGACTTACGGAGAGCCAAATAGTAACCGTGCCATCTGGTACCTCATCCCAGCGTCCAGGGACAGCTGCCCAACCCCCTCCAGTTGCAATCACCACTTCGTCTTGATTGAGAACTTCTCGAGTCTTTCTGTGTTCTTCTAGCCGAAAGAAGGACTCTCCAGAATCCTGAAAGATTTCAGCAATTGACATACCAGCGTCATGGGTGATGGCCTCATCAATGTCTTCAAAACGCCAGCCCAGTTGCTCCGCGAGCTTCCTGCCTACAGTCGATTTCCCAGAACCCATAAAGCCTATAAGGAGAACCCTGTGGGCAGGGAAGATTTTCACCGTTCGCCAAAGCCTCGTTCTTTCAGATGTAAGATGTAGCCATCAAAATTTCTCCGCACCTCAGAAAGAGAGTCACCGCCAAACTTGTCTAGGAAGGCGTCTGCAAGCGTCAATGCTACCATGCCTTCGGCGACCACAGCCGCTGCCGGAACAGCACATACGTCACTTCTCTCAACTGCAGCATCTCCATCTGACCCATCACGAAGATCAACACTAGGCAGTCGCTTTCGCAGCGTCGAAATAGGTTTCATCGCGCCACGCACGAGAAGAGGTTCACCTGTGGTGACTCCCCCTTCAAGTCCCCCCGCGCGATTCGAGGCACGAACAATCCCTCCACTCCGTGATCTCTCCTCAGCACGTACAATCGGATCATGCACTCCAGAGCCTGGTCGACGTGCACCTTCGAAACCAAGACCGATCTCGACACCTTTCACGGCATGGACTGACATGACCGCACGTGCCAAGCGTCCATCAAGCTTCAGGTCCCATGACACATAGCTTCCGAGACCTACCGGAAGACCTAAGGCGACAACCTCAAACACACCACCGAGCGTATCGCCTTTCTCCTTGGCTCCGTCGATCTCAGCCATCATTCTCGTTACCGCACCTTCATCGAGACAGCGAACAGGGTTACGGTCAGCTACCTGGTTGATGTCCTCAGGTAACTCAATGACCTGAGCGTCAACTGGGCCAATAGACGTGACATGACTCTCTACTCGGATACCAAACTCTGCAAGAAATCGTTTGGCGACAGCGGCGCATGCCACACGAGCCGCAGTTTCCCGAGCGCTCGCGCGTTCTAGAATGTCACGTACGTCACGTCGGTCGTACTTCAGCGCACCAACCAAATCAGCGTGACCCGGACGTGGTAGATAGTGAGGCCGTAAGGCTTTTGGATTTGCATCCTCCGCAGGAGGAAGATGACTCATCGCCGTAGTCCAGTTCTCCCAGTCACGGTTCCATATCAGCATCGAAATCGGAGATCCGAGTGTTTCACCCAAGCGCACACCACTCAGCAGTTCGGCGCAGTCACTTTCAATCTGCATACGCCGTCCTCGCCCATAGCCCCCTTGGCGACGTTCTAATTCAGGATCTACGTCTCGCTTCATCTCAAGGGAAAGACCTGCAGGAATCCCTTCGATAAGGGCGGTGAGACCCCGACCGTGTGACTCTCCAGCTGTGCTGAACGAGATGCGTCCCATATTACTCCTGATTAGGACTAGAAGGCCTTAATCCTAGAAACCTAAGCGTATCACTATATAGATAAGGTTCGAGCGGGAACCAAGAGTTGTCCTTGCTGGATAGAGATAATGCGCAGGTGCCCAGGACTCTATCGAGATACTTCTTGTGGGCCTGAACCGGGCATTTACTCCCTAAGGCTTATCAGAAGTTGCGAATGTTACACCGGGCGATCAGAAAGCATGTTCTGCGAATCTTTGTCACCTGGTACAAGCAACCTCATCAGGAGCGCTCGGAGGCACCAAGAGAGTCGGAGTTGGAATCGACCCATGATAGATGGAGCAACCCTCTATGGGTTCAAGGGCTACATGAGTAGCCGTAGCTGACCAACCTTCAGAATCAGCGTTGACGGATATACTCACATCGCGAGAACTGATGAAGGCCAAATCTGATTTCTCTGCAGTATAGGAATACTCGCTGGCGTAGTAGATCTCCTGCTGGCTTGCCAGGTTCTTAAGATCAGCTTCCATGGCAGCAAAATACGATCTATATGTCGTGTTGGAGACCTTGGGAATCGCGAGCGCCGCCAGGATGCCCAAAATCACAATGACTATAAGTAGCTCTATAAGTGTAAAGCCCTGTTTGTTACTCATTTTGGGCCCCAAGTCTTGTATGGCAATAATCTATGAGTAGCACATCCACAGAAAGAACGTAGCTCTAAAGTTCAATCAGGAGAAAGATCAGTATCCCAAGGATCTTCGAGCGGTGGCGTCCACCGAGGTGCACGGGGAGGCCAACAATTACTCTTGAGGATCCATCCCAGAGCGGAAACGCCATCTCTCCAACCGATTTTCTTTCCTTCGGAGTAAGAACGTCCGTGATAACTGATCGGTAACTCGTAGATGCGCGCACCTGCTTGGGCCAAGCGAGCGGTAAGTTCCGGCTCAATCCCGAACCTCTTGGTGGATAGGGGAAGTGACTGGAGCAGATCAGCGCGGATCATCTTATAGCAGGTTTCCATGTCGGTGAGATTCACGTCAGTCAGGATATTTGATAGAAGCGTTAACAGGCGATTCCCAACTGAGTGCCAAAACAACAAGACCCGATGAGGGCCACCCAAAAAACGTGAGCCGTAAACAGCATCAGCCTTGCCACTTAGGATCGGCTCCAAGAGAACAGGAAGTTCCAGCGGATCATACTCAAGATCAGCGTCCTGAATGACTACGACATGCCCTTTTACCCGCTCAAACCCCGTACGAAGCGCAGCCCCCTTACCCATATTCTTCTCATGCATGCACAGTTGGTCAATCAACTCGTCTGCAAGATTGACTAATAGATCACGCGTCCCATCGGTTGAGCCATCGTCAACGACGATCACATCTAAATCAAGCGGTACCTCTCGGACCTGGCGCAGTAGTTTCTCCACCGTTGCTATCTCGTTATAAACAGGAATTACAACGGAAAGCACCACCCTGTCCCAAGGGAGAGAGGCACTCCGTGAAATGGGAGAACCAATTTGTGAAATCTTTTTATCTGGACTTCTCTGAGCCATATCGATTCTAGAGACCCCTTCACCGTTGATCGAGCCTCGTGGGTGAGCCCCAAGCTAGTGAATCTGTTATACACACCCGTGTAGTCGCCAGCATTAAGTCGGGTCGCAGCTACCCGGGGTTATTTAAATTTACCCAGGCCGAGCGATCTTCCGGATATCTCCCGGCATCGCATACCCGATACCAGAAAGCCGCCCAACTGGTAGCAGCGCCTCTGGATCGACCTCTAATCTACCTTTGATTCGAGGAAGTGAGGCATCCAGCCTGATGCCGACCACTCTCCCTATCACAAGCGTGTTGGGAGCGGCACCCAAAGCCACCTCCTGTTCGAGGACGCACTCAAGTACCGCTGGGCATCCATCAACATATGGCGCATCTACACGGTTAGACGGTTCGGCCTTTAATCCAGCAAGCTCGAACTCATCTACGGCCGCGTCTACTTCCACAGAGGTAAGATTCATTACATCGAGTTGCGAAGCTGTAACAACATTAGCGCAAAAGGCGAGCCGGTTCCTGATATTGATTAAGGTATCTTTCGGGCCAGTTGACCGGTGACCGACCGAAACACCAACAAGAATCGGCGCATGAGACAGAGCAGAAAAATAGCTGAATGGGGCCAAATTTGGTGTATCACCGGACCCCCAAGTTGAGATCCAACCGATTGGACGCGGGACTACCAGTGATGTTAGAAGCTGGTAGCGTTCGCTAGCAGAGATCTCACTTGTATCAATTGATCGGACCCCTTCATCCGATTTCGGACTAGGGGATTTACCATAACCCGTACTCAATGGTTCGCAGGTACTTCCAGGATCTGCCCGGCGTAGATCGTGCTTCCGTGAAGTCCGTTTGCCTGCCTGAGCTCATCTACAGTGGTTTGGTGTCTTCGGGCAATCGTCCACAAAGAGTCCCCAGATCTTACTGTATAGGATATTTCTGCTGATCGGGAAACTGTGCGTCTCTGAAGTATCTCTACGTAGCCAGCGTATTGATTTGGGAAAATCGCAATATGGTAATGCGGAGGATAACGCTCCCTTGTTGCCTCTAGGACACGGGTCTGCTCCAGGTCCCCGAGAACCCTCTCGAGCCACAGTCGACAGTTTCGATTTCCACTGTAACGCAGATCTACAGCCATGCCAGTCGGGTGGACTGACCGGTCTGAGGCGTTACGCGGTTGTCGTTCGGTTGGCCGCGTCAGGCTCGTAATAACTAACTGTTCACCGCAAGCCGCCATGTACTGACGGGATAGACGTTCAATGAAGAGTGCGACTTCTGGCCGAGCGAACGGAAATGACACTGCATGCATCTGAAAATCACGGTTCGGACTTACTCGGACGAGCCATCCTTGTGAAGCGAAGTACCCAACCCGTTCAGGCGTATCTATGTAGGTGAAGTCATGCTCCTCTGCGACCCGATTCTGAAGATCTAGCGATTTGCTCGAACCTCTCAAGCTCTGTCCGGAAGCCGGAGTGGTCCAAGCCACTAGTAGAATCAGAAAGAGAGGGCGAATAAAGACCCTTTTAGCGGCACACTCTTTCACAACTGTTCTTGTCATGGCACCCCATATGTAAACATATGTTTCCACTGAGACAAGGATCTCCCTCGTGGTACTGCATGGTGCTCTACGACGACCTCTATACTCAACCCTCAGTGGCAGAGTATAGCTGAGCTACAACATCCCAATTGACAACATTCCACCAAGCAGAAAGGTAGTCAGGACGACGGTTCTGGTAGTTCAGATAATATGCATGTTCCCAGACATCCACGCCGAGGATCGGAGTCATCCCTCTCATTAATGGGCTATCCTGATTAGCGGTTGAGCAGCAACAAACCCCCCCGTCACCATCAATGCATAACCATCCCCACCCCGATCCAAACTGACCTCCTGCGGTTGCCTGGAACTTAGATTTGAAGTCATCTATTGATCCAAAAGCATTATCGATGGCTAGTGAAAGATCTCCCGAAGGGCTGTCTGTTCCACCCGGTGTCATGATCGACCAGAAGAGAGCATGGTTAGCATAGCCACCTCCATTATTTCTGACTGCTCCTCTGATCGATTCTGGAAGCGCGTCGATGTCAGAGAGCAAGTCCTCCACACTATGACTGTGAAAATCGGAATGGTCTGCTAACGCGGCGTTAAGATTGTTGGTATACCCGGCGTGATGCTTACCGTGATGGATCCCCATCGTTCGGGCGTCAATATAGGGCTCGAGTGCGTCGTGATCGTACCCGAGGTCCGGAAGTTCGAATGGGTAGGCCATATAGTATGACTCCTTAGTTCTGCTGATATCAAAGCAAAATGAATAGGGTTCCGGTGCCGTGTAACTCCTTTAAACTCCTCCTCCAACTACCTTATCCGTAGCCGTGACCCACGGTTTTCTCTCGAAGTAGCTCCTAGTCTCCTCAACAACGATTGGGGCAAGGAAAATAAGGGCAATCAGGTTCGGCCAGATGACAATCGCCAACGCGACGTCACCTAACGCCCATACGACCGCTAGTGGAAGCACCGCCCCTAGAAAGTGAGCTGCTAGGAAAAGCATTTTATAGGGTAAAAGCGCTCTCTGTCCGAAAAGATAATGGGCACATCTATCTCCATAGTAACTCCAGGAAATTGCGGTAGAGATTCCAAAAAGCAGCACACCAAACACGACGATTAAATGGCCCCAGTCTCCTAAGGGAGCCAACCCTTCTCGAAATGCTGCAGCTGTTAGGGGCGCTGCATTCTCTACTGCGTCTCCATAAAGCGAAGAAAGAGTGTCCAAACCTGAGGCGTTAACAGCTGTTCCTAGTTGAGGAAAAACTGTTCCGGTAAATAACTGCGTCTGTGCTTCGTCAACGTATAGTCTGTTTACAGGTGCCTCATGCCACGAAACGAGGGGATCACCCACTCCCGCCTGCATATGTGCACCCTCAATGATCACGATCTCGTCAGGTGCCCCAACCCCCTCGTATCTGCTCTCCGCAGTCTGTGCGGTATAAGTAAGATCTCCTCCACCAAGTGTGATCTCCGTCGGGAACCGTTCCGAATAAGTTCCTGTCAGAATAATGACAAGACCTGTGAAGGAGCAGATCACGATGGTATCGATGAACGGCTCCAGTAGAGCAACTACGCCCTCTGATACCGGCTCATTGGTTTTTGCTGCAGCATGCGCGATAGGTGCTGAACCCTGACCAGCTTCGTTCGAAAAAAGACCTCGCCGTACGCCCCACATCAGAGTAATGATGAAAACACCCGCGCCCACCCCAGCGACACCTGCTTGCGGGTTAAAGGCTTCGGTGAAGATCGTTATAAAGGCACCCGGCACTGCACCTAAGTTCATCAGGATGATCAGTAGTGCACCGGCCACGTAGATAGCCGCCATGATCGGCGCTAGGACTGCAGTCACTCGCCCGATGCGCGCGATTCCACCAAGAATCACGGCACCGACAACCCCTGCAGTGATTACTCCAGTGATCCATAGGGGTACGCCGAATGTAGTACCCAACTGATCAGCAACCGTGTTTGCCTGCACCGCGTTTCCTGTAAAGAACGCGGTAAAAGCAAGCATAAGAGCAAAGAAAACGGCCATCGGCTTCCACTTAGGGCCCAGCCCCCTCTCGATGTAGTACATCGGTCCACCCGCTACTGTCCCGCGCTCGTCTTCAATCCGGTACTTCTGAGCTAACGTGACCTCCGAGTATTTCGTTGCCATACCCAAGAAGGCAGTCACCCACATCCAGAAGAGCGCTCCGGGACCACCCCAGTGAATCGCCATTGCCACGCCAGCGATGTTGCCGATCCCGACTGTAGCTGAGAGGGCTGTAGTCAGCGCCTGGAAATGTGATACGTCTCCGGGATCATCGGGGTCATCGTATTTTCCACTGGTGACTCCGAAGCCATGTCCTAGGCGGGTAATCTGGACGAAGCCCGTCCGGATTGTGAGGTACACGCCAGTGCCAAGAAGAAGGATCACCATAACCGCGACCTGCTCGCCGCCGATCCTCGGACCGATGTTGATGATCCAATCGTTGGCGAAGTCTACGATGAGCTGCAGTAGGCTATTTAACCAATTCATGAGCGTCTATTCCCTATGAGGCCTGCGTGGGGAGACAGATATCAGATCACCTGGCTACGCAGCCGCAAGAGCCATATCACAGACGTGAACAGCAACCATGTAAGCGAGCAACTCGTGTGCTCGGTTCACGATCTCATCCACTGATGGGCTCTCTTGGAACATCTCCTCCGCCTTATCGCGCAATTCAGGGATGGTCGGCAGATGTGGTAATGACATCTCAGCGATCCGTGTTTCGAGTTGGTCTCGGGTACGCTTTGCCCGGTCCGAAAGATCTTCCAGCGTGTGGGACTCAGTCCATGACTCCCTGACCCGAGTTGCAATGACCTCGACGCTGAACGAGCCGGCCAATTCAGTGGCGACCTTATCCAGCACTTTCCGTCCAATCGGGTTCACTCCTTGAACAACTTCTTCTGGTGGTGATCTGAGATCCCAAACCAAACCGAACCAGGACATAACCTTCAGGATATAGTAGGAGATATCGATCTCCCACCAACGAAAGCCCTGACGAGTCGAACTCTGGTAGTGGTGATGGTTATTGTGCCAGCCTTCACCTAGCGTAATAAGCGCCAGGAAGAAGTTGTTACGTGAGTCGTCCCCGGTCAGATAACGCTGTGAACCCCACACGTGAGCCAGAGAGTTGATAGCAAACGTACCGTGGTAGACAGCAACAGTACTCCAGAAAAATCCGACTACAAGCATGGGCCATCCGCCCCACAACCACACGACGAAGCCAAGCAGGAACGCGGGTGCATAATTCGTTTTGTTGAGGATTACAAGCTCGCGGTATTGCGTGAGATCTCGGACAGTTTCAGCATTGGGCTCCCAATTCTTCGGGTTGAAGATCCAGCCAAAGTGCGAGTACCAGAAGCCGAAGAGACCGGGAGAGTGAACATCTTCCGGGGTGTCTGAGTGCAGGTGATGATGCCGATGAACTGCTGCCCACCAAATTGCACCTCGTTGAGCAGACGTTTGACCCAAGAATGCAATCAAGAATTGCATAACTCGGTTGGTCTTGTAGGACCGGTGACTGAAGTACCTGTGGTATCCTGCCGTGATCGCCCACATACGAATGAAGTAGAGCGCCACCGCAACCCATAGAGCCTGCAGGCTCACTCCAGTCCATATCGCTCCAAAACAAGCTAGATGGACGAGAACAAATGGGATCGTGGTCGGGTAGACGATATCGTCTTGCGGCGCGTGGGCGTGGTGGCTGGCCACTCCCTTCCTCCGGTCGAAAGATGGGTAAGGGTGCGCAACAACCGCCGAACGTAATGAAGGATAGGCACGTAGCCAAGGATTGACGAAGTTTCCTGCGGCCGTGAGTGTTTAAATTATCTATTTATTCTGGCTGCTAGACGTAAGGGAAAATTAGACGCTGAGCCTAGTGTTCGATATTAAATCTTCGGTCAAAGAGACACATGAGCGACATAGCTGTAATGCCTAAACAGGAAGCAACTGTGAGTCGACTAGAGTACAAAGTGAAAGACCTCGGCCTATCTGAGTGGGGGAGGAACGAGATACGTCTTGCCGAGCACGAAATGCCGGGACTAATGGCGGCTCGTGCTGAGTATGGTCCGGAGCAGCCTCTTGCCGGGCTCAAAGTAGCCGGCTCACTCCATATGACCGTTCAAACCGCCGTCCTGATCGAAACACTGATGGATCTCGGGGCTGATGTCCGCTGGGCTTCGTGCAATATTTTCTCCACGCAAGACCATGCGGCTGCCGCAGTCGTTGTTGGAAGAGAAGGAACATCGGAAAATCCAAGCGGAACATCTGTCTTCGCATGGAAAGGAGAAACATTAGAGGAATACTGGTGGTGCACCGATCAAATGATCACATGGCCAGACGGATCGGGGCCTGACCTGCTCGTTGACGATGGCGGAGATGCGACTCTGCTCATTCACAAGGGTGTCGAGTTCGCTGTGCCGGAAGGTATTCCCGATTTTGATCCGAAAAATGATCCGGACGAATGGCGAGTTATCTTGCAATTGATCCGTCAAACACTCTCTGAAGACCCAGGAAAGTGGGCACGTATCGCATCATCTATCCGAGGAGTGTCCGAGGAGACCACAACCGGCGTCAAAAGACTTTACGAGATGGAAGAAGCCGGGACTCTCCTCTTCCCTGCAATTAACGTTAATGACTCAGTCACAAAGTCGAAGTTTGACAACCTTTATGGTTGCCGGCACTCAGTAGTCGACGGATTGAATCGAGCAACCGATGTCATGCTCTCCGGCAAAACTGCGGTGATCCTCGGATACGGCGATGTAGGCAAAGGGTGCGCGCAAGCACTCAAGAGCCAAGGTGCGCGAGTGGTCGTAGCTGAAATCGACCCCATATGCGCACTTCAAGCCTTAATGGAAGGATACTCTGTGTTGCGGCTCGAAGATGTCTTGGAGACGGCTGATGTATTCGTCACTGCAACCGGAAACCGTGACATCATCACGGCGGCTGATATGACCTCTATGAAGGACAAGGCTATCGTGGCGAATATTGGTCATTTCGATAATGAGATCGACATGGCTGGCTTGGAGAAGGTCCCAGGGATCATTAAGAGCGAAATCAAGCCACAATATCACGAATGGACTTTCCCGGATGGCCACTCTGTGCTGATCCTCTCAGAAGGGCGGCTTATGAATCTAGGGAACGCTACAGGGCACCCGAGCTTCGTAATGTCAGCATCCTTCACGAACCAAGTCATCGCACAAATCGAACTTGCTCGAAACACCGGCAAGTATGAGAGGCGTGTTTACGTGCTTCCAAAGCACTTGGATGAGAAAGTTGCCAGGCTCCATCTGGATAAGCTTGGTGCAAAATTAACGGAACTCACAGAAGAGCAATCAGAATACATCAGCGTGGCTAAGGAAGGACCATATAAGCCTGACTACTACCGCTACTAGAGAGATACAGGTGGTGGGCATCTCCCCAAGCTGCAGAATTATACCTCAAGTTTTGACAGGACCTAGCTCACTCATCTCCTGACCAAAATCCACTGGCGACGTCGAACTCAGATCTTACTCGGGTTCTTCTCAACCCATCACCATTAGGCGGACCGCACAGGCCAGGATTATTAAAGTCAGAACGTGGCGAACCCATTCCTGACCTTTGAGGATCTGTAGACGTACCCCTAACGTTGCACCCAGAACTTGGCCAGCAGCTAATGCCAGTCCCATCCCCCAGTTAATCATTCCTGAGTAGGTGAAGAGGACCACGGTGACCAGGGTGAATAAGAAGACAAGAGGAGCCTTGATCGCGTTACCTCGGATGAGATCAAGGCCATTAGCTGAGGTAATCGTAAGTACGATAAATCCGACACCAGCCTGTATAAAACCACCATACACTCCAACAAGGAAGAACCCAGCACGTGAGGTCCAACTCGCTGCTCCAGTTGGTGGAAAATGGCCTCCTTCATCTGGAGGCCTAATCGGGTTCCAGAATACCCAGCCTGCCGCTAAGACTAAGACAAACGACAAGATTCTTTGGAAAGCCAGATCACCGACCATAAGGGCTGCGCCCGTTCCAAATACCGCACCAATCAGAGCTGGTGGAGCTGCGAGTTTCAGCCAAGCGACAGGGACAAGCCCACTTCTTCGAAAGGTCTCGCTGGCACCGATTCCACCACTCAGAACTGCGATACGGTTCGTGGCGTTCGCTACAGTCGGTGGTAAACCCAAAAAGATCAGCAGAGGTAGAGTGAACAAAGAGCCCCCACCCGCAATCGAATTGACAGTACCCGCGGCCAACCCAGCTAGAAATAGAATTAGGCCAGTGATTACTAGGTCTGTGGGCAAAGCGGATCCAGAAGTTGAGTGGAATGGTTACTAAAGAAAATATGATGCCGTAGTACCATCTCTATAAGCGAACAGAGTGAGGGTCCAGAGTGTAGGCAGTGGTGACCAGCGATAAAGAACGCGCCTTGAATACAGCCGGACGAAGTACCTAGCTTCCGGGTGAGGCGCTTTACCCGAACTCGGTGTGTATGGAGTAGCGATGCGTTTAGGAGTCCTCACTAGGTATCTGATAAAGATCCATATCGGGCCCTTTATCTTCGCTTTGGCGACGATCACGGGACTAATCTTCCTTAATGCTATTGCACAGAGGATCGAAGGTCTGATTGGCAAAGGACTCCCGTGGACGGTGGTGGTTGAGTTTCTGGTACTCTCCTTACCCCATACGATCGCGTTGTCCCTCCCTATGTCTGTATTGGTAGCAGTTCTGTACTCGTTCACCGAGTTGGCGTCATCAAATGAGATCACGGCAATGTCTGCCGGTGGTATTAAGCCCACCCGCGTTCTCGTGCCGCTGCTCGGGATGGGGGCCGTGGTTTCGGTGGCGATGCTCTACTTCAACGACCAGATCCTTCCCGAGTCTAATCATCGGCTCAAGAACCTCCTTGTAGACATAGGGCGCAAAAGCCCAACCCTTGAACTGCGCGAACAGATCGTCAACGAAATCAAAACTGAATCTGGCGTAGACGTCTACTTCATGACTGCTGATCGAATCGATCAGGTGGCCAACAAACTGGAAGAAGTCACAATTTTTGACTCTAACAGCTCGACTCGAAAGCGCACTACATACGCGGCTAGCGGTGAGATGGCGTTCAATACGGAAAAAACTGATTTATACCTCACTCTGTTTGATGGAGTAGTGCACGAAGTCCAAACTGACCGTCTCGGTGGGTTCCAGCGTGTATACTTCGACAAACAAATCATCCCACTCCGTGATGTTGGGAATGAGCTTGAGCGACGCTTCGGCGGATCAGACCGTTCAGATCGTGAGATGGGCTTCAAGCTCCTCACCGAGAGTGTGTCCGCACGGGAAGCAGAGCTAGACTCAGTCAGAATCGATAGTCGAGAAAAGGCTCTTCAAGCGCTGCGTCTGGCATTAGGACGCCCCATAGATGAGGACACTTCTATGGTTGGGACCATGCAATTATATCAGACACGTAACAGCACCAGAGCCTTCACAGACGGTACCTCGCTGCTCTCGCGAGATCCTATCACACAGTCAGTCGTCATCTCGAGTCGTACCCGCGCCTCCAGAGGAGCAACTCTTCGAGCTGCGGCAAATCGCTACAAAGTTGAAATCCATAAAAAACTCGCGATCGCCTTCGCGTGTTTGGTGTTCACAATCATTGGACCTCCACTGGCTTTGCGTTTTCGCACTGGAGGGGTGGGTATGGTCGCAGCTACTTCAAGTGGGATCTTTGCTATCTACTGGCTCGGCCTAATCGGAGGTGAAACCCTAGCTGATCGGCGCTTCGCGGACCCAGCTATAACGATGTGGCTAGCCAACCTTGTATTCCTTGGTGTCGGGCTCATTCTAGTCAGCCGGATGGGAAGTACCACCTCCACTGCTAGGGGCCAAGGGATTTCTAGGGTCGCTCGTATCTTTAGAAGCCGCCCTCAGCAGCCTAAGGGAGCATCCGTATAATGCGGATCCTAGATCGCTTGGTCGCATGGACGTTCCTGCGCAGCTTCTTGCTGTTCATCTTCGCTGCTCCTCCTTTACTGATCCTTGGCGACCTTACAGAGAACCTCGACGACTACCTTGATCGAGGAGTTGCGCTTGTAGATATCGGCGTAGCCTACTTCTATCAACTCCCCCAGTTCATCCAGTGGTCCTTTCCAATCGCTAGCCTAATTGCAGCGGTCTTCACTGTGCACAACATGACCAGGCACCGAGAGATCGTGGCGGCTAAAGCGGGAGGTATCTCGTTCCACAGGACGGTCTTACCACTGTTAGTCGTTGGTGTGGCCCTAACTGTGGTAGCCCTGGGTCTGACCGAAATCGTACCCAAGGGAAATCGGATCGCAGCGCAGATTCTGAATGATGAAGACCCTATGAGATCTTGGCGAAGCGACTTCGTCTACCAATCGGAGAATGGGTTAATCTGGCAAGTGGACAGGCTGACTGCGGGCGATGGCAGCATGTCAAATGTCATTATCGAACGGCCCCCGACGCCTAGTATCTCCGGGCTTCATGTCATCGCTGACGCAGCCATGTGGAACTCGCGCGATGGTTGGACTTTACGCCACGGGTTTTTTCGGACTCTGACACCAGACTCAGCTGAGAAGTCAATCGAGTTTGATCGCCTGCGTATGGCTGAGCTAACTGAGAAACCCGAAGAGTTCCTAGAGGCTCCGCGGGAGCCGGAAGAGATGACATATGCTGAGATCGATAACCTGGCAACGATCATCCAGAGAACAGGAGGGAATGCTAAAGAGTTACTCGTAAAGCGTGAACAGAAGCTCGCGATCCCCTTCGCAACGCTAGTAGTAATCCTATTCGGAGCACCACTTGCTACTAGCAGTAAGCGTGGTGGAACCGCCTTAGGTATAGGGATCTCTCTCGGAACTGTACTTTTCTATATCCTGATGCTCAAAGTCAGTGCAGCATTTGGCGAGATCGGTACACTATCCCCAATCGTGGCGGCTTGGCTCCCAAATGTAGTATTCCTAGGGGTTGCGATGGTGCTATTAGTCCGGGTGAGAACTTAGTGGGAGTTTTTACCAGAAACCCTAGTAAAACTCCTGAATCTTAACCCAACTCAATAGCCACCCTGGGAAACTGAGGCCGAAATGACTCAATGGGGACCCCGCCCCATGCTGAGTAGGGCATTCTATAAGGCTCATAGCCTGGGAAATGACTACCTGATCTTCGAGGAAGGATCCGAATGGATCGCGACTCCTGATAAAGTCCTTGAGATCTGCAATCGTAACCATGGAGTCGGCGCAGATGGTATAGTTGTGCTGCTGGGGGAACTTCAAAGAAGCTTGCCCCAACTACGCATGTTCAATCCGGATGGCAGCGAATTTGAACGCAGTGGAAATGGACTACGGATTCTAGCTGCTTATCTCTATCGAGAAGCTCGAGTGAGTGATGCTCCATTCGAAGTCACCGTAGGAGGAGATCTCGTCCGCATGACCGTCCATGATGTGCAGGACGGTATCTACGATATTTCAGTGGAAATGGGGCAGGCGAAAGTCGGTCCTGATTCAGTAGGCCTTAATAGTTCTTCCCTTGATGGTTCCGGACAAATTCTTGGACCAGATGGATCTCGCCTTCACGTGATCCCCGTCTCAGTCGGAAATCCTCACCTGGTTGTATTTGTCTCCGAGGTAAGTAATACACTACTGGAGTCTATCGGCCCTTTTCTAGCGACTCACTCCGACCTATCAAATGGTGCGAATGTGCAGCTGGTGGGTCCCCCTTCAGGAAACAGGCTCGAAGCTGCTGTATGGGAGCGAGGTGTGGGTCCCACGTCGGCATCAGGTACAAGTGCCTGTGCAGTTGCTGTGGCCGCCGTTTCGAGTGGGAGAATCAACCCAGGGGCTATCATGGTTGATACGATAGGGGGCTCTCTTGAGGTTCACGTAAACGCTGAACTCGAGGTGGTATTACGCGGCCCTGTCACAGAGGTATGCACAGGCACTCTGACCTAGGTCCATACTAGCGTAACTTGTCACCTCATATAGAGATGCTAGCTTTCTGGAAACATTTGACGGGCGATTTAAGGTGTATTGCGGCCCGCACAACGTATCAGGTGTGATTCGTTGGCGAACAAGCTAAAAAGCCCACGCCCCATCGCACCTAGTAGCGAAGGGGCTTTTTCGTCGAGGCAACCATGGTATTGATACCAGAATCAGAGCAACGCACGAGGGCAAAGCGGATTGACCTCCTGCGGGAACACCTCGATAGACGGATTCTAGTGATGGACGGGGCGATGGGAACGATGATCCAGCGTCACTCTCTTAACGAAGATGATTTTCGAGGTGACCTCTTCCCTGAACATACATCACCCCTAATCGGGGCGAACGACGTACTCTCTCTAACTCAACCAAGCTTGATCAAGGAGATCCACCAGGAATACCTATCAGCTGGGGCAGACTTGATTGAGACTAACACCTTCAATGCAAATCGAATTTCGCTTGCCGACTACGACCTCCAAGGGAAAGCAAGAGAGCTCAACCGGGAAGCAGCACGTCTCGCTCGCGCCGCGGTCATAGATGCTGAGCGAGATGACCCAGGTCATCCTAAATGGGTCATCGGAGCGCTGGGTCCTACTAATCGCACCGCCTCCATATCCCCGGACGTTGGCGATCCAGGGGCGAGGAATACCACATTTGATGAATTATCAGAAGCGTACCTTGAACAAGCACACGGATTGATAGAGGGCGGTTCTGACGTACTTCTGATTGAGACTGCCTTTGACACTCTTAACGCCAAGGCAGCATTGTTCGCGCTCTCCACCGTACTCGTGGAGACAGGTCTAGATATCCCCGTAATGGTATCGGGAACTATTACTGATCGAAGTGGTCGGACACTCTCGGGTCAGACCCCCGAAGCGTTCTATAACTCGGTCGCACATGGTGTGCAGCCTGGACGTGGTCGTCCAAACGGGCTGTTCAGTATCGGCTTTAACTGCGCCCTAGGGATTGACGAGCTGCGGCCCCATATAGAAGAGCTGGCTACCGTGGCTCCACTCCCAATTAGCTGCTATCCCAACGCAGGCCTTCCAAATGAGTTTGGTGGTTATGACGAAACACCAGAGCACATGGCTAACGTAACAGCTGAGTTCGTTGACGCAGGCTTCTTGAATATCGTCGGTGGATGCTGTGGTACGACTCCTGATCACATTCGAGCAATCGCCGAGAAGGTTAAAAGCCGAAAGCCACGAAAACTTCCCGAGATACAACGCAGAACTAATCTCTCAGGGCTAGAGCCAGTCTCAATTGGACCATCAGCACTATTCGTTAATGTGGGAGAGAGGACGAATGTCACAGGGTCTCGTCGCTTCGCTCAGCTCATCAAAGAAAATGACTATGAAACCGCCCTCGAAGTTGCGCGGGATCAAGTTCAAGGCGGCGCTCAGATAATTGACGTCAATATGGACGAAGGACTCCTGGACTCATTGGCTGCGATGCCACACTTCCTCAATCTCATGGCATCCGAACCCGAGATTGCAAGAATCCCGGTTATGGTGGATTCCTCTGATTGGGACGTGATCGAAGCAGGTCTCAAGACCCTTCAGGGTAAGGGGGTTGTGAACTCTATCTCCCTCAAAGACGGTGAGGATGCATTTAGAGAGCGTGCACAGAAAGTACGTAAGCTAGGCGCAGCCGCTGTTGTTATGGCATTCGATGAAGAGGGGCAAGCTGACACCCCGGAGCGGCGTCTCGAGGTATGCCAGAGGGCGTACAAGATTCTCGTACACGAAGAGGGGTTCCCTCCCGAGGACATCATCTTCGACTGTAATGTTTTTGCGGTTGCAACGGGTATTGAAGAGCACGAGCGCTACGCTATGTGGTTCATTGAAGCAATCAGGAAAATTAAGGAGACCTGTCCACACGCGCTCACGAGTGGTGGCATCAGCAACGTTTCATTTTCATTCCGTGGAAGCCCCCAAGTGCGGGAGGCAATGCATACAGCATTCCTTTATCACGCGATCGACGCAGGGCTCGATATGGGGATTGTTAATGCGGGTGCACTTCCCATTTACGACGAGATCGAGGAGAGCCTCCTAACCTCGGTAGAGGATGTGCTATTCGCACGCACGCCAGATGCCACAGACGTCTTAACTCAGATCGCTGGCGAACTAACTGGAACCTCGGAGCGCAGCCACCAAGAAGATCTGTCCTGGCGAGAGCTCGATGTTGAAGAGCGACTTGTGCACGCGCTAGTGCAGGGTATGGATCAGTTTGCCGAAGAAGACGCAGAGGCGGCAAGACAGAAATTTTCCAGTGCCCTCAATGTGATCGAGGGACCGTTAATGGACGGCATGAACGTGGTGGGCGATCTCTTTGGAAGCGGACGTATGTTTCTTCCTCAAGTCGTGAAGAGCGCTCGCGTGATGAAGAAAGCAGTCGCCTACCTAGTCCCGTTCCTTGAAGAAGAGAAAGCCGGAAAAACCCAACAGCCAAAGATCCTGCTCGCAACGGTCAAGGGTGACGTTCACGATATTGGAAAAAATATTGTCGGAGTTGTTCTAGAGTGTAATGGATTCAACGTGATCGACCTGGGCGTCATGGTGCCTGCTGAGCAAATCCTAGAAACTGCCCGAAAGGAGTCAGTTGATGTGATCGGGCTATCAGGTCTGATTACGCCGTCTCTGGAACACATGGTCCACATTGCTAGCGAGATGGAGCGCACTGGATTTGAGACCCCCCTGCTCATCGGAGGGGCGACAACCTCTAGAGCGCATACAGCACTCAAGATTGACGGCCGTTACAATGGACCGACTGTTCATGTGCTTGATGCGTCACGGGCAGTTGGAGTTGTTTCGAAACTCTTGGATAAAGAGAGTAGAGAGAGCTTCCTGAGTGAGGTTCAGACTGAATATCAGGCGGAGCGCGAACGACGCTCCCAGCATCGTCCGCGAGCACGTCTGTTGTCCCTCGCGGAAACACGCGACAAAGCCGATAGGAAAGTGTCTGAGGCTTATCGGATAACCAAACCAGCTGAACCGGGAATTCAGGTCACGGAAGTGCCGATCTCTGAACTCCGCCACTATATCGATTGGACTCCCTTCTTTCACGCATGGGAGTTGTCAGGCAAGCACCCGGATATCCTGAATGATGCTACTGTGGGCGATCAGGCAAGGAGTCTCCTGTCTGATGCTGAAGACCTTTTGGACCGAATGGAAGCCGAGGGTAGAATCCGCACCAAGGCCACATTGGGCATCTTCCCAGCCAATGCTCGTGGGGATGACGTTGAGATTTACACGGATGACTCACGCACCCAGGTATGTGCAGTCATGCACAGCTTGAGACAGCAGTTCGCTAAAGATGGACGACCTAGTCAATGCCTAGCCGACTACGTAGCGACAGTAGACTCGAATCAGGCTGACTGGATCGGGGCATTCGTGGTTACCGCCGGGCTGGGTGTTAGCGAAGTCGTTCGTGAGCTAGAGGAAGCTAATGATGATTACACAGCGATCCTTACTAAGGCAGTAGCTGATAGGCTAGCTGAGGCACTCGCAGAACTGATGCACAAACGGGTGCGCACGAATATTTGGGGGTACGCTAGCAACGAAACATTCACTAACAAGGAGCTAATCCGCGAGGCATACCTTGGTATTCGTCCTGCACCAGGTTATCCGGCCTGCCCTGATCACACTGAGAAGGGGACCATCTTTGAGCTCCTGGACGCTGAGGGCACACTGGGCGTCCAACTCACTGAAAGCTATGCGATGACCCCTGCAGCTTCAGTGAGCGGTTGGTATTTAGCACACCCGTCAGCCAAGTATTTCGGTGTTGGCAGAATCGGGCGAGACCAAATAGAGGATTATGCTCAACGGAAGGATTGGTCAATCGAGGAAGCAGAACGTTGGCTGGCACCCAACCTAGGCTATGATCCGGATGAACAGCGATGAAATCGATGATCGAGGACGGACTTGTCCATATCTTCGATGGTGCGATGGGATCGGTTCTCTATACTCGGGGTGTATTCGTCAATATCTGCTTTGACGAACTCAATCTTAGCAATCCCGAGATCGTTAGACGCATTCATCAAGAGTACGTCTCTGCTGGATCAGAGATCCTAGAGACGAATACTTTCGGAGCGAACCCTGTAAAACTTTCCTCCCACAGCCTTGAAAATCGGACCGAAGAAATCAACGAAAAGGCAGCTCATTTGGCACGTGACGCAGGTGCAGGACGAGTAGCAATCGTCGGCGCCATTGGTCCTCTCGGAATTCGTATTGAACCGTGGGGACCAACTGCACGTGCGGAGGCCACGGCCTTTTTCGAACGTCAGGTCAACGGACTGCTCGCTGGAGGTGTTGATGGTTTCATCCTAGAAACCTTCGCTGATCTGAATGAGATCGACTGTGCATTCACAGCAATCCGTAAGTTGGGCGACCTACCAGTTATTGCCCAAATGACACTAGGGCAAAATGGGAAAACGGTATACGGTCATACAGCTTCGCAAATCGCTCAAGAACTCACGAGTATTGGTGCGGATGTCATAGGCTTGAATTGCTCAGTGGGACCCGCGGTAATGCTGGACGCAATAGAGGACATGGCTGACACAACATCTGTACCTCTTTCGGCTCAACCGAACGCAGGCCTTCCACGGACCGTGCGGGACCGAAAGATCTACATGGCAACTCCTGAGTACATGGCACAATATGCGTGTCGTATGGTCGACGCCGGGGCTCGGTTCGTCGGCGGGTGCTGTGGCACGACACCTGACCATATAAAACAGATACGAGACTTGGTCAGGTCAGATCAACCTAGACCCGTCATGGTCAGGGTTACGGACGTCGACCAAGAGAGGTCGGCGACCTTAGATCCTGTGCCGTTAGAAGCGTGCTCGGCATGGGGGCGGAAACTCTCTCGAGGAGAACCTGTTGTGTCGGTCGAAGTCTTGCCGCCACGCGGCTGGGATCGAAACGCGATAGTTGAACCCGCCCATGAACTCAAAGACGCTGGTGTTGATTCCCTGGCTATCGTTGATGGTCCTCGCTCTCGAAGCCGGATGGGAGCACTCTCTGCGGCAGTAATCGTCGAGCAGGAAGTCGGGATCGAAGCGATCGTGCACTACACGTGCCGTGACCGCAACATGCTCGGGATGATCTCTGACCTGCTGGGAGCCGCCGCCGCTGGAATCCGCAATCTACTCGTCGTGAGCGGTGACCCGTCGGTTCATGGACCATATCCAGATATGACGGAAGTATTCGACATTGATTCAATTGGACTTACCAACGTGGTAACTGGGCTTAACCAAGGGCTCGACCCAGCTGGAAACTCAATAGGAGACCCGACCAAGTTCGTCCAAGGAGTGGTGGCCAATCCTGGTGCCTTAGATCTGGAACGTGAGGTCACTCGGTTCCGTTATAAAGTGGAAGCCGGTGCAAGCTTTGTGGTGACCCAACCCATCTTCAATCCTGAAAGCTTGGAAGAATTCCTTGACAAGATTCACCAATGGAAGATCCCAGTGGTCGCAGGGATTTGGCCATTCCTGAATCTGAGAAATGCAGAATTTCTCGCAAATGAGGTGCCTGGAGCTACAGTGCCTGAGAAAATTGTGGATCGGATGCGGAAAGCTCAGATCTCTGGTGATGAAGAGGCATTGAATGAGGGTGTAGAGATTGCAGCAGAGATGATTGATGCCGTCCGCCCACTAGTGCAGGGATTTCATCTGAGTGCACCCAGTCGTCGGGTTGACGTAGCGCTGAGAGTCCTCCATGAAGCTGGGGTTAGCACAAACACCTAACGCTTCTCTTTTCCGAGTATAGTGAGGTGCAACTGCTAAACTAGTTCGAGAATCCGACGCAAACGCCGGGCTGCTCCTCTGTTACCCAGGTTACTCACGTACACCTTCTCTGCACCAATACGACGAAGTTCTCTGATCGATTCCGCACAAATCTCCTCGGCCGTAGCCCCGGCTTGAAAATCATGAGTCAATTCTTCCACTGGAACAGGAAAGAAGTTGCTTAATTCCTCGAGGGTTGAGGGATTTGCACTGCGGTAGAAGAAAACACCGAAGACAATAGGCACGAGAGTTGTGTCTATGATACTCAGAAAACGCTCAACCTCAGCTAGCGAGTGATGTGAGACAATCTGTGTCAGGGCGAAATCAGAGTGAGCATCAGGCGCGTTGACGAAACTCACCTGCTCTATAGCGTCCCGATGTGGATTCACCCACCCTCCAAGGACAAGCTCAGGCAGACGCATCCTTATGAGCTCCCGCAAGTCTCTCCCGTGCGGCACACACCGCTTAGCTCCTACAGACTGATCTCCACCAAGAACAGTTAGCGCATCGAATCCCCCCGAGATCGCGCGTGATGCGAACATGAGACAGTACTCTAGCAAGTGTTTCGCTGTGAGGATTGGGACAATGCGACGAAGATCCGCCTCGTCACCTAAGTTCGCTGCCACATGAGCGAGGTTTTCTTCCTCTGCTTCACCTACCGCGTTGTCGGTCAAGAAGACGAAAAGTTCTTCAGAAGTGAGACGATTTAGCGAGTGATGAAGATCGATCCAGGCGTTCATACCTTCCCCGGCCTGAAGGTTAGAGCGAGGAGGACGAAGTTCGACCGCAACCATCGGTCCAGGCTCAAGAAGCTTTTCAAGCAAGAGAGCTTGGCGGTCTGGTCCTGACTCTGTCATCTGGATAGCCCTACCAATTCCTCGATCTCCGCTGCAGTCGTCGGCAACCCACAACTGAGGATCTCGCAACCATCTTCGGTAACTAGTACATCATCCTCAATCCTTATGGCTATTCCTGATAAGTTTTCAGCTACGCTTTCGGCTATCGCAGGACGAAAATAGAGACCTGGCTCGATAGTGAATACCATACCAGGCTCAAGCACGCGCGCAGTTCCAGCGCTCGCATAGTCCCCAGGATCATGGATATCGAGCCCTAACCAATGGGACGTTTGGTGTGGGTAGTAGGGTTGGTATGCTTTTTTCTCAAGTAACCCGTCAATCGATCCCCTTAGCACCCTCAAGTCTCTTAACCCCTCCACAATCACCCTAGTAACGGCATCGTGCAGTGCAGTAACGGGCTCACCTGGTCTTACCTTATCAATAGCGGACTCAAAAGAAGCCAGAACTACCTCATACACGTCTCTTTGGGCAGGTGTAAAATGCCCATTAGCTGGATACGTGCGAGTCACATCCCCGTTGTAGAATCCAACTTCAGCTCCAGCATCTACGAGTACTAGATCGTCTTGATCAATGATCTTGTCGTTTGCTGCATAGTGCAGAACACATCCATTACTCCCGGATCCGACGATCGTTGGAAATGCCACCGTGCTCCCAGCAGAACTTCGAAACGCCTGCTCAACCGTGGCCTCGACAGTCCACTCACCAACCCCTGGAGAGATGATGGCGGCACCTGCACGGTGTCCTGCGACAGTTACCTGAGCTGCCATCCTAAGCCACTCAATTTCGCAATCCTCTTTCTTTAGGCGTAGCTCGTCAAGAATTCCTCCAGGGTCCACCACGCCTCTCGGTCCAGACCCGCACCGAGCCCCTTTTGAGCGGGCATCTTCGAGAGCCTGCTTCACATAAAGCTCAAGCCCATCGTTCACTCGAGCACGGTAATGGATACAGTCCACTCCCTCGATTAGACCAGGAAGTAAATCAGGTAACTCACTCATCATGTAACATTCATCAGCCCCAAATCGATCTTTAGCGATCCCTGTTCCAATCATTGGGCCAGTCCAAAGTTCGGTGCTCTCGTTAGGGCCAGTCACAAAGAGCACAAAATGAGGATCCTTATTTCCACGAATTAGTGCCAGCGCACCCGGTTCAGTAACTCCGGTCAAGTAATAAAGCTCGTTGTCGGGACGGTACCGGTGTTGTGTGTCCCGTGACCGGTAAAGCGTCGGTGCAGATGGCAGTAACATGACACCACCGCTCAGTAGAGACTGGATCAACTCTCGACGCTGTCTGAACACCTCAGGAGCAGCGTCACCCGGAAAATCTGATAGAGTCATTCGGGCAAGCTAGCTTTGGTTGAGTTAGGAGGGCACCCCACGATAGGTTCACAAAGAGCCCAAAGAGAGTAACATATGGGTTCCATAGGTACTGCTTTAGCCCTCGTTATTTCGAATACTATAGGAAAAGAGGCAGGCGCATGGTGTTACGAACACCTGGTGTTCTCTCGATCATCTTCACTTCGACACTCTTACTCACGGCTCCGGCCGGAGCACAGGATCCTGATTCCACAGTCACTATAGATCCAGTGCTAGTCAGGGTTCTCAGAAGTGCTGTGGGAACAGGAACTCCCCATTCTGTCTCGGTTGTCACTGGTTCTGAGTTGACTCGGGCAACTGCTGGCGCCTTCCTAGAGGACGCACTTCGAGCAATGCCTGGGGTGCAGATCCACAATCGTTTCAACCTAGCGATGGGCGAGCGCCTTTCGGTCCGAGGTTTTGGCTCAAGAGCACAGTTCGGGGTACGGGGCGTTCGCGTACTGGTTGATGGAATCCCGGCAACACTTCCTGATGGCCAGGCCACACTTGATCATCTGGATCTTGCTGGTCTGGGTCGGATTGAAGCGTTGAGAGGACCGTCCTCCTCACTCTATGGCAACGCCGCTGGAGGTGTACTGCACTTCCGTTCCCTAGACCCGCCTAACCAACCCGCGCTGCTTTCATTTCGGAGTACATCTGGTTCTCACGGGCTACTCACCCTACAAGGCGTTGTCTCAGGCCAATCTGGTGACGCCGGCTACCGTGTCAGCTTTTCACGACTCAGTTATGACGGGTTCCGAAGAGATCCCATTGCTGATGATGGTAGCATTTATGCTGGTGGCAAACGATCGGTTGTTAATGCATCACTGACCCTACCGGCTGGTGCTGGCCGGTTGAGGATCGTAGCTAATGGCGTCCTTCTCGATGCAAAAAACCCTGGATCTCTCTCTCAGTCACTACTCGATGAGGGGAATCGGCAGGCATACCGTTTCAATGTCATCAGTCGCACTAGCAAAGATGTAAAACAGGGCCAAGCTGGAGCGACTTGGACCGGACCGCTCGGTGGGGGTGAAGCGGAGATTTCCTCATGGGTGATCAAACGAGAACTCGATAATCCAATTCCAGGTAAAGTCGTCGATCTCGACCGTAAAGCAGGTGGGATGCGGGCACTGTTTCAAGATCAAACTGAGATCTCAAGTGGTAGATTCGGGATCGGGGCAGGATTCGAGCTCGAATTTCAGAGTGATGAGCGCTTCAACTGGAAGAACAGCCAAGGTGAGAGGGGCAACCTTCTTCTCGAACAGCTGGAACGCGTTCGGGGCACTGGTCTTTTCATGCAAGGAAGGCTCGATCTTGATTCAGGGCCCTCGTTACTGGCAGGACTCCGTTATGATCGACTCAGCTTTTCTGCTACGGACCGCTTCATTAGTGCTGAAAATCCAGATGATTCCGGCGAACGAGTCATGGACGCCCTGAGCCCATCAGTTGGCTTGCTGATCAATGCCGGAACTGACCTGGAAGTATTTGCCTCAATAGCAGGATCGTTTGAAACGCCCACTACGACAGAAATCGTCAACCGCCCCAGTGGTGCGGGGGGATTCAACCCGGACCTTGAGCCTCAGAAGGGTTTCACGATCGAAGGCGGCATCAGAGGTGGAGTTGGGGATCAAGGGACATTCGAGCTTGCGCTGTTCCAAACGAAACTCACAGGTGAACTCGTTCCATTTGAAGTACCATCGAATCCCGGACTTACGTACTACCAAAATGCGGGACGGTCGCTCTATCGAGGATGGGAAGCTTCGCTAGATACGCGTCTCGGTGAGAACGCTTCCACCCGAATCGCATACACTCGTGTGAATGGCAGCTTCAAGGAGTTTGTCACTGATGATGCTGACTATTCTGGCAACAAAATCCCCGGACTAGCTCCACATCGGGTTGATGGGCTGTTTCAGGTGGATCTAGATGAATTTTATCTGGCTCTGAGAGGTCTCTTCCAGGCTGATATACCCGTAGACAATGGTGGGCAGTTCAGTTCGGAGTCATTCTTCGTAGCAGATATCCGACTCGGAGTCGAGAATCTGGTTTTGGGTAGCCTGAAGGCTTCACCATTTGTGGCAGTCCAGAACGTGCTGGATGCGTGGTACAATAGCTCGGTGATTGTTAACGCTTTCGGGAAAAGATTCTATGAGCCGGGACCTGGGCGCACCTTCTTGCTCGGACTTGGAATTACCTGGGGTAATTAACCCAAGAACAGGCCAGATCAACCTGGAAGAAACGTAAGCAATGAAGTCATCGCACTCGCAGGGATATGCCATAAAGCTTCTCCCCGGCAGGTCTTTGATTTTGGTGCTTTTCATGGTGCTGGCTGGCGTTTCACCAAAGCTGAGTTCGGCTCAAGATGGTCTACGTATTGGTTTGACCGTGGGTGGAGTAAGCAAGGTCGGCGTGGTACTAGAGAGGTTCCTTAACGGCAACCAAAGCTTGGAGCTAACGGTTGGAACCTGGTCTTTTAAGGAGATCAGCACCTCGTTGGTGATTAAGCGGTACTTCCTCTCGAATGACCTAGACGCTGGCTGGTACAAACCCATACACCCTTTTATAGGTGCAGGGCTGTGGGTCGTTGGGGCGAAGCCTCCAGCAGAACGCCTAGGGCTTGCCCTCAGTGCGATCGTTCCAATCGGCATCGATTGGAGCTTTCCTTTTGATGCAGACCCATCATGCAATAACAGGTCTTGTCCCGTGGGCCATCATGCCCTCGGAGTGAGCGTAAACCTAAATCGGGCCTTACTTGTCCGGCGTAGTAATCCTGAGGATCAACTTCCACTGAACGGTAGATTGGTGCCGCTGCCCGGAGCCTATTATCGCTTTATGACGAGACGCTGATTAAGTAATCACCTTCGATGTGAACTCACCATTCGTCAGGTTCATCCCACGTCTGGGACCAAAACTTATGCTCCTCGTCGTCGATTTGCTCGATATCAAGGGGAGAATCCTCATCCGTAATAAGCGCACCAGTCGCGAGAATTTCTTCCACAGCCGCATCATTGACAATTGGCATGCTCTTTCCGACCCGATCGCGTAACCGCATCCGCAGGCTAACCCCAGCAGTAACTGCTAGGACGGTAAGCCCAGCCCAGAATACTAACCAGAATAATGTTAACATCAGAGTTCCTACTAGCGGACTAAGTCTAATCCAATGGCTTCATTCCTACATATTTGAGCCCACTGCCTGTATTGAAGAGGACGATCTCTTCATCCTCATTTATCATGCCCTTATCCAAGAGGATAGGGAGCGCAGCAGCCGTCGCACCACCCTCCGGAGCAGCAAAGATTCCTGTGTCGATGCCTAAGTTCTCCACCCACTCAGCCATCGAGTGGTCGGGGACGGCCACGGCTCCACCCCCAGACTCCCTTAAGGCGCGTAAGATTAGGAAGTCGCCGACTGCTCCTGGAACCCGAAGCCCTGATGCGTATGTAGAAGCTCCACTCCACACTTCAGCTGCATCATGGCCTGCTTCCCAAGCACGCACCATCGGAGCGCAGCCAGCAGCCTGAACAGTGAACATCTTCGGACGTTCGCTGCCAATCCATCCAAGTTGCTCCATCTCATCGAAAGCCTTCCACATTCCGATCAAACCCGTACCTCCTCCCGTAGGATAGACAATCGCATCGGGCAACCTCCATCCTAATTGCTCACAGAGTTCGTACCCCATGGTTTTCTTGCCCTCGATTCGGTAGGGCTCCTTAAGTGTCGAAAGATCAAACCACCCGTTCTCCTCTACACCCTGTCTTACAACGAGACCGCAGTCACTGATAAGGCCGTCCAAAAGTTGAAGATCTGCGCCCAAAGCAGAGATTTCTTCAAGGATAGCCGCTGGTGTGTCGGTTGGGACTACAACATGTGCCCTGAGCCCAGCGGCCGCGGCGTAAGCAGCAGCCGCACTACCCGCGTTTCCAGCAGATGGTATCGCAATCTCCTCTGCTCCTAGTTCGAGCGCACGGGATACCGCAAGACAGAGACCTCGGTCTTTGAAGCTACCCGTCGGATTTTGGCCTTCGTCTTTCACCCAGACACGTCGAATACCGATCCGGTTAGCAGTTCGGTGCGCATCGATAAGTGGGGTCCACCCCTCCCCGAGACGGATCTGGGAGCCCCTATTTCGAACAGGGAGAACTTCCTGATAGCGCCAGAGATCTGCGCTACGACACGCCACGGACTCTCGGGTAAAGCTCGGACTGATAAGATCCAGATCATATCGAGCGAAGAACGGTTTGCCAGCTGCCGAAAGTCCAATAAGCTTTTCGCTCTCAACTTTTTCGCCGGTTCCGGTGCATTCCAGATGCGTTGCTCCGTGCAAGCCGTCTTGGTCAGTCATAGGGGCGTGCTTTCCTCATCTTAGAGATTGATACGGGAGACAGGATGGTGACGAGAACCACGAAGGGGATGACTGGCTCTGGACACCGGACACCTCGGTGCTCCGCTTGAGGCATCAACCGCTCAAGCAGCTAACCCAACAATACGGAATTCTTATTCGTACCGAAGTGCATCAATAGGGTCGAGAATCGCCGCCCTACGAGCAGGCCAGATGCCAAAGAAAAGTCCTATGAAGGCACTGATAGCCAGCGACAGAGCCACGATCTGCGGAGACACCACTGTCTCCAAACCAGCAAGACGCGTTGTCATCTCTGCGGCTCCGTAACCCATTCCGACTCCCAAGAGCCCTCCCAACACGCAGAGAGTCGAGGCCTCAACAACAAACTGTGTCATGATCGCCCCACGGGTAGCTCCAAGGGCCTTACGAACCCCTATCTCACGGGTTCGCTCGGTTACAGATACAAGCATGATATTCATGATACCGATGCCACCAACAAGAAGACTGATCCCGGCGATCCCAGCCAATAGTAAGGTGAAAGTCTGAGCTGTCGAGTTGAAGGTTTCCAGTAGATCCGTGGAGTTGCGTATGCTGAAGTCTGCATCCTCACCTGGTAGGATACGATGCTCCCTCCGCATAATTCGGTCGATCTCGGCAATCGCCTCGTTCATTTCCTCGGGCGTTTCTGTGGAAGCGTAAATCGAGCCAAGCCTATCGCGGCCACCCATCACACGATACTGGGCAGTCGACTGAGGAATGAAGACCTGGTCATCAGGGCGAAGCCACATCGCATCACCCTTCTCTTCAAGCACGCCAATTACCTCAAACGGGATACCACGTACCTGGATGGTCTTTCCGATGAAGAGCGCCGTTGCGATCGAGTACTGGGAAGAGTCCGCAGGAATCTCACCGAGCCTCTCTGGAATCGTATAACCGAGTACCGCTACTCGCCTACGTCCGCGGACTTCTCCTTCGGTGAAGTAGCGGCCCGCGATTAGTCCGTGATCATACATATCGAAATAATCGGGCCAAACACCCATGACCTGATTATTCGAATTCCAGCGGAGGTATGTAACCTGCATCCGTGACTGAAGCTCAGGGGAAATCTTGAGGAACCCACGGGTCTCATTCCTCAGCGCTTCGGCATCCTCAATCGACATCTGAGTATCGCCTCGAGACAC
>ERZ651768.101-NODE-101-length-59537-cov-12.930222_pt1 | contig 59537 bp, 61 predicted proteins | sample MGYA00514754_ERZ651768 | MGnify/ENA metagenome assembly ERZ651768
CCGGCAGTCTGTCGTGCCCCCGAACACCGGATGATCCGATGAGCCCAGCCCCCGGCGATGCTCCGGCGACCTCTGTGCCGGCGGTCGAACTGCGTGGGGTCTGGAAGCGCTTTCCAGGAGTGGTGGCCAACGCCGGTGCGCACCTGACGGTCCGGGCCGGCACCGTGCACGCCGTGCTCGGCGAGAACGGGGCCGGCAAGTCCACGCTCATGAACGTGCTGTCGGGCGTCTACAGGCCCGACGAGGGCGAGGTCCGGATCGACGGCGTGGCCCGCCACTTCCGCTCGCCGGCCGATGCGCTGGCAGCCGGTGTGGGGATGGTGCACCAGGAGTTCCGCCTGGTGCCGTCGTTCACCGTTGCCGAGAACGTGGTGCTGGGCGCCGCCGAACGGATCGTCCGTCGCCAGGCCGTCGAGTCGGCGGTCGCCGAGCTGGCAGAACGGTTCGGGCTGGCCACCGAGCCGGACCGACCGGTGTGGCAGCTCTCGATGGGGGAGCGCCAACGCGTCGAGATCCTCAAGGCGCTCTGGCGCGACGCCCGCATCCTGATCCTGGACGAGCCGACGGCCGTGCTCACCCCGGGAGAGGCCGATGAGCTGGGCCGCATCCTCCGCCACATGGCCGAGGATGACCGCACGGTGATCTTCATCAGCCACAAGCTGCACGAGGTGACTGGCTTCTGCGACGAGGCCACGGTGCTCCGGGGCGGCGAGACGGTAGCCGCCTCGCTGCCGGTGGCGGAGACCGACTCCTCGGCACTGGCGGGGCTAATGGTGGGCTCCTCTCCGGCCATCAGCGAGCGCCCAACGCCGGTGGCCGCCGGTGGGCCGATGCTCACCGTCGTCGGCCTGGCGTGCCTGGACGACCGGGGCCTGCCGGCCCTGCACGGGGTCGACCTGACGGTCCGCGCCGGCGAGATCGTCGGCATCGCAGGGGTGGCGGGCAACGGCCAACGCGAGTTGGCCCAGGCCGTGGCCGGGCTGCGCCCGACCACCGGTGGCTCCGTGCACATCGACGGGATCGACCTCACGGCGGCCACGCCGCGCCAGCGGTTCGGAGCCGGGTTGGGCTACATCCCGGAGGACCGCATGGGGGTGGGACTGGCTCCCCGGTTGAGCGTCACCGACAACGCCATCCTCCGGACCTACTCCAGCCACCGGCGTGGCCCGTTCCTGGATGCCGAGGCGGCCACGGCCCACTGCCGGGACATCGTGGACCGCTTTGCCGTGCGTACCGGACCGCTGGACCAGCCGATCGCCGGGCTGTCGGGCGGCAACCTGCAGCGCCTTCTGGTAGGACGGGAGTTGAGCGACCGGCCCCGGGTGGTGGTGGCCGCCCAGCCGACCCGCGGCCTGGACGTCCAGGGGGTCAAGGCCATTCAGGACCTGCTGGTGGCCGAGCGCGGGGTCGGCGTCGCCATCCTGCTGATCTCCGAGGACCTCGACGAACTGCTGACGCTCGCCGATCGCCTGCTGGTGATGCACGGAGGCCGGGTGGTCGCCGAGTTCGATCCCGAGGCCGCCGGGCGACATGACATCGGCGAGGCCATGGTCGGCAACGCCTCGACAGGCGTGGCAGCCACGTGAGGCGTCCGGTACTCGCCCGTCGCGACCAGGTGCTCCGGGGTGGCCAGCCGTTGGCCTTCGCGGTGGGCCTCGCCGTGGCCCTGGTGGTGGGGGTGTTACTGCTGATGGGCTCCGGCCACGACCCGCTGCGGGTCTACGGGCGCATGTTCGATGCCTCGCTGGGCGATCCCCGGGCCTGGTCGGTGACCCTCAACCGGGCCGTGCCCCTGGGGCTGGCGGGGCTGGCCGTGGCCGTGGCGGGGTCCATGGGGCTCTGGAACATCGGAGCCGAGGGCCAGATCATGGCCGGGGCGATCGGTGCCGCCTGGGTCGCCCGGATCGGCGCCGGATGGCCGGGACCCGTACTGGTGACGGCCATGCTGGCCGCCGCTGTGGTCGGTGGCGGCCTGCTGGCCCTCGGTCCGGCGATCGCCCGTGCCCGGATCGGCGTCAACGAGATCATCACCACGCTCATGCTCAACGAGGTGGCCATCCGCCTCGTCCAGTGGCTTATCCACGGTCGCTGGAAGGATCCCGGTTCGCACAACTTTCCGTTGGCCCCGATGCTTCCCGCCAACGGCCGCCTGCCCACGCTCTTCGAGCGGGCACACGTGGGCGTCGTGCTTGCCGGAATCGTCATCGCCCTCTTCGGCCTGGCCGCCAGCCGTACGGCCTGGGGGTACGAGCTCAGGGTGGCAGGCTCCTCGGGGGCCACGGCCCGCTACGCCGGGATCTCCCTGAAGCGAAAGATCCTGACCGTCCTGGTGCTGTCCGGCGGCGTCGCCGGCTTCGCCGGCGGCGTGGAGTTGGCGGGAACCGCCGACCGGATCACCGAGGGCCTCTCCAACGGGTTCGGCTTCGCCGGGATCATCGTGGCCGCCCTGGCCCTCATGCGACCGTCGGGCGTCGCCGCCGTGGCCCTGCTTTTCGGTGCCGTGCAGATAGGAGGCCAGAGCATCCAGACCATGGGGGTGTCGTCCTCGGTCTCGACCATCCTGCAGGCCCTCATCCTCTTCGGCGCCATAGCCGCCGGAGTGCTCAGCCGCTACCGGATTGAGATGGTCGCCGGTGACACGGTAGGGGCGGCAGCCTCGGGGGACGGCTCGTGAACGAGGCGTCGCTCATCGGCCTGCTGGAGGCCACGGTGTCGTTCGGCGCCCTCCTCTACCTGGCCGCCCTGGGCGAGATGATCACCGAGAAGGCCGGCATCCTGAACCTCGGCGTCGAGGGGATGATGGCCATCGGAGCGGTCACCGGGTTCGTGGTGGCGCTCCAGACAGAGAATCCGTGGGTGGCCCTGGTGGCCGCCATCTGCGCCGGGGCCCTCGCCGGTCTGCTCCACGGCCTGTTCACAGTCGTGCTGGGTGCCGAGCAGGTGGTCTCCGGCCTCTCCCTGACCATCCTGGGGATCGGCCTCGCCGCCTACATCGGCAAGGGTTCCGTCGGCAGGCCTGCCGGTGCCGAGCTGGTGCCGGTGGACTGGGGGCCGCTGACGGACATCCCGTGGGCCGGCCCGGTGCTGTTCCAGCAGTCGCCGCTGGTCTACATGGCCGTGCTGGCCGGCCTGGCGGCCTGGTTCGTGCTGGGTCGGACCCGCCTGGGTTTGGCGGTGCGGGCAGCCGGAGAGTCGGCTCCGACCGCCGATGCCGCCGGCCACTCGGTGGTCGGGCTGCGGCTGGGAGCCGTCGCCACGGGCGGAGCCCTGGCCGGTGCGTCGGGTGCCTACCTGACGCTGTCCATCACACCGCAGTGGGTCGAGGGCGTCATAGCCGGTAGGGGCTGGATCGCCGTGGCCCTCGTCATCTTCGGGGCATGGCGGCCCGGCCGGGTGGCCCTGGGGGCGCTGCTGTTCGGCTTGACGCTGGCGCTCAAGACCCGCCTCCAGACCTTCGGGGTGGACTTCTCACCCATCCTGCTTTCGATGCTGCCCTACCTGCTGACCGTGGGCGTGCTGGTGGCCATCTCGATCCGGGCCCGCAACCGGCCGTCGCCGGCTCCGGCGGCCCTGGGCATCGCCTACCGGCGCGAAGAGCGTTGACCTGAGGGGCTCGCCTCCCCGCACGGTCCGACAGAGCGGAGAATCATGGGCGGACGTGTCCGCCGTCGGTGGGTCAGGACCGTTCGACGCCGGTCAGGAGGACCACGACCTCCTCAGCGGGGTCGATGCAGCCGTCCCGCCGGGCGGCCAGCAGGCCAGCCAGGCCGGCGGTGCCGGTCGGGTCGGCGGCCACGTCCGTATGGGCCCGCACCAGCCGGTGGGCCTCGACCACGTCAGCCTCGGTGGCCACCACCGGCCCGCCCGGGGCCGACCCCAGGAGCATGTCGTGGACCAGCACCCGCCAGTCGTAGGTGACGTCGTCCAGGAGCCCGGTGGCCGCAGAGGTGGGATCCTCCCAGGGCCACATGGCGCTGCCGTCATCTCCCGTTCCATCCGGGTCGGCCAGTGCAGCCTCCCGGTCATCGGCGCCGGCCACCCGGTCGAACGCCCTGGTCAGGGGAGCACACCCCTCGGCCTGGACGGCGACGAGGCCCGGTCGTGCCGTGGGACCGCCGAGGTCCACGGCGTCGGTCAGGGCCTGCACGGTGCTGCTGGCCAGTGCCCCGCCTCCCACCTGAACCAGGAGGCTGGTGGGCGAGCGGTCGTGGGAGGCCCACTCGGCGGCCAACTCGAAGCCCAGGGTCCGACCACCGTCGAGGGTGAGCAGGTTGTCGGTGCCCTGACAGCCGAATGGGACGGCACCGTCGGCCACCATCTCCCTGAACCGGAGGATGCAGGGGTCACCGGCCTCGCCGTCGCGTCGTCGACAGACCCGGACGTCGGCCCCGAGGTCGGCCAGACGGTCCAGCACGGCGTCGTCGGCCCAGGTCGGGACGTGGACGACCAGTGGGCGTCCGACTGCCCCGGCGATGACGGCCGCTCCCAGGGCGGCGTTTCCACACGAGGCGATGGCAAGCGGGGTGGTCGACGGGACCTCGTCCACCGCCAGGTGGAGGGCCAGGCCGAAGAGGTGCCGGGCCTTGTGGCTTCCCGACACGTTGCCGGTCTCGTCCTTGGCCCATATCCCGCCCGTCTGGCCGATGGCATCGCCCAGGGCTGTCAGGTGGCGGTACGGGGTGGTGGCGAACCCGTGACCGTCCACGTCGGCGACGGTGTCGTCCAGTCGACGGACCAGGTCCACGAACCGGTCGTCGGACCAGCCGGCGGCCAGGGCGGCGTGGTGGGACCAGAGCAGGGTCCGGAATGCGACGAACGGGTTTGCTCCCTCGGCCGGCCCGTCGTCGGGCCCGGGCCAGGTGGCGCCGGGCGGGCTGCCCAGCCATCCGATCCTGCGGTCGGGCCCGCCTGTCGTGGCGCCGTCCATGGGTCGGCCGACCGGTCAGTCGGCGGCCAGCACCCCGGTGCGGGCGTTGAACTCGTCGATCATGGCGTCCCAGATCGGGGCCATGGTCTGGATGTGGCGCCAGAAGTCCTGTCCCCGGCGGACCTCGAAGTCGGCGAACTCGACGCCCTGCTGCTCCACCCACGTGTAGTAGGCGAGGTTGAAGATGCGGTTCCTGCCCGTGTCGTCCAATACCTCGACGTGGGAGGTGTCGGCGTCCAGCAGGTGTGTGGCGACCGCGGCGGCGGCCTCGGCGGGTCCGAACCCGGCGGCGTAGCGGCCGACGGTCATGGCCTCGCGTTCGCTGCCGTACATCTCGGACCCGTCCGTGGCCACCGTGACGATGGCGTCGTCGGGTCCGAGGTCCAGCTCCTTGGCCGTCTTGATCGACGCCACCACGTTGCAGATGCTGGACAGGCCGAAGTGGCAGAGGGTGTCCAGGACCGCGGTGTCCACTCCCATCGATGCCAGCTGCGCCAGCCCCTCGGCGGTGCCGAAGGCCATCCCCAGCTCATCGCATGCCGTGTCCGAGACGCCGACGACGATGTCGGTGTTGGTGACGTTGTGGATCAGGGGGATGTGCTTGTCGCCTATGCCCTGGATGTTGTGCTCGCCGAAGCCGTTGTAGAGCATCGTCGGACACTCCAGGGCCTCGACCGCTGCGATCCTGGCGCCGTGGTCGGCCTTGAGCCGTTCGCCGGCGGCAAGGGTGCCCGCCGAGCCGGAGGCGGCCACGAAGGCGGCCAGACGCAGGCCGGGGCGTAGCGCTGCGTGGTGCAGGTACAGGTGCTCCAGGGCCCGACCGGTCACCTCGTGGTGGCCGACGTGGTTGGCGAACTCGGTGAACTGGTTGAGGATGAAGTTGACGGGATCCTTCTCCAACTCGTTGCAGGCGTCGTAGATCTCCTTGACGTTGCTCTCCGAGCCGGTGGTACGGATCACGTCGCCGGGCTCCGCAATCCACTCCTCCAGCCACTCGAAGCGTTCTCGGCTCATGTTCTCCGGGAGCACGGCGACGCCCCGGCAGCCCATGAGGCGCGAGATGGCGACGCCACCCCGGGCGTAGTTGCCGGTCGACGGCCAGATCGCCCGGTGCAGCGTCGGGTCGTACTGGCCGGTGACCACCCGGGGGACCAGGCAGGAGTAGGCGGCCAGCACCTTGTGGGCTCCGATCATCGGGAACCGGTTGCCGAACGCCACGATGATCGGCGACGCCACACCGGTCAGTTCCGACGGGAGCACCACGTGCTCCGGCAGGTCGGTGAACCCACCGTGCAGGTCGTTGTACCAGTGGACCCGGAACAGGTTCCGGGCGTCGGCGGCATTGCGGTCGACGCTGGACAGGGCGGTTCGGACGCCGTCGGGGATCCTGGACGGGTCGGCCAACTGGGCGAAGGTGGGGAGCACGATGCCCTGCTCGCGGAACCGGTCGACGCTGCGCTGGTAGCGATCTCCGTCGACCAGGTCGGTGGACAACCCGAAGCGGGAGGTGTCGAAGGTGGCGGGGTCGAAGGTGGGAGCAGCGAACGCGCCAATCCCGGCGTCGCGGGGGGTGCTCATGCCCGCAGGCTAACCACTGGCCTGCATCCGCGTTGACAAAATGTTGACATGGGAGGCCTGAGGCGGACCGGGTGGGAGGTTGGTGTCGTGCGCCGGTCATGACGGGTGTCACCTGCCACGTCGGGGTGCCGCGGAATTCGGTTGCCGCGATGCAAGGCTGTCCCCCGTGATTCGACGGACCCTCGGTGCCCTGTTGACGATCGGCGTGATCGGCGTGGTGGTCGTGCTCGCCGCGCGCGTGGCCGAACCGTCGGTGCGGCCGGTCCTGTACCCGGTTTCGGCGTCGCCGGCGACTACTGCTCCGGTCTCGGCTTCGCCCGATTCGAATGCCGGCTCAGCACCAGCCGCCGAGCCGGCATCCGGTGCGACGACCGTGCCAGTGGCCACGACGGTTGCACCGACTGCCACGGTGCCTGCTCCCGTCACCACGGTTCCACCTACCACGACGACCGTGGCTCCTGTGGACGAGGTGGCCGTGCTGACAGCCTCCTATTCCTGGGGGCGGAGTTCGGAGGCCGTTGAGCTCCAGCAGGTGCTGGGGGTCGAGGCCGATGGCTGGTACGGGCCTGCGACCCGGGCGGCGCACCTGGCCGAGAACGAGGCACGTGGCCTCCCGGTCGACGCCGTGGTGACGGCGCCGACCACGACCACTACGGCGCCCACCACGACCACGACGACGGCGCCCGCCGCCACGACGACCGTGGCGACGACCACGACGACCGTGGCGACGACCACGACGACGGCGCCCGCCACCACGGTTCCGTCGACCACCACGGCCGTCCCGACGACCACGGTGCCGCCGCCCAGCACCACTGCGGGGATGTTCGGGAACCTGGGGGCCCAGCTGATGGCCCAACTGCTGGGCCAGCCGTGCATCGCCGACGGTGACCTGAGCGACTGCGGCCCCGAGGTCGACGCCCTCGTGAGGGGGCTCGTGGGCTGAGCCCGCCTTCGGGTCCCCGACCGGAGGCACGCCGCCCCGGTTGAGGATCGAACACCTGTTCGATATGGTCCGGAGATGGGCTGGTCCAGTTCCCGGATGCCGTGGCGTGAGCTGGAGGGCCGCCTCTCCGACCGTTCGTTCGATCCGGTGCCCCGTCCGGCACCGGCGGCCGCCGCGAGGCCCCGGCCTGTGGGACCGTCGGCCGGCGCAGCGCCGGGAGGCCGGGTGCCCTACGCCGAGCTGCACTGCCACTCCCACTTCAGCTTCCTGGACGGGGCCTCGTCGCCAGACGAGTTGGTGGCCGAGGCCGTCCGCCTGGGGCTCACCGCCCTGGCACTCACCGACCACGACGGCTTCTACGGGGTGGTGCGGTTCGCCGAGGCGGCCCGGGAACACGGCCTGCCGACCGTGTTCGGCAGCGAGCTGTCGCTGGACGCATCAACTGCCCGTACCGCCGTCGGTGACCCATCGGCCACCCACCTGCTGGTGCTGGCCGAGGACCCGACCGGCTATGCCCGGCTGGGCACCGCCATATCAGAGGCCCAACTGGCCGGAAGCAAGGGACACCCCCGACTCTCCCTGGATCGGCTCACCGACCTGGCCGGAGCGGATCCCCACTGGACGGTCCTCACCGGGTGCCGGAAGGGCGCCGTTCCGGCAGCCCTCCAGCGCGATGGTCCGGCGGCGGCAGGACGGGCCCTGGACGACCTGGTGGAACGGTTCGGCCGCCAACGGGTGGTGGTGGAGCTCTGGGACCACGGGTACCCGCTGGACGCCGAGCGCAACGACGCCCTGGCCCGCCTCGCCGTGGGCGCCGGCCTGGGCGTGGTGGCCACCAACAACGTCCACTACCACCGCCCGGCCCGTCGCCGCCTGGCCACCGCCATGGCCGCGGTGCGGGCCCGCCGGTCGATGGACGAACTGGATGGCTGGCTTCCGGCCGCCGGGACGGCCCACCTGCGCTCCGGGGTGGAGCAGGCCCGACGGTTCGCCCGATGGCCGTCGGCCGTGTCCGCAGCGGCCGAGCTGGGTGGGCGGTGCGCATTCGACCTCCGCCTGGTGGCCCCCGGCCTGCCGCCCTACCCGTGCCCCGACGGGCTGGACGAGATGGCCCTCCTGCGTCGGCTGGCCGCCGACGGGGCCACCGACCGCTACGGAGGGCGCACCTCCGAACGCGTCGTGGGGGCATGGGCCCAGGTCGACCGGGAGCTGGACATCATCGCCACACTCGGATTCCCCGGGTACTTCCTCGTGGTGTGGGACATCGTGGAGTTCTGCCGGCGGGAGGGGATCCTCTGCCAGGGACGGGGATCGGCGGCCAACTCGGCGGTCTGCTACGCGCTGGGCATCACCAACGCCGACGCTGTGGGCCTGGGCCTGCTGTTCGAGCGGTTCCTCTCCCCGGAGCGGGACGGGCCGCCCGACATCGACCTGGACATCGAGAGCGGTCGCCGGGAGGAGGTCATCCAGTACGTGTACGGCCGCTACGGCCGTCGGCACACCGCCCAGGTGGCCAACGTCATCACCTACCGGGCCCGCTCGGCGGTGCGCGACGCGGCCCGGGCACTGGGGTACGACCCGGGTCAGCAGGACGCCTTCGCCAAGGGCCTGGAGCGTCGGCTGTCGCCCGACGGGTCGACGACCGACGGCGGGTCGGCCTCCGGCGGTGGAGCGGTTCCGGCCGGGATCCCGGCCGACGTGGCCACCCTGGCCGACGAGTTGTGCGACGCCCCCCGGCACCTCGGCATCCACTCCGGTGGCATGGTCATCTGCGACCGGCCGATGGCCGAGGTGTGCCCGGTGGAGTGGGGGCGCATGGCTGACCGCAGCGTCCTGCAGTGGGACAAGGAGGACTGTGCCGCGGTTGGGCTGGTCAAGTTCGACCTGCTGGGCCTGGGCATGCTCAGCGCCCTGCACCACACCCTGGACCTGGTGGCCGCCCACGAGGGAACCCAGGTCGACCTGGCACGCCTGGACCAGGACGAGGCCGTCTACGACATGATCTGCGCTGCCGACACCATCGGGGTGTTCCAGATCGAGAGCCGGGCCCAGATGGCCACCCTGCCCCGGTTGCGGCCCCGCTGCTTCCACGACCTGGTGGTCGAGATCGCCCTCATCCGGCCCGGTCCGATCCAGGGCGGATCGGTCCACCCCTACATCCGGCGTCGTAACGGGCAGGAGGAGGTCACCTACCTCCACCCGTCGTGCGAGAACGCCCTGGCAGGGACCCTCGGCATCCCGCTGTTCCAGGAACAGCTCATGCGCCTCGCCATCGACGTCGCCGGGTTCACCGCCACTGAGGCCGACCGGCTCCGCCAGGCCATGGGCTCCAAGCGCAGCCACGCCCGCATGGAGGCCCTCCACCAGCGGTTCCTGGACGGGGCGGGGGAGCGCGGGGTCCCGTCCGACGTCGCCGAGCAGGTCTGGCAGAAGTTGGCCGCCTTCGCCGACTACGGCTTCCCGGAGAGCCATGCCGTGTCGTTCGCCCACCTCGTGTACGCCAGTTGCTGGCTCAAGTTCCACCACCCGGCGGCGTTCTGTGCCGGCCTGCTGAATGCCCAGCCCATGGGCTTCTACTCGCCGCACACCCTGGTCCAGGACGTCCGACGCCACGGCGTGGAGGTCCGCACCCCGGACCTGAACAGGTCCGCGGCCGACGCCACCCTCGAGCCGGGGGAGCGGGGATCTGCCGTCTCGGGAGCGCCGGGGGAGCGGGGATCCGGGGGACCGGGAGTGCCGTGGCCCGCGGGCCGGGGCGGGCCGGCCATCCGGATGGGCATCGGGTCGGTCCGGAGCATCGGCGGGGACCTCGCCGACGCCATCGCCGCCGGCCGACCGTACACGTCGATCGAGGACCTCCAGCGGCGGGTGGATCCCGGCCGTCCGGCCATGGAGGCGCTGGCCACCGCCGGGGCGTTCGCCGCCTTTGACGTGGATCGGAGGGAGGCCCTGTGGGCGGCGGGGGCGCTGGCCGCCACCGGACCCGACCGTCTCGCCGGGATGGTCACCGGGACCGAGCCCCCGCCACTGCCAGCCATGGGTGCTTCGGAGGTGGCCCGGGCCGACCTGTGGGCCACCGGGGTGTCTCCCGACGGGCATCCCACCCGGTTCCTCCGTCGACGCCTGGCCGCCGACGGCGTGGTCACGGCGGTCGACCTGCGGTCGGTGGGCGACGGGGCCCGGGTCAGGGTGGCTGGCGTGGTCACCCACCGGCAGCGTCCCCACACCGCCGGTGGGGTCACGTTCCTGAACCTGGAGGACGAGACCGGGCTGGTCAACGTGGTGGTATCGAAGGGTTGCTGGGCCCGCTACCGGGACGTGGCGGTTGGGGCCCCGGCACTGCTGGTACGGGGTCGGGTGGAGGCCTCCGAGGGGGTCGTCAACGTGGTGGCCGAACACCTGGCCCCCCTCGGGGTCCGACCACCGGCCAGTTCCCGGGACTTCCGCTGACCCCGCACGGCACCGGCCCGGGCCGCGGCCGGGAATAACCCGGCTGTCCGGCTGACGGTCCAGCACACTGGTGCAATGCGTTCCGCCCCGCGCGTCATCCCGGCCGTCCCATCGGCCGACGTCCGCCAGCGGATCGTCGCGCTCGCCATAGGGGTGGTGGCGGCGTCTGCAGGTGGCCTGGTGCTGGCCACCGCAGAGGGGACGCTGGCCGACCTGCCGGGCCTCCTCCTCCTGGTACCGGGTGCCATTGCACTGCGGGGCAACGTGTTCGGCGCCATGGGGAGCCGCCTGGGAACCGCCGTGCACGCCGGCACCTTCCGACTCTCGGCCCGACCCGATGGCGTGGTCGGGCAGAACCTGCTGGGAGCCGCTGCCCTGAGCCTGGTCCTCAGCGCAGTCCTCGGCCTGATGGCCCGCGGGACCGCTATCGCGTTCGGGGTCACCCCGACGATGACCCTGGCCGACTTCGTGGTGGTGTCGACCCTGGGAGGGTTGCTGGCCTCGGTATTCGTCGGTGCGGTGACCCTCGGGCTGGCGGCCGGGTCCATCCGCTTCGACTGGGACCTCGACAACGTGCTGGCGCCGCTCGTCTCCACCCTCGGGGACCTGGCCACCGTGCCGGCCCTCGTGGTGGCCGCCGGGCTGGCCGACCGATCGGGGCTGACCGATGCACTGGGCGGAAGCCTCGGGCTGGTGGCGGTCGTGGTCCTGGTGGTGGCGTGGCGTTCTCCGCTGGTCGACGTCAGGCGAATCGTCCGCCAGTCGCTCCCGGTGCTGGTCGCCGCCGGGGTGCTCGACCTGATCGCCGGGGTGACCGTCGAGAGGCGCCTCGACGACCTGCTGGCCGCCGAGGCGATGCTCGTCCTGCTGCCTGCCTTCCTGGGTACCGCGGGAGCCCTCGGCGGGATCCTCTCGAGCCGCCTCTCCACCCAGTTCCACCTCGGCCTGGACGACGCCACTCCGTTGCCGACCCGATCCAGCCTCCGCGAGTTCCGGTCACTTGCCCTGCTGGCCCTACCGGTGTTCGCCTGTTGTGCCGTGATCGCCCAGTGGGCGTCGGTGGCCACCGGCCAGACCACGCCCGGGCTCGGAGACCTGCTGGCCGTGGTCATGATCGCCGGCCTGGTGGCCACCGTGCTGGTCGTCGTCGTGGCGTACTACACGACGATGGCCGCCTACAGGTTCGGCCTGGACCCGGACACCTACGGCATCCCGGTGGTGATGTCGAGCCTCGACCTGGTCGGGGCGTCCACCCTGATCCTGGCCATGGTGGCCGTGGGGGTGGCATGACCACGCCGAGGTGTGCTGATCCCGGAACCCTCTCCGACCGGTCGACGGTCGGGAATACCATTGACCCACTACATCGAGCGAGGATCTGATGGACGATAGACCCCGCAACCTGCGGGCCATGTTGGCCGAGGCCAAGGACACATCGGAGCTGATGGTCGACCTGGCCTACGCGTCGGTCTACTTCGGCGACCCGGACATGGCTGAAGAGGTCGACGAGCTCGAGGAGCAGATGAGCGAGCTGGTCCATGACATGCGCGCGGTGTGCGTGCTGGCGGCCCGCAGTCCCCGGGAGGCCGAGGGCATGTCGTCGGTGCTCCAGGTGGTGTCTGCGATCGAGCGCATGGCCAACGACGCCGTGGACATCGCCCGGATCGTCACCCACCGCCTGGGCATACCACGCCAACTGGTGGCCGACCTCTCAGACGCCGAGGAGGTGTCGCACCGGGTACTGGTCAGTGACGGCTCGCACATGGCGCACCGGCCGCTGTCGTCCCTGGAGCTGACCGTTCAGGCCGGCATGCGGGTCATGGCCGTGCGGCGGGGACGGCAGTGGATCACCGACGTGGACGGCGACACCGTGCTGGTGCCCGGTGACGTGCTGTTCCTGCACGGCTCGCCGGACGGCATCACCCGGCTGCGTGAGCTGGCCGCTGCCCCGGTCTGGGAGCCGCCGCGTCCCGACGAGGGTGAGGTCCTGACCGACCTGGACCGTGCTGTCGACGTGCTGGTCGAGATGAAGAACCTCTCGGAGGCCGCCGTCGGCGTTGCCTACAGCGCGCTGGTGCTGGGGGACCGTGGGCTGGCCGCTGAGGTCGGCCACCTCGAGGAGAGCCTCGACGAGATGAGGGACCACCTGGAGCTCTGGGTGCTGCGTGCCGCTGCCGACGGCATGGACCCGTCGTCTCTGCGGGGGCTGCTGCACCTCGCCGAGGCCGCCGAGGACCTGGGCGACCAGGCCAGGGCGATGGTCTGGCTGGTCGAGGAGGGCGAGGAGCTCCACCCGATCCTGGGCATCGCCCTGGGTGAGGCGGACGAGGTTGCGGTGCGGTTCCCGGTGGCCGAGGGATCGACCGTGGCCGGCTCGACGCTGAAGGACCTCCAGCTCAACATCGAGCCGGGGTTCACGGTGCTGGCGATCCGTAGGGATGGCGGCTACGTCTACCGGCCGCGTGGCGCCGTTCGGCTCGTGGCGGGTGACGAGATCATCGCCAGTGGCCCTGAGGAGGGCCAGGTCCTGCTGGCCGCAATGTGCGGCTGGGAGCTGCTCGAAGACGAGGGGGGCGAGGACGAGCTGGTCCCTGTCGGCTAGGGGCCGACTCCGGACGGCCTCAGTCGGCCGGAGTCTCCTCGTCGGCCGGTACCGGTGTCGCCTCGGGCGTTCCCGCTTCGGGGGCATCGCCGGTGAACAGTTCGGCGATGGCGCCCAGCGAACCCAAAGTGGCGCTCAGGTCGGCCGGCAGGAAGATCTTGGTGGCCCGTCCGTCGGCGACGGTCCCGAGGGCCTCCAGGTACTTGATGGCCAGCAGGTCCGGTGTCGGGTTGCCGTCGTGGATGGCCCCGTAGACGCTGCGCACCGCCTCGGCCTCGCCTTCGGCCACCGTGAGCTGCCGGTACCGCTCCGCGTCGGCCACGGCCCGGATGGCCTCGGCCTCGCCCTCGGCCTCCAGGATGGCCTGCTGCCGTATCGCCTCGGCGGAAAGGATGACCGACTGCTTGTCGCCCTCGGCCCGGGTGATGGCCGCCTCCTTGACGCCCTCGGCCTCGAGCACGACGGCCCGCCGGGTCCGCTCGGCCTTCATCTGCTCGTGCATGGCGTGCATGACGTCGGCCGGTGGGTCGATCCGCTGGATCTCGACGCGGACCACTCTGACGCCCCACTTGTCGGTGGCGTCGTCGAGCACCTGGCGCAGGGAGACGTTGACGTTGTCCCGTGAGGTGAGGGCGCTGTCCAGGGTCATCTCGCCGATCACGTTTCGCAGGTTGGTCTGCGCCAGCTTCGTGATGGCCATGAGGAAGTTGGCCACGTTGTAGATGAGCCGTTGGGGGTCGGTGGGTTCGTAGTAGATGACGGCGTCGACGGTCACCGTCACGTTGTCCTTGGTTATGACCTCCTGCGGCGGCACGTCGACGACCTGCTCCCGCATGTCGACGCGGGTCAGGGACTGGATGACAGGGATGATCAACTTCAGTCCGGGTGCGACGGTTGCCTTGTAGCGGCCGAGCTGTTCGACGATGCCCTTCTGGAACGGCCGGACGATCTTGATGCCTGCCGCGGCGAACACGAACAGGACGAAGGTGATGACTACGAGGACGATCACTGCTGCCATGTGTGGGGCTCCTCAGTTTGCAGGTCGGTGGGTCGTTCGGTTTCCGGTCGGGTGGCTCAGTCGCTGCGTTGGACCACGGCCCGGGTGCCCTCGATGAGGACCACCCTGATGGGGGTTCCGGCTGGGAGGTGGCCGCGGTCGGGGGTCTCGGCATGCCATTCCTCGCGGCCGATCCGCACCGTGCCGAGCCGTTCGGGGTCGGGCGACAGGTCCGTGACGACCACGCCGGTCTCGCCCACCAGGCGACCGGCGCCCACGCCGACCGGGTTGCCGTCCCGCTCCATCCGACGGGCCAGCGGTCGCAGGGCGCCGAACGAGACGACCGACACCACCACGAAGGCCAACCACTGCCAGACGGGGTCGGTGCCCGTGAAGGCGATTGCAGTGGCGGCCGTGGCTCCCACACCGAACGGCAGGAGGAAGAACGCCCCGGTCATGGCGATCTCGCCGACCACGAAGGTGGCTGCGGCTGCCAGCCAGATCCAGCGCCAGACCTCGGGATCCATGCTCGTGCTCCTCGTTTCAAGGTGGAATGGCACGACCGGGAGGCCCGCCGTCCACGATCGTCAACGTACTACGGGTGCCGGGCGTGGTGTCCGCGTCGTATGCGGTGCCCCTGCGTGGCCCGATACCGTCTCGGACCGTGCCCTCCGTTCCACCCGACGCCCCGCTGCGCCTTCTGACCGTCCACGCCCATCCTGACGACGAGGCCTCCAAGGGGGCGGCCACCGTCGCCTGCCTGCACGCCCAGGGCGTGTACTGCGTGCTGGTGTGCTGTACCGGTGGTGAGGCTGGCGACATCCTGAATCCGGAGATGGACCGACCCGAGGTACGTGCCGACCTGGCGTCGGTCCGCGAGGCCGAGTTGGCTCGGGCGGCTGCGATCATTGGCTACGACGAGGTGGCGATGCTCGGCTACCGGGACTCCGGTATGAAGGAGTCCGAGCACAATGCCCACCCTGACGCCTTTGCCGCCGCCGATCCCGTCGAGGCGGTCGGACGCCTGGTGGCGATCATCCGGCGGGTCCGACCCCAGGTAGTGGTGACCTATCCGGACGCCCGGGGCGAGTACGACCACCCCGACCACGTGCAGGTGCACGACGTCACGGTTCCGGCATTCCACGCCGCCGGCGATCCGGACCGGTACCCGGAGGCAGGTGCGCCCTGGCAGCCGTCGAAGCTGTACTACACGATGTGGTCACGGGCCCGGATCGCCGGCCTGCACGCCAAGTTCCAGGAGTTGGGGCTGGAGTCGCCGTACGACGAGGGGTGGTTCAAGCGGCCCTCGCGAGACCACCTGATCACGACCAGGGTGCCGACCGCCGAGCACTGGGAGGTGGGGGTCGAGGCGTTGCGGGCCCACGCCACCCAGATAGACCCGGGATCGCGGTTCTGGTTCGGCCTCCCCGACGAGGTGGCCCGGACCGTCCACCCGTTCGACGACTACCGCCTCGAGGTCAGCCACGTCGGCGGTCCAGCCGAGGGGGAGGTCGAGGAAGACCTGTTCGCCGGGCTGCGCGAGGCCTCCACGGTCGCGGAGTGATGGCCGGGCTCTCGTTCCTGTCCGGGGAGTCGGTGGCCTGATGGCCGAGCTCTCGTTCCTGTCAGCGGAGTGGCTGGATGCGCTGGCCGAGGCCGGTGCGGCCCTGCCCGAGCAGCCGGGCGTGGACGGCGTCGTGAGGTTCGTGGTCACCGCCACGCCGCACGGCAAGGTCCAGTTCCGCCTGGTGGTTGCCGGTGGTCGAATCGCCGAGCTGCTGGTGGGGCGAGACGGCGAGGCAGAGGCCACGGTGACCTGGAGGTATCCCGACGCTGTGGCCCAGTTCGGTGGGGACCTGGATCCCGACGTGGCCTACATGACCGGCCGGTGCAAGGTGGAGGGCGACTACGCCCGCTATCTGTTCGACCTGCGACCGGTGTTCGGTGGCGAGGGTTGGACGCTGCTGTTGGCGGACCTGGCCGCCCGAAGCTAGTCCTGAGCTGCTGGTCAGCCGGCCCGCTGGACCTCGCGGAGGTCCCTCCAACTGATGAGGGTGACGTGGCCGCGGTCCAGGTCGGCCCTGAGCTCGCTGTTGCCACATGCAAGGTCCCGGTGGTCGACCCTGCGACCCCACTCGTCGCAGATCGCCCGGAGCTCCGGCGTGTCGGCGGCCGGTTCGATCACGATCTCGGTGACGCCGGGTTGGAGGTCCATGGCCTCCCGTTCGAGGGTCGAAGGGTCGGCCATCCGTCGCATCCGATGGTGGTCCACGGTGAGAACGCCCTCTTCGGAGGCCAGCGCCCTGAACGGGAACCCGGCCGAGGATTCGGCGCTTCCACCCTCCAGCCGGATGGGGAGGCCGAAGTCGATGGCCAGCTCGAGGTACACGTCGAAGAACTCCGGCCGGTTCTGGAGCGCACCCAGGTGGGTGCTCAGGTGGCTGACGTCGAAGCCCCACAGGACAGCCCGCTCCAGTTGGGCCCGGCACTCCCGGCGGGTCTCGTCCAGGTCGGCGTGGTTCCAGAGGTCGTCGACCGTGCGCGGGAAGCCACCGTCGCCATCGTGCAGGCTCGGCGCCTGGGTTATGGCCCGCCACCGGTAGCGGTCCAGTTCTGCGTTCAACGTGAGGTGCACGCCCACTGGCTCGCCCCGGTAGTGGGAGGCGGCGTCGCGGGCCCACGGGCCCGGCACCATGAGACCCGCTCCGGTAGCCAGGCCGCTGCGGAGGCACTCGTAGACGCCTACGTTGGAGGCGTGGCACATGCCGAGCAGGTCGGCGGTGAGGATGAGGAGTCGGTCCCCGGGATCCCTGCCGAGTCGTTCGCCCACGCTGGTCACGGGATGAACGGTACACGTCGCCCTCCTTCCGGGTGGCTGGACGGTGGTGCCGGTCAGTTGCCGCCGCCGGTCGCCGATCCACCCAGCGGCTCGTGGGGTCCCCCACAGGCCGACCACAGCCCGAGTCCGGCGACCCGGGCCCGGGTCTCGGCGGCAGCCAGCTCGTGGCGCATGCCGTCGTTTGGGTCGATGTGGAGTGCGGCCGCAAACCCACGCTCCACCAGCGACCGGTTCACGACCAGCCCGTCCGAGAGTCGCTCCACGTAGGCCAGGAGGCGCCCGTAGCGATCGCGTGCCTCGACGTCCCGGGTGATCCGCACGGCGGCTCCGGGTGCTAGCAGGAGGGCGAGCCGCCCGGATGCCTCGGCACCGAAGCACTCGGGGGGCCGGTCCGGGTGCACGGTCTCTGGTGTGTCGATGCCGAGCAGTCGGATGGTCTCCGACCTTCCGTCCAGGTCGACTACCAGGGTGTCACCGTCCATCACGCCGACCACCCTGCCCAGGCCGTCCTCTGGTATCTCGATGGTCGTGCAGGCGATGAGGAGCCCGGCGAGCAGCCCGAGGGTCGGCCACAGGATGGCGACCACCGGTAGCTGAGGTTCGGCTCCTGTCGGATCTTCGGACACGGCCTACTCAGGCTGCCTCGGTCAGCCCGCGATGAGCGCAGTCGATGGGCGCCCCGTCGGTCGGATCGTCGTTACTGGCGCCGAACCGGTCGGGCGCCTGACGGCTGCAGGCGGCCAGCACCAGACGGGCGCTGGCCACGCCGGCCCTACCGATCTCCCGGGTCCGATCGTCCAGCCGGCGGGCCGGGGTACGGGCGATGGAGGGAGAGGCCACCCTGTTGGGGCGCCGTCGGGTTGGTGGATGATTCGGGAAGGGGAGCCTGGTTTCCATGTGACCATCCTGACGAAGGGGTGTGACAACGCCCGTCGGCCTGCCCGGATGCTGGGCCCACGGCGTCTCGGCGGCATCATCGACCCATGGTCAGGCGGTCCTACCTGAGCGAGGAACTGCGGCGCGGCGGTCGTCCCCGCAGCTGGTTCCTGCCCATCACCGAGGACGAGTGCTCCGGCGCCGGTCGCCTGTTCGGCGGAACCGGCCTGGGTGCGGCGGTCCGGGCGCTGGAGGCCGACGCCGGGCGGCCCCTCGTCTGGGCGACCGGCCAGTTCATCTCCCACGCCGAGCCCGGCGAGACGCTCATCGTCGAGGTCGACCTCATGGCCGAGGGGCGGGCCACCACCCAGGCCCGGGCCCGAGGGCACGTCGACGGTCGGGAGGTCATAGCCGTGTTCGCGACGTTGGGTCGCCGCGATGTCCACCGGTCCGGCGTCTGGGTCTCGCCGCCCGATGCCCCGGCGCCGCCGGACTGCCCACCGTTTCCCAGCCGCAGCGCCACCCGGTCGGTCTCGGCCAACCTGGAACGTCGCCTCGTACGGGGTCGTACCGAGGACCAGGATCCGGCCATGGACGACGGCCGGGTCGCCATGTGGGTGCGGGTGCCCGACCACCTCGTCGTCGATCCGGCATTCCTGGCCGTGCTCGGCGACTACGTGCCATGGGGAGGCCGGGACGCCGTGGGCGGTGGCCTGGGTGGCGGTCAGAGCCTCGACAACACGCTCCGGGTCGTCGACCCGGTCGACACCGAGTGGATCATGGTCGACGTCCGAATAGGGAGCCTCGTCCACGGCTACGCCCACGGCACGGTCCACCTCTGGTCCGAGGACGGCCACCTGCTTGCCACCGCCAGCCAGACCTGCCAATTTCGCAACCCCCGACGAATGGACGGCCGGTGACCACCACGACGACCCCGGTCCGCTACGGGATGACCGTCCCGTTCGCTGGGCCGCTCCACGCCCAGGCCGACCGGTTTCGCGATCTGGCGGACCTCGGCTACACGGACGCCTGGACTGCCGAGGCGGATGCCCACGACGGCCTCACGCCCCTGGCCCTGGCATCGGTCTGGGCGCCGGACCTGCGGCTGGGAACGGCCATCCTCCCCGCCTTCACCCGTGGGCCCGCGCTCCTCGCCCAGAGTGCGGCATCGCTCGCCTCGGCCGCCCCCGGTCGGTTCGTCCTGGGCATCGGCACATCGTCGAACGTGATCGTCGAACGCTGGAACGGAATCCCGTTCGAGGAGCCATACCGGCGTGTACGAGACACAGTGCGGTTCCTACGGGCGGCGTTCACCGGCGAGAAGGTCACTGAGGCCTTCGAGAGCTTCGACATCCGTGGCTTCCGCCTGGTCGACCCACCGGAGCAGGCGCCGCCCATGGTGGTGGCCGCCCTTCGTGGGGGCATGCTCCGCCTGGCCGGTCGGGAGGCCGACGGGGCGGTGGTCAACTGGTTGTCGCCGACCGACGCCGGACGGGTGAGCGCCATCGTGCGCGAGGCGGCGTCGGCCGCCGGACGTTCGGCCCCGGAGGTAGCGGCCAGAATCTTCGTGTGTCCGTCCGACGACCGGGACAGGGTGCTGGCAGAGGCGAAGCGCCTGGTGGCTGCCTACGTGAACGTGCCTGTCTACCGGGCGTTCCACGAGTGGCTGGGTCGGACCGACGTGCTCGGCGAGCACTGGGAACGGTGGGACGCCGGTGACCGCGCCGGTTCGCTGGAGGCCATGCCCGATTCCGTGGTCGACGACCTGTTGGTCCACGGCGCGCCCGACCAGTGCCGGGCGGCCATCGCCAGGTACGTGGCCGCCGGCATCACCACCCCGGTGCTGGCCATCGTGCCGCTGGCCGGTGTGGATGCAGGCCTGGCGGTCCGGGACCTCGCACCGCGGGCCTGATCGGCCGGTTCGCCCCGGTCGGCCGACTTCCGGCTCACCCCCGGTCGGCCAGTCGGCCCGCCTCCCTCAGGTGCTCCACCAAGTCGGTGAGACGGCTGTGGGCGTTCAGGCCGCTGGTGTGGGGCATCAGGTAGACCGGTCGGCCCCCGAAGGTCCTGTCCTGGACGCCGGCGATGGCCTGCCGATCGACGACGGTCCGCCATCCCCCCAGGCCCACGAAGCACACGGCCCGTGGACGGAGCCACGCCACCAGCCGCTCGACCCGTTCGGCGCCCGCCCGGTATTCGCCGGAGTCCACCTCGTCGGCCCGCGACGTCGTGCGACGCACCAGGTCGGTCATGCCCAGGCCGTGACGGTGGAGGGCGTGACGGGGGTCCCGGTCGACGCTGGCCAGCCCGGCCTCGAGGACCGCCGGCCAGAACCGGTTGCCACCGCGGCAGTAGCCGATCGCCGTGTCGGCCGAGGTGGGGCTGGGGTTCAGCCCGACCACCAGCAGGCGGAGGTCCGGTGCCACCGTGTCGGGAAGGCTCCGGATCCGGGTGGCCACCGCTTCGACCCGGGCGGTGTCCCACCACCGGACGGTGTCGGGTACGAACCCCGCTCCGACCAGGAGGTCACCGGCACGCTCCAGCGTCCAGCCGACGTCCGGAACGGGATCCAGTCGTATGCCCACCACGTCGCCCGGGAGGTGGGCGAGGTGGAGGTCGGCGAGGAGCAGAGGAAGGTCGGTCGTCGGCCGACCGGAGCCGACGTCGACCGGTCGGGCCGTAGGGGTCACGTCGGGAGGCTAGGACGGGGGAGGAGGCGGGTCAGGAGAAACTGGGGACTTTCGTCATGCCCATGACCGTCTAGGGTGGAATCATCGACGAGAGACGAGAGGATGAGGCCGTGACCGAGATACTCGACACAACGAAGATCGACGAGATCCGGGCCATCATCGACCGTGGGCTGGGAACCACCCAGAGCCGCGAGTTGATCGCCGCCTCCGAAGTCGCCGACCTCCTGCTCGACCTCCGCCTGCTGCTCGCCACGACCGACGCCGACCTCGAGGCTGCTCCCACCAACTGATCGGTGGGCCCGCTGGCAGGCGGGTCAGCGCAGCGGGACCGCCTTCCGGACGAGGCGTCCGAGCGCCAGCCCGATCCCGGCACCAACCACCACGTCGCTGGCGTGGTGGATCCTCACGTGGATCCGTGAGGTGGCGACGATGGCCGCAAGCCCGTACCAGAGAGGCTTCACCTTCGACCGCTCGGACAGCAGGGTGGCCGCCAGGAAGGCCGCCGAGGCGTGCCCCGACGGGAAGCTGCTGGTGAGCGGCTGGCGGAGCTGGTGGGGTTGGTCGGCGTCGTGGATCGGCCGCTCCCGCCTGAACGCCGACTTCACCACACCGTTGACCAGTGCCGATTCGGCGCCCAACGCCAGCGCCAGGCGGGTCGCCTCCCGGGTGCCGCCCCGGGTCGCGACGCCCCGTGCCGTGCCCAGCAGGTGCCAGATCAGGCTGAAGTCGCCCAGCTCGCTGGCCGTGTAGAAGAGTCTGTCCATCGCCGGATTGCCGCGCAGACGGTCCCACACCCGGTCGACGGCATCGTCCAGCGAGGCTCCGATCGGACCCAGAGGGTGCGGGGTTTCGTCTGCCGACGCCGACCAGTCGTCCGCTGTGCCCTGCGCATCAGGACCAGGCTCTTCGGAGGAGGGATCGGCCGGCTCGTCGACCGACTCGGGAGCCGGCACCTCGGCGGTGGCCACGGGTCCAGCCTAGGGGCGGTCGGTCCGGGTCCGGATTCGGCTCCGTGGGGTGCCCCGGCTCACGGGGAGGATGCCCCATCGGCCACCAGGTAGGCGCCCGGGGCCGACAGGGAGCCCCGGCCCCAGCGCCGCGGGGTGGCCAGCAGCGCCCGGGGATAGTCCTCGAACAACCAGCGGGCGAAGTTGCGACGGGTCCACGGCAGTCGGCCGGCCGCCCACAGGGCGGTACGGGCGCCGGCTGGTCGGGCCAGCATCCGCTGGAGGGCCACCGACATCCGGTGGTCGGCCACGAGTTCACGTCGTACCGCCCGTCGGTAGCCGGCTGCCACCTCGGCGACGGTGGGACCCGACACGGCGGCCTCGGCGGCCAGGATCCCGGTCAGCAGGGCCTGGCCGATGCCCTCACCGGTCAGCGCATCGGAGGCCGATGCCGCATCTCCAACGAACAGCACCGGTCCGTGGTCCAGCACCGCGGCATCCACCCGGGCCGGGATGGGCCAGGCGGTCCGGCGGCCCTCCGGCCGTGCGTGGTCGCCCAGCACCGAGCGGATGGTCGGCCTGTCCATGAGGTCGTCCCAGATTCGCCCGGTGTCGCCGACGGCCACGCGCCCACCCCGCAGGACGCCGAAGCCGACGTTGGCCCGACCGTCGGGGAGCGGGAACGACCAGGCGTAGCCGGGCAGCAGGTCGGGTTCGAACCACACGTGCAGGTCGGCGGCCGCCGGCCCGACGTTCGCCACGTACTGCCGGAAGGCCTGCCACTCGCCGCGGTACCCGCTGACGGCGAGGCCCAGCAGCCTGCGGGTCGGAGACCACATTCCGTCGGCGGCCACCACCGTCGTGGCCCGGACCTCGCCGAGCCCCTCGACGTCCAGCGTCGCGCCGTCGGAGTCGGTTGCGATTCCCGTCAAGCCGTGTCCGTCCCAGACGTGGGCGTCGGCCGAGCGGGCCAGGTCCAGCAGCGCGGCGTCGTACTCCCGGCGGGGGACGACCGCCGCGTACTGGCCGTCGTCCCGGGGCAATCGATACCGGGTGGTCCGACCAGCAGGCGAGTGGATAATCAGGTCGTCCACCACCTGCCACCCCGTGAGCGGGACCGGGTCAAGGCCCAGGTGCTCGCCGAGGCGGAGGGCCAGCACCGTCAGGCCGTCACCGCAGCACTTGTCCCGGGGGAAGGTGGCCCTGTCGACCACCAGCACCGACAGGCCGGCCCGGGAGGCGGTGATCGCCGCGGCCGAGCCGGCCGGGCCCCCGCCCACGATCGCCAGGTCGACCCGCACGCAGTAGGCCCCGTGCCTCAGAAGAGCTTCAGCTCGTCGGACCGGATACCCCGCAACTCGTCGTAGTCGACGACCACGCAGCCGATGCCCCTGTCCTCTGCCAGGACCCGGGCCTGGGGCCTGATCTCCTGGGCCACGAACACCCCCCGGACCGGTCGCAGCATCGGGTCACGGTTCAGGAAGTCCAGGTAGCGGGTGAGCTGCTCCACGCCGTCGATCTCACCCCGACGCTTCACCTCGATGGCCACCGCCACGCCGTCGGCGTCCCGGCAGAGCAGGTCGACCGGGCCTATGTCGGTGGGGTACTCGCGGCGGACCAGGCGCAGCCCGTCCGCCACGGTGGTCGGGTCGGCGGCGAGCAGGGCCTGGAGGTGGGCCTCCACCCCGTCCTTCCGGAGGCCCGGGTCGAGGCCCATCTCGTGGGACACGTCGGACAGGACCTCGTGCAGGATGATGGTGAGCATCTCGCCTCCGGGGTTCCTTACCGTCCAGACGGCCTCGGCGTCGCCGCCGTCCTTGTCCTCGTCGATGGTCAGCGTGTTCGGAGAGTTCATCCAGTTCAACGGCTTGTAGGCCCCGCCGTCGGCATGGATGGACACGCAGCCGTCGGCCTTGACCATGAGGAGTCGGACGGCCTCGGGCAGGTGGGCGGTGAGCCGCCCGTCGTAGTCGACCGTGCAGCGGGCGATGACCAGGCGCACGGCCTCAACCCGCCAGGGCCGACAGGATGGCTTCGGCCAAGTCGGCCCGACAGATCACCAGGTCGGGCAGGTACGGATCGGAGCGGTTGTAGGTGAGCGGTGACCCGTCGATCCGCGACGTGTGCAGGCCGGCCGCTTCGGCGACGGCCACCGGAGCGCAGCTGTCCCACTCGTACTGGCCGCCGGAGTGCACGTATGCGTCCACCTCTCCACGTACCACGGCCATGGCCTTGGCGCCCGCCGAGCCCATCTCGACCAGTTCGCCGCCCAGGGCCTCGCACACGGCCAGGGCCTCGGCCGGTGGGCGCGACCGGCTGACCACCATGCGGGGCCGGTCGCCGATCGGCGGCAGGTCCGAACCATGTGGGGGCCCGACGGTGGAGAGCGTGAGACCCAGGGCGGGCAGTGCCACTGCGCCGGCCGTCGGACGCCCCTCCTCGACCAGGGCCACGTGGACGGCCCAGTCGGAGCGCGGTGGTTCGCTGTACTCCCGCGTGCCGTCCACCGGATCGACGATCCAGATCCGGTCGGCACCGGTCCGATCCGGGTGTACCGCGTGTGCGGTGCCCTCCTCGGACAGAACGGCGTCGGTAGGACGGTGTTCGGCCAGGGCGGCCATCAGGTACTCGTGGGAGCGCTGGTCGCCCTCGTGCCTCATCACCGCCGACGGTGCTCCGTCAACCGTCAGGCGGTCCCGGATGTCGAGCAGCAGTTCGCCGGCCCGGGTGGCCAGCTCCGCGGCCAGGGTGTGGTCGCCGGGGGTCGCCATCGCCGCCGCCCTCAGTCGCCGGCCGAGCGTCGGCCCAACTGGATGGCGGCACGGACCGTGGAGCGCAGGTCGTCGGCGTCGGCGCCGGCATCCACCAGGCGTTGCACCCCGTCCTCCAGCGCCGCCGCCTGCTCCTCATCCCACGCCGACGCGGCCTCCACTGCGGGGACCAGCACGCCTACCAGCAGGAGGGTGAGGGCTCCGACGGCTCCCACGAATCCGAAGGCGATGGCGGCGTCGATCCGATCTGCGATCGAGGTGACGATCATGCCGACGATGCTGGTGGCGCACAGCAGCAGCGCCGCGCCCCGGATGGTTCCGGGCGACAGTAGGCGGGTACGGGCGTCGGCGGCGCTCATCGGACCAGGGGCTTGTACTTCATGCGGTGGGGCTGGTCGTCCAGGCCCAGCTCCTTCTTCCGATACGCCTCGTACTCGGTGAAGTTGCCTTCGAACCACCGGACCTGCGAGTCACCCTCGAAGGCCAGGACGTGGGTGGCGACCCTGTCCAGGAACCACCGGTCGTGGCTGATGATCACAGCACAGCCCGCATAGGCGTCCAGCCCCGACTCCAGCGCCCTCAGGGTGTCGATGTCGAGGTCGTTCGTCGGCTCGTCCAGAAGCAGCACGTTGGCGCCGCTGCGCAGCACCTTGGCCAGGTGGACCCGGTTGCGTTCGCCGCCGGACAGGTCGCCGACCCGCTTCTGCTGGTCCGAGCCCTTGAAGTTGAACGACGCCACGTAGGCGCGGCCGTTGACCTCGCGGCTACCCACCTCGATGAACTCCCGGTCGTCGGTGATCTCCTGGTAGACGGTGCGGTCGGGATCGAGGCTGTCACGGGACTGGTCCACGTATCCCAGCTCGACGGTGCGACCGATCCGGACCTCGCCCGACCCGGGTGCCGTGTCGCCCTCGGCCGAGCCGTCGGCGGCAGCCATGATCATCCGGAAGAGGGTGGTCTTGCCGGCGCCGTTGCCGCCGATCACGCCGACGATGCCGGCCGGGGGGAGGGAGAACGAGAGGTCGTCGATGAGGAGCCGGTCGCCGAAGCCCTTGGAAAGGTGGTCGACCTCGATCACCTGGTCGCCGAGGCGCTGGTTGGCCGGAATGTCGATCTGGAGTTCCTTCGCCCGGCGTTCCGTGTCGGCTGCCTCGGCCACGAGTTGGTCGTATGCGTTCAGGCGGGCCCTGCCCTTGGACTGGCGTGCCCTGGGTGCCATCCGTACCCAGTCCAGCTCACGTTGGATCGTGCGCTGCCGTGCCGAGTCGGCCCTGTCCTCGGCGACGAGGCGGGCCTGCTTCTGCTCTAGCCATCCCGAGTAGTTGCCCTCGTACGGGATGCCCCGGCCCCTGTCCAGCTCCAGGATCCAGCCGGCCACGTTGTCCAGGAAGTAGCGATCATGGGTGATGGCCACCACGGTGCCGTGGTAGTCGCGCAGGGCGCGTTCCAGCCAGGCGACCGATTCGGCGTCCAGATGGTTGGTGGGCTCGTCCAGGAGCAGGAGGTCGGGACGTGACAGCAGCAGCCGACAGAGGGCGACCCGCCGGCGTTCGCCACCCGAGAGGATCGAGACGTCGGCGTCGCCGGGAGGCAGGCGCAGGGCGTCCATGGCGATCTCGATGTTGCGCTGCAGGTCCCAGGCGCCTGCTGCCTCGATCTTCTTCTCCAGCTCCGCCTGGTCGGCGCCCAACTTGTCGTAGTCGGCCTCCGGGTCGCTCCAGCCGGCCAGGACCTCTTCGTAGCGGGCCAGCAGGCCGGCGACGGCGCTGACGGCGTCCATGACGTTGCCATGGACGTCCTTGGAGGCGTCCAGGGTGGGTTCCTGCTCCAGTAGGCCCACGGTGAAGCCGTCGGTCAGGCGGGCCTCGCCGGTGAAGCCGTCGTCCACCCCGGCCATGATCCGGAGCAGCGACGACTTGCCGGCCCCGTTGGCGCCCAGCACGCCGATCTTGGCGCCCGGGTAGAAGGCCAGGGTTATGTCACGTAGCACGTCGCGGTCCGGCGGGTGGAACCGGCCGACCCGGTGCATGGTGAAGATGAACTGGGCGGCCATGGGCGCCGAGGCTACCGGGGGTCCCGGCGTGGCCCCGTTGCACGCTGGTCCCTACGCTCGCCCGATGCCCGGCCCGTCGTCGACTGATATCGAGGCCGTCCTGTTCGACTTCGGCGGGGTCATCCTGACCAGCCCGTTCGACGCCTTCGCCCGCTACGAGGTTGAGGCGGGCCTGCCTCCGGACACCATTCGGCGCATCAACTCGACGGACCCGGACGTCAACGCCTGGGCCCGGTTCGAACGGCGGGAGGTCGGCCCGGAGGAGTTCTGCGCCCTGTTCCGGGCCGAGGCGGCGGCCCTCGGGTTGGACGTGGACGCCACCCGGATCCTGGCCGGGCTCCACGGGGACCTCCGCCCGACCATGGTGGAGGCGCTGAAGCGCTGCGGCTCGAGGTTCCGGACGGCGCTGCTCACCAACAACGTCACCCCGCTGGCCGACCAGGAGGTCGAGCGGAGCGACGTGCTGGAGGTGGTCTCGTTGTTCGACGTGGTGGTGGAGTCCAGCGTGGTCGGTTGTCGGAAGCCCGAGCCGGCCTTCTACGAGTTGGCCTGCGAGCGCCTGGGCGTCGAGCCGTCGGCCTGCGTGTTCCTGGACGACCTGGGTGTGAACCTCAAGCCGGCCAGGGAGATGGGAATGGCCACCATCAAGGTCGGCGACCCGGCAACGGCCATCGACGAACTCTCCGGGGTCCTGGGCATCGACCTGGGTTGAACGGCGCCCGTCGGGTGCCCCGGTCAGGGCTACCCTCGCCGCTGATGCGCATCGTCACCTGGAACGTCAACTCCCTGAAGGCCCGGATCGACCGGGTAGAGGCCTGGATGAACGCCGTCGGCCCCGATGTCCTCTGCCTCCAGGAGACGAAGATGACCGACGAGGCCTTCCCCCACGACCGGTTCAAGGCCCTGGGCTACGACTCGGCCCACCACGGCGAGGGCCGGTGGAACGGCGTGGCCGTGGTCTCCCGGGTCGGGCTGGTCGACGTGCGGCCGGGCTTCGCCGACGGCCGGGACGACCCCGATCCGGATGCCCGGATCCTCTGGGCCACGTGCGGCGGGGTCCGCGTGGCGTCCTGCTACGTGCCCAACGGGCGCGAGGTCGACCACGACCACTACCGCTACAAGCTGGACTGGCTGGGCCGGCTCCACGACGACCTGGTCGCCAACACCGACCCGGCCACGCAGCCGGTGGTGGTGGTCGGCGACTTCAACGTGGCGCCCGACGACCGTGACGTCTGGAAGCCGGCTGCCTTCGAGGGGATGACGCACGTGACGGTCCCCGAGCGGGATGCTCTGGACCGGCTGGTGACCCTCGGCTTCACCGACGTATTCCGCGAGCGGTTCGACGGTGCCGGGCTCCACTCCTGGTGGGACTACCGGGGCGGCGCGTTCTACAAGCGGATGGGGATGCGGATCGACCTGGTCTACGCCTCGGCGCCTGCGGCCGAGGTGCTCGAGTTCGTGCTCGTGGACCGCAACGAGCGCAAGGGCGAGAAGCCCAGCGACCATGCCCCGGTGGTCGCCGACTTCGCCATTGCCTGACGCGGCGGCCGGTCGTACGGCGCTGCTCAGCCGGCGTCGGCCATGGCAGCGAGGATCGCCTCTCCGTAGGCGTCCAGCGTCTTGCGCCCGATTCCCGGCACGTCCAGGAGCTCGACCAGGTCGCCCGGCCGCAGCTCCACCAGGGCGTCCAGGGTTCGGTTGTTGAACACCCGGTAGGCGGGGATGCCGGCTGCCCGTGAGACCTCGGCGCGCCAGGCCCGTAGGGCACCGTGCACGGGTCCGCCAGACCCGTCGGCAGCATCCGGGTCGAAGGACTCGGTAGCTGCGGCCACCGGACCGGTCGCCTGATCGGGGCGCTCGTGGGCGGCGAGGATGTCCAGGATCGCCGTACCGTGACGGTCGGCCTTGGTCGGTCCGATGCCGCTGACCTCCAGAAGCTCGGAGATGGTGGTCGGCCAGCGGGCGATCAGGTCGACCAGGGTGGCGTCGTTGAACACCACGTAGGGGGGGACGTCGGCTGCCCGGGCGGCTGTCGAGCGGTGCTCGCGGAGCGCAGCCACAACAGGGTGGTCTGGCAACGTGGCACGGGTGGCCTGTCGGCGGATGGCGGCGACCCGGCGGGCCCCCTCGGCACGTCCGACGGGGCGGTCCAGGCCGGCGATCGCCGCCTCCAGGTCGGGAAGCCACATCGACGGCTGCCGGGTCGAGGTGCGCGTACCGAAGGTGCGCTGGGCCGCCCAGGTGCAGAAGAGGCGGTCTTCGGCCCGGCTCAGCGCCATGTACAGGAGGCGACGCTCCTCGGAGCGAGCCTCGGTGTCGCGGGCATGGGCGATCGGGACCAGACCGTGTTCCAGACCGGCCACATGGACGTTCGGCCACTCGAGTCCCTTGGCGGCGTGGAAGCTGGAGACATCTACGGCGTCGGCTGCCTCGTCGGCCATCTCCCGTCCCTGGGAGCGGGCCCAGGCCAAGAAGCCCCGACCCGTTCCACCCGGGTCGAGGGCCAGGAACTCATCGGCCATCCGGTGGAGTTCGGCGAATGCCAACTCCCGGTCGGTGCCGCCCCCGGGTGCGTCCTCCGATCCGTCTCCTGGTTGGGCCGGGTCCTGGAAGGTGCGCAGGTCCGCCATGCGGTCGGCCAGGGGCTGGTCGCTGCCTCCCAGGGAGGCCAGCTGTGCCTTCACGTCGGCACGGTCCAGCAGGCCACTGCCGGCCCGGGTCCGGGCGGGTATGGCGGCCGCCCCGAGCGCTGCCACCATGGGTTCGACCTGGGCGTTGGTCCGGACGAGGATGGCGTGGTCCGACCATCGGCCATCGGGCCCCCGGACGTCCCGGATCCGGCGGGCGACCCCGGCTGCCTCGGCTTCGTGGTCGGCGTACTGCTCTATGACCGGATCCGGGCCCGGGTCCCGATCGGCCAGCATCGGGTCCTGTCCGACGAGCACCGCGGCGGCCGTGCGCAGGATCTGGGGGGTGCTCCGGTAGTTCTGCCGCAACTCGACCTCGGTGGCGCCCGGAAAGTGGGTGGTGAAGCGGTTCAGGTAGTCGGCGTCGGCGCCGTTCCAGCCGTAGATGGCCTGGTTCTGGTCACCGACCACGCAGAGGTCGGGTCGACCGTCCAGCCAGGCGTTCAGGAGCTTGAATTGCAACGGGTTCACGTCCTGGAACTCGTCGACGTAGAGGTGGCGGAACCGCCAGCGCTGGGCGTCTGCGAACCGACCGTCGGTGGTCATGGCGCGACGGCACTGGTCGAGCAGGTCGTCGAAGTCGACCATCCGACGCGACAACTTCACCTCCTCGTAGTCCTGGAAGATCCTGGCGATGGACGGTGGGGGAAGGGGTGGCCTGCGGTCGGCTGCCTCGGCGGCGTCCGGGTAGGCCTCCGGCCGTATGTGTCGGGCCCTGGCCCATTCGATCTCGCCGATCACGTCCAGCGCTGCGGTGGCCCGGTGGTCCCGGGGCAGCAGGGGAGCGATCACCCCCATCTTGCGGACCAGCAGTTCGGGCTCACGGACGTCGTTCTCACGCCACCAGGTGCGCAGTTGGGCATAGGCCACCGAGTGGAAGGTGCCCGCAGCCACCTGGTCGCGCATCCCGATCCTCCACAGCCGACGGCGCATCTCGGCTGCCGCCTTGCGGGTGAACGTCAGGGCCAGGACACGACGGGGGTCGTTCCGACCGGTGAGAGAACGCCAGGCGATCCGGTGTGTCAGGACCCGTGTCTTTCCCGACCCGGCTCCCGCATGGATGGCCAGCGGCATGGCGTCGGTGGTCACCGCCTCGCGCTGCTCGTCGTTGAGGCCCCGGAGCAGCGCGTCGGCGTCGGCGTCGTCCGAGGGGGCGCCGAAGAGGCCGCCCCCGTCGCCTTCAGGGACTTTCGGTTGATCCCCGGATCGATTCGCCATGCCCATCGGGCGCACCCTAGCGACGGCCCGTGACGGCCTCTGCGGCCACCGCCACCGGGTGGGCGGCGGGCACCACCGGGCAGGGCGCGTACCATCGATCCGTGGAACCGGTCGGGGTGACGGCGTTCGAACGGCTGGTCGCCGAAGCCCTCGACGGCCTGCCGACCGAGCTGGCCGACCTCATGGACAACGTGGTCGTGTTGACCGCCGACCGGGGTGATCCGCCTGACCTGCTGGGGCTCTACGACGGCATACCGCTCACCCAGCGGGAGGACTACGGAGGGTTGGCCATGCCCGACCGGATCCTCGTCTACCGCCTGTCCCTCTGTGAGGTGTGTGCCGACGTCGACGAACTCCGCCACGAGGTGGCGGTCACCGTCGTACACGAGGTCGCCCACCACTTCGGCATCGACGACGACACCCTCGACGGCCTGGGCTGGGCCTGAGCAGGTCACCGGTCAGGCGTCGGAGGCCTCCCTCGCCATTGGCACGTGAGCGATGTCATCCTCGATGAACTCCTCGCCGGTCGGCAGGTAGCCGAGCGACGCGTACCAGGGCACGAGGTACGTCTGGGCGTCCAGGACGAGGCGTCCCGACGTCGTGGCGTGGACGTGGTCCAGCAGCACGCCGGCGAGGCCGTTGCCACGGGCCTCGGTGCGGGTGGCCACCCGGCCTATGCGGTGACTGCCGTCGGGTTCGACCAGGACGCGCAGGTAGGCCGCCGGACCGCACGCACCGTCCAGCCACACGTGGCGGGTGCCCGGATCGGTGTCGCGTCCGTCCAACTCGGCGTACGGGCACTCCTGCTCGACGATGAACACGTCTATCCGCAGCCGGACCAGGTCGTGGAAGGTTCCCGGGTCGATATCCCGGAACCCCAGGTCGTGGATGGCCGTCACATCGACGGACGCTAGCCCTGTCGGGTTTGCCCGCCCGGCGCGGGCACCCGAAGATGGTGCCGTGGGAAACGCCGATCTGCCCTCGGGCATACAGCTCTGCCACGAGGCCTTCGGCGATACGGCCGACCCCGCACTGCTGCTGGTGCACGGCCTCGGCAGCCAGCTCCTCCTCTGGGAGGAGGGCTTCTGCCAGGGCCTCGCCGCCACCGGATTCCACGTCATCCGGTACGACCAGCGCGACAGCGGGCTCTCGACGGTGCTCGACGAGGGCACGGCGTACTCGTTGTCCGACATGGCCGCCGACGCCGTGGGGCTGCTGGACCACCTGGGGGAGGGCGACGCCCATGTCGTCGGGCTGTCGCTGGGCGGGATGGTTGCCCAGGTCCTGGCCGCCGAACACCCGGGCCGGTGCCGCAGCCTGGTGTCGATGGCGTCCAGCACCGGCGACCGCCGGTTCGGACGACCCACGGATACCGCCCTCGAGGCCCTGGTCGCCCCGGCCCCGGAGGACCCGGTGCTTGCCGTCGAGAAGGACCTGGCCGACCGGCGGCTGTGGGCCAGCGTCTGGCATGACGACGACCACGCCAGGGCGGTGTTCGCGGCGTACGCGGACCGGAAGGTCCAGTCGCGGTCGGCCTGGGAACGACAGGCCCGGGCCTCCTTTGAGCAGGGCTCCCGGGAGGACCTCCTCGCCACCATCGAGGTCCCGACCCTCGTGCTCCACGGCACCGCCGACACCCTCATCACGCTCGGCGGCGGCCGTCGTACCGCCGAGGTCATCCCCGGTGCCGAGCTGGTGGTGGTCGAGGGATGGGGCCACGACATGGCACCGGGGGCTTGGCCACAGCTGATTGACGCGATCTCGACCCACTGCCACCGGGTCGACGGCACCAACTGACCGGGTCTACAGAGGAGAAGCCACCATGGGAGCACTGGACGGAGTACGTGTTATCGAGTTGGCGGGGATCGGGCCCGGCCCGTTCTGCGGGATGATGCTGGCCGACATGGGGGCCGACGTGGTCCGCATCGACCGGGCCGGATCGGTACGCGGTGGCGACCCGGGGTCACCACCGGCCATGGTCAACGGTCGGGGCCGCCGCAGCATCGGCGTCGACCTCAAGTCCGACGGTGGGCGCAACCTGGTCCTGCAGCTCATCCAGGACGCCGATGTGGTCTTCGAGGGCTTCCGGCCCGGCGTGGCCGAACGCCTGGGCCTCGGTCCCGAGGACTGCCTGGCGCTCAACCCGGCCATCGTCTACGGACGGATGACCGGCTGGGGCCAGGACGGCCCCTACGCCAGCACCGCCGGCCACGACATCAACTACATCTCGTTGGCTGGGGCGCTGGCCCACATCGGTCGCCACGACAGCGGTCCGGTTCCACCCCTGAACCTGGTCGGCGACTTCGGCGGTGGTGGAATGTACCTGGCCTACGGAATCGTCTGCGCGCTGCTGTCGGCCCGGACCACTGGCGAGGGCCAGGTGGTGGACGCGGCCATGGTCGACGGAGCGGCCAGCCTCATGAGCTTCTTCTACGGCATGCTCCACACCGGCTTCACCACGGCCAACCGGGGCGAGAACATGCTCGACACCGGTGCCCACTTCTACGACGTCTACGAGTGCTCGGACGGGGAGTACATCTCCATCGGGTCCATCGAGCCGCAGTTCTACGCCGAGCTGGTTCAGAGGCTGGGGCTGGATCCCGATGACTTCGCAGCCCAGCACGACCGATCCAGGTGGCCCGAGCTGAAGGAGAAGGTCGCCGCGGTGGTGGCCACCAGGACCCGGGCCGAGTGGGACACCGTGCTGGAGGGAAGCGACGTCTGCTACGCACCCGTCCTGACGGTGGCCGAGGCCATCGAGCACCCCCACAACGTGGCCAGGGGAACCTTCGTGGAGGTGGGTGGAATAGTCCAGCCAGGTCCTGCTCCCCGCCTCAGTGGGACCCCCGGCGACATTCGCCGACCGCCTCCCCACGAGGGCCAGCACACCGACGAGATCCTGGCCGAGGCCGGCCTGGGGGACGAGGAGATTGCCGCACTCCGGGATGCCGGCGCCGTGGCCTGACGATGGCCACCGTCGTGTTCCTCCACGCCCATCCCGACGACGAGGCGCTGGCCACCGGCGGCACCATGGCCCGGATGGCCGACGAGGGCCACCGGGTCGTCCTCGTAGTGGCCACCCGCGGCGAGGAGGGTGAGCCGGTCCCGGGCGTGTTGGCCGACGGCGAGGACCTGGCTGACCGGCGGACGGCGGAGGTTCATGCGGCGGCCGGGATCCTGGGCGTCCACCGGGTGGACTTCCTGGGCTACCGGGACAGCGGGATGGCCGATGATCCGGCCAACCACCATCCGGACTGCTTCTGGCGGGCTGACGTGGTCCTCGCCGCGGAACGCCTCGAGGACCTGTTGGTGGACGAGGAGCCCGACCTCCTGGTGGTCTACGACCCGTTCGGCGGCTACGGGCACCCCGACCACATCCAGGTCCACCGGGTCGGGCGGCGGTGGGCGTCCGACGTCGGCGGCGTCCGGGTGCGCTGGGTGACGATGAACCGGGACGCCATTCGGGTGTCCATCGACCGGGCGGCCGACGACCTGGCGGCCGGCGGAGTCGAGTGGGCGGACGCCGAGATGCTGGAGGTGCGGCGCCAGCGCACCCAGACCGCCTCGTTCGGCATGCCGGACGACGAGATCACCCACGCCGTGGACGTCTCGACGGTCATCGGCCGCAAGCGGGAGGCCATCCGGGCCCACGCCAGCCAGGTGGCCACCGACTCGTTCTTCCTGGCCATGCCCGACGAGGCGTTCGCAGCCACCTTCGGTACCGAGTGGTTCGTGGATCCCGGCCGTCCCAGGTTCGCGCAGGCGCAGCGCACCGACCTGCTGCTGGCATGATGTCGCGGTGACCACCGTGGCGCTCGTCGTCGGTTCCCTACGCGGCCTCCATGAGGGGATGGCATGGGTGATGGTGGTCGGTAACGGGATGGCCGGCGCCTGGGCGCTGGCCGCCCACCGGGTCGGGGCGATGCGGGGCCGGGCACTGTGGTGGTTCACCGCCCTGGTGCAGGTGGCCATCGCCGTCCAGGTCACCATGGGCGTCGGCATGGTGGCCGGCCAGGGGATCGATCCGCCGCAGTTCCACCTCTTCTACGGCTTCGTGGCCCTCATCACCGTGGGCATCGTCTACAGCTACCGGCAGAGCCTGAGGCCGCATCGCCACCTGCTCTACGGCTTCGCCGGCCTCTTCCTGATGGGCCTGGGCATCCGGGCCATGCTCGTCATCGCCTGAGGGGCTGCCCGGGGCCTACGAGGCGTCGTCGAGGCGCCGCCGCAGGTCGTCCAACTCGGCATCCAGCCGCTTGGGCAACCGATCGCCGATCATGGAGTAGTGCTCGTTGATGAGCGCCACCTCGTGGCCCCATGAGGAGGGGTCCACGCTCAGGAGGTGCGCCATGGTTTCGTCGTCCACGTCCAGGCCGGTGCGGTCGATGGCGTCGATGGTCGGGACCAGCCCTATCGGGGTGTCGGTCGCCGAACCGGTACCGGCCACCCGGTCGACCACCCACTCGAGAACCCGTATGTTCTCGCCGAAGCCCGGCCACATGAAGCGGCCCCCTGCGTCCTTCCGGAACCAGTTCACCCAGAAGAGCTTCGGGAGGCGGGCGGCCTCGGTACGGTCGCCGATCGACAACCAGTGCGAGAAGTAGTCGCCCACGTTGTAGCCGATGAACGGAAGCATGGCGAAGGGGTCGAAGCGGACCTGGCCGATGGCACCGGCGGCGGCTGCCGTCTTCTCCGAGCTCATGATCGAGCCGAGGAACACCCCGTGGTCCCAGTCCCTGGCCTCGGTCACCAGCGGCACGTTGGTTGCACGCCGACCCCCGAACAGGATCGCCGAGATCGGGACGCCGGCCGGGTCCTGCCACTCCGGGGCGATTGACGGGCACTGCGCTGCGGGTGTGGTGAACCGGGCATTGGGATGGGCGGCCGGGGTCTCGCTTTCAGGAGTCCACGCCTTGCCGCGCCAGTCGGTGAGCCTCTCCGGGGGCTCTTCGGTCATGCCCTCCCACCAGACGTCTCCGTCCGCCGTCAGGGCCACGTTGGTGAACACGGAGTTGCCCCACATGGTCTGCATGGCGTTGGCGTTGGTGGGCTCCGAGGTACCGGGGGCGACGCCGAAGAACCCGGCCTCCGGGTTGATGGCGTAGAGGCGGCCGTCCTCGCCGAACTTCATCCAGGCGATGTCGTCGCCGATCGTCTCCACCTTCCACCCGGGAAGCGTCGGGACCAGCATGGCCATGTTGGTCTTGCCGCACGCCGACGGGAAGGCGGCAGCCACGTAGGTCTTCCCGCCCTCCGGGGAGGTCAGACCGAGGATGAGCATGTGCTCGGCCAGCCAGCCGTCCTCGCGGGCCATCGTGGAGGCGATCCGCAGGGCGAAGCACTTCTTCCCGAGCAGGGCGTTGCCGCCGTAGCCCGATCCGTACGACCAGATCTCGCGGGTCTCCGGAAAGTGGGAGATGTACTTGTTGTCGGCGTCGCACGGCCACGCCACGTCGGCCTCGCCCACCTCCAGGGGTGCGCCCACCGAGTGCACGCACGGTACGAAGTCGTCGTCGCCCAGCACGTCGAGGGCGGCGCTCCCCATCCGGGTCATGATCCGCATGCTGACCGCCACGTAGGCCGAGTCGGTCAGCTGCACGCCTGTGTGGGCTAGGGGCGAACCCAGCGGACCCATCGAGAACGGCACCACGTACATGGTCCGTCCGCGCATGGAGCCCCGGTAGAGCTCCATCATCTCGGCCTTGAGGGTGGACGGATCCCGCCAGTTGTTGGTGGGGCCGGCGTCGACCGGGTTGGTGGTGGCGATGTAGGTGCGGTCCTCGACCCGGGCGACGTCACCCGGATCGGACAGGGCCAGGTAGCTGTTGGGCCGCAACCCGTCGTTCAGGCGCTGGAACGTGCCGGCCTCGACCAGCTCGGCGGCCAGGCGGCCGTACTCGTCGGACGAGCCGTCACACCAGTGAACGGCGTCCGGTGCCATGACCGCAGCCCATCCCTCGACCCAGTCGAGGAGCCTGCGGTTGGTCGTGGGTTCGTCGTGTATCGCCATCGCCACCCATTGGTATAAGCCGTGGTGCGACGATGCCACACGGGGGAGGTGTGACGGTGGTCAATCGGCCTCGACGCCCTATCGGGCCGGTCGACGGCCGGCAGGACTCAGGTCAGTTCCGGGGTGCCCATGTCGACCTCGGAGCCCAGCGACAACGACGTGGCCCGCTGGTCGGCGTCCAGGACGAACAGGACCCGCTGCCCCTGGCGGAGCATGCGGAACACCGAGCCGTCGAGCGCGCCGTCGGCGAGGTCGAACTCGGCGAAGTCGGTCTCCCGCATGACGATGCCGTCACCGGTTCCCGGGTCGTAGGACTTGATGACGCCCTGCACGCTGGCTCCCCCTGATCCGGTCGGTCAGTGGCTGGCCTTGACGACCTTGCCGGCCTTGATGCAGCCGGTGCAGACGTTGATGCGCCTCGTGGACTTGCCGACGACGGCCCGTACCCGCTGGATGTTGGGGTTCCAGCGGCGGTTGGTCCGCCGATGGGAGTGGCTCAGCGACTTGCCGAACCAGGGCTTCTTGCCGCAGATCTCACAGACGGACGCCATCACACACCTCGATCGCCTCGACCGGTCGGGCCATCCGGTCCGGTCCTTGAACGCCGCAAGGCTACGGCGGTAGACGAGGGGTCTCCAACCACCGGGGGGTAGTGCGGCGCGCGTAACGCCGTTGGCCGGACGATTAGGAGAGGCTCCGCCGGGTGGTGGCTACGCTCGTGGCCCGTGACCGCCACCTCTCTGGACGCCGGGGCACTGCGCGCCCTGATGGGCACCTTCCGGGATGCGCTGACCATGCACCGCGAGGTGCTCAACCTCCTCAACGTCTATCCGGTGCCCGACGGGGACACCGGGTCGAACATGGCCATGACCGCCGACTCGGTAGTGGCCGAACTGGACAGCCTGGACGACGGCACGGCGGCGGAGATGGCCCAGGTGACGGTGGCCATCTCGCACGGTTCGCTGATGGGTGCCCGCGGCAACTCTGGGGTCATCCTCTCCCAGGTCCTGCGCGGCCTCTCCGGGGTGTTCGCCGATGCGGGGGCGGTCGACGGACGGGTCCTCGCCGACGGTCTCGCCGCAGCGTCGACCGCTGCCTACGCCGCCGTCATGAGGCCGGTGGAGGGCACCATCCTCACCGTGGTACGCGAATCGGCCGTCGCCGCCGTCGCCGCCGCCGATTCCGGTGGCGACCTGCTGGTCGTGGCCGAATCGGCCCGGGCGGTCGGGGGCGAGAGCCTGGCCCGCACCCCGGACCTACTACCCGTGCTGGCCGACGCAGGCGTTGTCGACGCAGGAGGGAGTGGCTTCCTGCTGCTCCTGGATGCCGTGCTCACGGCCGTCGACGGACGCCCCCTGCCGGACCCCCCGGAGCTGGTGACCCCGGTCGGTGCGGCCCGGCCCGACGACCACGGAACCGATCGGCCGGAAGGGACCCGGTACGAGGTCATGTTCTTCCTCGACGCCCCCGATGGGGCGGTCGAGGGCTTCAGGGAGGCCTGGGCGGCGCTGGGCGACTCCATCGTCGTGGTGGGCGGGGACGGTGTCTGGAACTGCCACGTCCACACGGATGACATCGGCGGAGCCGTCGAGGCCGGCATCAGGGTCGGCCGACCCCACCGGATCCGGGTCACCGACCTCTTCGAGGAGGTGGAGGAGCAGGCCTGGGTCCGCGACCAGATCTCCGCTGACGCCGAGGACGTGGGCGACCCGGTGCCGTGCGCCGTGGTGGCGGTGGCCAACGGTGCCGGGATCCGCGACATCTTCCACTCCCTCGGGGTGCGCAGGGTGGTGGCCGGCGGACAGTCCATGAACCCGTCCACCGCCGACCTGCTGGCCGCCGTCGAGGCGGTGCCGGCCGACGAGGTGGTGATCCTGCCCAACAACGGCAACATCATCGCGGCGGCCACCCAGGTCGACGCCCAGACGTCCAAGACGGTCCGGGTGGTGCCCACCCGGGGTATCACCGAGGGGTTCGCCTCGCTGCTGGAATACGACCCACGGGGAACGGCCGAGGACAACCTGGCTGGCATGGCCGCCGCCGCCGACGGCGTGGTGGCCGGCGAGGTCACGGTCGCCGTCCGTGACTCCGGCAGCGACGTCGGCGACATCGTCGAGGGTGACCACCTCGGCCTCAGTGGAGGCAGGGTGCGGGTGGTCGCCGGATCGGCGTTCGACGCCACCACCGGGCTCCTGGCCGACCTGGTCGACGACTCGCACGAGATCGTCACGGTGATCGCCGGTGCCGACGCCGTCGAGGCCACCACGGCGGCCATCGTCTCGTGGCTGGAGGCCGAGCATCCGGGCATAGAGGTCGAGGTCCACGAGGGGGGCCAGCCCCTCTACCCGTACTTCCTAGGCGTGGAGTAGCACCGGCTGGACATGCCGGAGTAGAGCGCCGACCCGGCGGCCCTCGGGGGGGTACCTTCGACCGGTGGCCGACAGCGGCATCACCCTCAGGGAACTCGACTCACGACCGGTGACCGACCTGAACGGGGTCGGCGAGGCCCGGGCCAGGGCCCTGGCCGCCGTCGAGGTGCACTCGGTGCTCGACCTGCTCGGCTTCTATCCCCGCAGGTACCTGGACCGGAGCAGGGAAGCCACCATCGGCGGGCTGTCGGCGGGCGACGAGGGCATGGTCCTCGTCCGCGTCGCAAGGGTCTCGTCCCGTCGGACCCGGAACCGGCGCTCGCTGGTCGAGGCCCGGGTGTGCGACGACACCGGGGAGCTACGCCTGACCTTCTTCAACCAGCCCTGGCGCGAAAAGCAGCTCAGGGAGGGCATGCAGGCCGTCGTGTTCGGAAAGGCCGACAGCTATCAGGGCAACCTCCAGATGACGAACCCGGTGGTCGACCTGGTCGGCGACCGGACCGGCCGGATCGTCGCCATCTATCCCCAGTCCGAGACGGCTGGCCTACAGAGCTGGGATGTCGACGGCATCGTGGCCGAGGCGCTGCGCCGGATCATGAAGGTGCGGGGGCTGTCCGATCCGTTGCCCGATCCGGTTCGGGAGCGCTACGGGTTGGTGGGACGGTCCGACGCCTTCCGGTCCATCCACCGACCCGAGTCGCTACACGAGATGGGCGAGGCTCGCCGCCGCCTCGTGTTCGACGAGCTCTTCCGGATCCAGCTGGCCCTCGTGCAGCGCAAGGTGGACCTGGAGCGCACCGCGGTGGGGATCGCCCACGACGTTGGCGTGACGTCGCTGCTGGACGCCTTCCGGGCCCGACTGGGATTCCCGCTGACGGCCGCCCAGGAGCGGGTCATGGACGAGATCCTGGCCGACCTGGCCCGGCCGGCGCCGATGCACCGGCTCCTGCAGGGCGACGTCGGATCCGGCAAGACCGTGGTGGCCGTGTCGGCCCTGCTGGCCGCCGTGCAGGGAGGACACCAGGGGGCCCTGATGGTTCCCACCGAGGTCCTGGCCGAGCAGCACCACGTCACCGTCGCCGACCTGCTCGACGGGCTCACCGTGCCGGATCCGGCGACCCTGCTCGGCCACCGCCCGCTGAAGGTCGACATCCTGACCAACAGGACGACGGCCGCCGATCGACGGCGGATCGGCGCCGAGCTGCTGGCCGGAGGCGTAGACGTGCTCATCGGCACCCACGCCCTCATCCAGGAGGGCGTTGTGTTCGGTTCCCTCGGGGTGGTGGTCATCGACGAGCAGCACCGGTTCGGTGTCGAGCAGCGTGCCGCCCTCCGGGAGAAGAACCGTGACGGAACGGTCCCCGACGTGCTGGTCATGACGGCCACGCCGATCCCCCGGACCGCCGCCATGACCGTCTACGGCGACCTGGACGTGTCGGTCCTGGACGAGCTCCCACCGGGTCGGACACCGATCTCCACCACCTGGCACGCCGACGAGGCCGACGTCTGGCCGGTGGTCCGCTCCGAGGTGGCGGCCGGCAGGCAGGCCTACGTGGTCTGCCCGCTCATAGACGAGTCCGTGACGCTCGAGGTGCGTTCCGCCGAGGAGACGTTCGCGGCGCTGTCCGCCGGTGATCTGGCCGACCTGCGGGTGGGGTTGCTGCACGGCAGGGTGGGCCGTGTTGAGAGGGAGGAGACCATGCGGCTCTTCCGGTCCGGGCACCTGGACGTGCTGGTGGCCACAACGGTCATCGAGGTGGGTGTCGACGTCCCGAACGCCACGGCGATGGTGATCCTGGACGCCGCCCGGTTCGGCATCGCCCAGCTCCACCAACTGCGCGGGAGGGTGGGTCGGGGCGACCGGGCCAGCCGGTGCCTCCTGGTCGGCGAGGCGCCGACCCCCGACGCCGAGGAGCGCCTCCGGGCCCTGGTCCGGACCACCGACGGCTTCGAGCTGGCCGAGGTCGACCTCGACCTGCGGGGCGAGGGCACGATCATGGGGGAGCGCCAGAAGGGGCGCAACGACCTCCGCCTTGCGTCACTGCGTCGGGACCGCGAGTGGGTCGAGGCCGCCCGCGCCGAGGCGTTGCGCATGGTCGGCAACGGGGACGGCCTGTCGGACCACCCCGAGTTGGCCGACGAGGTGGCGCTGTTCATGGCCGACGACGAGTCGGACTTCCTCCTGAAGTCGTGATGGCCGCCGTGGTCGGGCTAGGCATTGTGGCCATGACGGAGGTTCGGTCGGCCGAGGATCACGACCTTCCGGAGGTGGTCGCCACCCTGGCCGAGGCGTTCCTCGAGGATCCGGTCCTGGCCTTCCTGTTCGGGGATCCGGCGCGTCGCCCCTCGCTGCTCGCCGCCTTCTTCGCCAACCGCCTGGCAGGTGGCCGGGGGATCGACGAGTTGGTCGTTCCGGCCGGCGCCGATGGTGTTCGGGCGTGCGCCGCGGTCTGGGTGCCGCCTACGGGGCCCGATGGACCGTGGCCCGACTTCGCTGCCGTGGGCGCCGCCAACCTTGCCCTGCTGGGCGAGGACTGGATGGTCGAACGCCTGGCGGCGCTGGCGCCGATGATGGAGGCCCACCCGGCGACACCCCACTGGTACCTGGCCTTCGTGGGTACCCGGTCGGCGGCCCGGGGTCGGGGCCTTGCCTCGGCATGCATATCCGCGGTGACGCAGCGGTGCGATGCCTCCGGCGATGGGGCCTACCTGGAGTCGAGCGACCCGGCCAACGTGCCGCTGTACGAACGCCACGGGTTCCGGGTTACCGCCGAGGTGGCCATTCGGGGCGGCCCCACGGTGCCCCTCATGTGGCGGGATCCCCGGTGAGGGTGGCCGGTCAGGTGCCCGCCTATGGCGTGTCGCCGCGGCCGTCGTCGTCCTCGTCGGGCATCACGATGTCCCAACGGTCCACGCAGTCGGCGCACCGGTAGGCCACCGGGTCGCCGGGCTGGAACTCGGTCTCGGGGTGGGCCAGGAGGTGGCAGGTCCCGCCGCAGTCGACGCACACGATGGTCTCCGGGGCCCGCACCCCGGCGACCGTAGTTCGCCGGAGGCCGGGGGCCTCCATACTGGGACGATGCGAGTCGTCGCCGGAACCGCCCGTGGTCGTCGCCTGGCATCTCCCGCGGGGAGCGACATCCGACCGACCGGCGATCGGGTCAGGGAGTCGCTGTTCAATGCCCTGCAGAGTCGCGGGGCGGTGGTGGGCGCCACCGTCCTGGACCTGTTCGCGGGAACGGGCGCGCTCGGCATCGAGGCGCTCTCGCGCGGCGCCCACCATGCGACGTTCGTGGACCTGTCGCCTGCGGCGACGGCGCTGGTGTCCGAGAACCTGGCCGCCTGCGGCCTGGTCGGGAGGGCCGACGTGGTCCGCGCCGACGGGTCGACGTGGCTGGCGGCCTCCACCGGAAGGTGGGGCCTGGTCCTCCTCGACCCGCCGTACTCCTTCGACGGCTGGGCGGACCTGCTGGCGAACCTGGTCGGTCGGGTCGACGGTCCTGTGGTGGTCGAGTCGGACCGGGAGGTTGAGCCGGGACCGGGCTGGCATGTCGAATCGTGTCGGTGGTACGGGAGTACCGTGGTGATGCTGCTCCTGACCGGGGCCGAGGCGGCCTGAGCCGTCGACCGACCGACCACCGACCGAGAGGCGACGAGGACGTGACACGTGTCCTGTATCCGGGATCCTTCGATCCGGTGCACAACGGCCACGTCGAGATGGTCGAGACGGCCGCAGGGCTGTTCGAAGAGGTGGTGGTGGCAGCCCTCATCAACCCGTCGAAGGGTGACAGCCTGTTCGACCTCGACGAGAGGATGGCGATGCTCGACGAGTGCTTCGCCCCCCTCGCCAACGTCCGGACCACCATGTTCGACGGCCTGGTGGTCGACCTTGCAGCCGAGGTCGACGCAGACTTCATCATCAAGGGCCTGCGGGCCGTGTCCGACTTCGAGAGCGAGCTCCAGATGGCACAGATGAACGCCGCCATATCCGGGGTACAGACGCTCTTCCTGCCCACGGCCACCCGTCGGTCGTTCCTGGCCTCCCGCCTGATCCGCGAGGTGGCCCGCCTGGGCGGTGACGTCAGCCAGATGGTGCCGGTTCCGGCCCGGTCCCGTCTCGAGAACCGGTTCCCCGGGTGACCGACCCCACCCAGCACCCACCGTCCCTCCCGACAGTGGAGACGGTTCAGGCGGCAGGGGGCACCCCCGCTCCCGCCACGACGGATCCGTACCGGCCGCCGCAGATCGAGACGATCCTCCGCCAGCTCCGGGAGGTGGTGCTGAACGCCCGACCGATGCCGCTGTCGGCCTCGTCGATGCTCAACAAGGAGGAACTCCTCGGCCTGATAGACGAGGCCAACGTCAGGCTTCCCGAGGAACTCCGGGCGGCCCGCTGGCTGCTCAAGGAACGCGAGGAGTTCCTAGCCAAGGTGCGACGCGAGGGCGATGAGATCCTGGAGTTGGCCCGGTCGCGGGCCGAGCGACTCGTCCAGCGGACCGAGGTGGTGCGAACCGCCGAGCAGCGGGCCCGGCACCTGGTCGAGACGGCTCGTGAGGAGACCCGCAGGATGCGGCGGGAGACCGAGGACTACTGCGACCAGAAGCTGGGGAGCTTCGAATCACTGCTCGGCAGTACCCGGGATGCGATCGCCCAGGGACGGCGCCGGCTCCAGGAGACGGTGCTGGACCGGGATCGGGAGCGCCGGGCCACCGACGCGGCCGATGCGGCCCGGGAGGCCTCCACGGGTCGACCGGGCGGGACGTTCTTCGACCAGGACGCCGAGACCGGAGAGCCGTGATCCCGGCGGGCCCCACCCGTCGTCATCGCCGGCCGTAGCGAACCATGACCGACGTCCTGCGGATCCCGCTGGCCGTGCTGAGACGACGGGCCGATCCCCGCCGTATAGACGGGACCGTGGTACTCGACGACCTCCGGGTGGGAGCGGTGTCGATCCTGGACGGTCGGGTCGCCATCCGGCTGGAGGCCGAGGCCAGGGGTCGCGAGGTGGTGGTGACCGGCGAGCTGGCGGCCGACTGGGCGGCCGAGTGCCGACGCTGCCTGGAGCCGGTGGACGGTCGGTTGGACCTCCGGGTTCACGAGGTGATGGCGCCAGCGGTCGCCGTAGACGGCGGGACCACGGACGGTGACGGGTCCGACGTCTATCCGCTGGACGCAGACGTGGCCGACCTCGAGCCTGTGGTGCGCGACGCACTCCTGCTCGCCCTTCCGATCTCGCCACTCTGCGGTGAGGGCTGCGCCGGTCCGGACCCGGATCGCTTCCCGGCAGTCGGGGGTTCCCGGGTTTCAGCCGACGAGCCCGCCGGGGATCCCCGCTGGGCGGCCCTCGACGTGCTCAGGAAGGACGATCCGGTCGACGGGTAGTGCCTTTCGGTCGGTGGGCCACGTGTCACGACGGCGCCGGTTCCGGGTGGGTCCCGCTAGCCTCGTCGGGTCGCCCGGACCGGGTTCCACGGTCAGGGCGCCCATCTCCGTCCTGCCGACCGCCTCCGAGGAACAGACGATGGCCGTCCCAAAGAAGAAGACCTCCAAGGCCAAGGGCCGCAGCCGCCGGGCATCCGCATGGACCCTCGGCCGCGCCGCCCGGAGTGCCTGCGATCGTTGTGGCGCCACCAAGCGCCCGCACCGCATCTGCGGGAACTGCGGCTGGTACGCCGGCCGCCAGGCCGTCGACGTCGACTGACGACCACCGCCTGACCATGCTGCCCATAGCGGTCGACGCCATGGGCGGCGACCATGCACCTGGCGAGATCGTCGCCGGTGCCCGCCGGGCCCATGAGGAGCACGGCATTCCGGTGCTCCTCGTCGGCCGGCCCGAGGACCTCACCGACGTTGGCGAGATGGAGGTCCTCGAGGCCTCCGAGGTGATCGCCATGGACGCAGAGCCGGGCTCGAGCGTGCGTCGGATGAAGGACTCCTCGCTGGTCCGGGCCGCCGAGGCGGTCCGCGACGGTCGGGCCTCGGCCATGGTGAGTGCCGGCAATACCGGGGCGACGATGGCAAGCGCCCTGTTGCGGATGGGGCGCATCCCGGGTGTTGCCCGTCCGGCGATTGCCACCCTGATCCCGACGCCGGGTTCCACGCCCACGGTCCTGCTGGACTCCGGAGCCAACGCCGAGTGCAGTCCGGAATGGCTGGTCCAGTTCGGCCAGATGGGAGCCGTGTTTGCCCGCGACCGGTTGGGAATCGAGCGGCCGCGCGTGGCCCTCCTGTCGATCGGCGAGGAGCCCGGCAAGGGCAGCCCGCTCGTCAAGGAGGCCTACACCGCCCTGTCCGGGGCCGAGTTCGTCGGAGCTGAGTTCATCGGCAACGTCGAGGGCCGCGACCTGCTCACCGACGCCGTGGACGTGATCGTGACCGACGGCTTCACCGGCAACGTGGCGCTGAAGACCGCCGAGGGGGCGCTGAAGGCGCTCCTGACGGCGTTGTTGACCGCCATGGCCGGCCGGCCGGAGGCGCTGGCGGCAGCAGACGTGCTGGCCCCCGAGCTCGACGCCCTCTACCGGGAGTTCCATCCCGACACGTACGGCGGGGCGATGCTCCTGGGCGTCAAGGGCGTATGCATCATCAGCCACGGCTCCACCGGCGCCGTTGCGATGGCGAACGCCATCGGAGTGGGCGCCGAGATGGTGCGGGCAGACGTGGTCGGACACCTCACCGAGGCCGTGGCAGCCAGGACCTGATCCACCGGCCGTTCAGCCCCTTACATCCCCTTTGGACGAGGATCCGACCCGGAGGCCGTGGCCGGTAGGATGGTCCACCGGTCAGGGTGCCGGGCGGTCGTCCCAGACGGTCGGTCGAGCGCCACTTCCCGAACGCCGAGGAGCCGACGTGCCTGCAGAAACCCATGTCGAGGGTGCCCCGACCGGGCGCCAGGAGGTCCTGGAGATCGTCCAGGACCGCCTAGCCGACATCCTGGAGATCGAGCCGTCCGACGTCGGAGAGGGCGACTCCTTCGCCGACGACCTGAACGCCGACTCGCTTGCCCTGATCGAGCTGGTGGAGGCCCTCGAGGAGGAGTTCAGCGAACGATCCGCCGGCTTCCGGATCGATGACGACGACCTCGAGGACCTCAAGACGGTCCGCGACGCCGTTGACTATGTCGTCTCTCGCCTCGGCTGAGCCACGGTCCGTCGACCTGGCCGAGCTGGAGGCGGGCCTCGGCCACAGGTTCGGAGACCGTGAGCTGCTCGAGGGGGCGCTGACCCACCGGTCGTGGTGTGCCGAGCACGGCGGCACCTCCAACGAACGGCTGGAGTTCCTCGGCGACGCCGTGCTGGGCATGGCGATCGCCCATCGGATCTATCGGGTCCACCCGGACCTGCCAGAGGGCCACCTGGCCATGATCCGTGCCGCCGTGGTGAGCTCCGCAGCGCTCGCCGAGGTGGCCCGCGGCATCGGGCTGGGCGATGTCGTCCGCCTCGGACGCGGGGAGTCCGCGACCGGCGGGAGCGACAAGGAGTCCATCCTGGCCGACGCCCTGGAGGCGGTCATCGGAGCGGTCCACCTGGACGGTGGTCCGGCGGCTGTCGATGCGCTCGTGGGACGGGTCTTCGGCGATCGTCTGATCCGCGCCGCCGTCGATCCCGGCATCCAGGACTTCAAGACCCGCCTCCAGGAACTGGCCGCACGGGAGTCCCTTCCCAGCCCGCGCTACGTGCTGACCGACGAGGGTCCGGACCACGACAAGCGGTTCCACGCGGTGGTCGAGGTGGCCGGCTGGTCCCACGGTCCGGCCACGGGAACCTCCAGGAAGCGCGCCGAGCAGGCCGCGGCCCACCTGGCCTGGGAAGCGATCAGTGAGGCATCACCGACCACGACGAACATGGAAGCAACGTGACCATCGATCTGGAACTGCCCGAGGTGGAGACCATCCGCCACGCCCTCGACCGGGAGATAGCCGACCGCAAGGTGAAGAAGGTCGAGTTGGCCTCCATGGCCACGCTCAGTCGCTACCGGAACCGCAAGTCGTTCGCCGCCCAGGTGGAGGGTCGCAAGCTGGGCCCGGTCCGGCGCATCGGCCTGACCCTGGTCACCAAGCTCGACGGCGAGGACCTGCTGGTCATACGACCGGGCGCCGGATCGTGGATCCGGCGACACGCCGCCAGGGATGCGGTGGCCCCGGGTACAGAGGTCACGATCACGTTCACCATCGGGGGCCAGGTTCGCCTGGTCGACCCGGACGGCACCTCGGACCTCTGCGTGGTGGGCGCCGACGAGTTGTTGGACGAGTTCCCGGACCTCGCCGCGCCGGGGATCGACCCGGCCGGCGAGATGGTCCCCTGGACCGCCTTCGCTGGTCAGGTACTGGGCCGGGAGATGCCGCTGAAGGACCTTCTCTGCGACAAATCGGTGGTGGTGGGAGTGGGGGAGGTCTACTCGGACGAGATCCTCTTTCACGCCGGCCTGCGTCACGACCGCCTCAGCAACAGCCTGTCCACCCAGGAGGTCCGGCGGCTGCACGGAGCGCTGATCTCGGTGATAAACGACGCCGTGAAGTACCGGGGCACCGATCTGGAGGACCGGCCCTTCGTCGACGTGTACGGCGAGCCCGGCACCTACGGAGAGCACCTAGCCGTCTACGGCCGGGCTGGTGCCCTCAGCGAGCGCAACCGGACGCCGATCCAGCGGGTCAGGTACAAGGGTCGCTGGACCTACTTCTGCGAGACCCAGGTCTGACCAGCGCCGGATGACGGGCGCGCGACCGCGCCCCCTGTACGCGCCTAGGGTGGCGCACATGGTGAATGACACCCGTGTAATTCGGGGCTCGTCGACGCGTGAGCCGACGTGTTCCTGAAGCGGCTGTCCATCAAGGGCTTCAAGTCGTTCGCGGACACTGCGACGCTGGAGATGGAGCCCGGGGTCACCGTTCTGGTGGGTCCAAACGGAAGCGGCAAGTCCAACGTCGTCGATGCCATCGCGTGGGTGCTCGGCGCCCAGGCTCCGAGCTCCGTGCGGTCCCAGAAGATGGACGACGTCATCTTCGCCGGCACCGCCACGCGGGCCGCCCTGGGTCGGGCGGAGGTCTCCCTGACCATCGACAACTCGTCTGGACTGCTGCCGGTCGAGTTCGGCGAGGTGACCATCGCCCGCACGCTGTTCCGGAGCGGGGACAGCGAGTACTCGATGAACGGCGCACCCTGTCGGCTGCTGGACATCCAGGAGGTGCTCTCCGACGTCGGTGTCGGTCGCCAGCAGCACGTCATCATCTCCCAGGGCCAGATCGACGCCGTCCTGAACGCCCGCCCCGAGGAACGGCGGATGATCATCGAGGACGCCGCCGGAATCCTGAAGTACCGGCGTCGCAAGGAGAAGGCCCAGCGACGCCTGCGGTCCACCGAGGCCAACCTGGACCGGTTGTCGGACCTCCTGCGCGAGGTGCGCCGACAGGTCCGACCCCTGGAGCGACAGGCCGACGCGGCTCGTCGCCACGGTGACCTGGTCGACGAGCTCACCGCGCTGCGGCTGCACCGGGCGGGAAGGGAGTTGACCGCCCTGAGGACGAAGGCCCGTGACGAGGCCGGGCGGCGAACCGTCCTGAGCGCCGACCAGTCCACCCACACGGCTGCCCTGGCCCGCTTCGATGCCGAGGTGACGGCGGCAGAGGCCGAGCTGGCGACCCGGGGGGGTGACGACCTGGGCGACAGGTTGGTGCGCCTGGAGGCCCTACGGGAGCGGGGTCGTGGTCTGCGGGCGGTGCTCGTCGAGCGGCTCAGGGGGATCGAGCGCGAGCGTTCGACGTTGGTCTCCCAGCAGGTGGTCGTGGGCCTCGAGGCCGAGCTGGAACGCTCCGAACTGAAGTCCGACGAACTGGACGCCGAGGCGGAGCGCCTCACCCCGGAGGCGGAGCGCCTCGCTCTGGCTCAGACGGAGCTGGCGGCCGATCGGGCCTCGTTCGAGATGGCCTGGTCGGAGGGCGTCCTTCCCCTCGGCGGGTACGCCGCGGAGTCCCGGGGCGAGTTGGGGGTGCTGCGGGCCGCCGTGGCACAGGCGGGCGGCGAACGGGACCGCCTGACCGTCCGGCTGGATGGGATCGACACCGCGTTGGCCCGACTCGACGAGGAGGCCGACAGCCTGAGGGCGGACCTGTCGGTGGGCGAGTCGGCGGAGGAGCCGCTGGTGGCCGGCATGGCTTCGGCCGAGGCACGCGCCCACGAGGCGGCCATCGGACGGAACGCCGCCTGGGAGCGGGTGGTGGCCGCCGAGGCCGAGGCCCGGACGGCCGGTGCCCGGGTGGATGCGCTGGTCCTGGCCCTGGACGAGGCCCGGTCGAGGGCCGGTACCGAGCACCTGGCGGGCATCGACGGCGTGCTGGGCACGCTGTTGGACCTGGTCGAGGTGGAGGAGGGCTTCGAGGCGGCATTCGAGGCTGCCGCGGGATCGGCCCTGGACGCGGTCGTGGTCAGCGGCCCGGACCACGCCAGGGAGGCCCTGGCGGCACTGCGTGACGGGCGGCTGTCAGCGGCGGTCCTGGCCCTGGACGTCGGATCCACCGGTCGGACGGCGCCGGGATTCGGATTACCGGTCCGGCCGCGGGTGCGGGCCCTCAGCCCGGGCGTCGACGGTCTGCTGGACCGCCTGCTCGGCCACGTGGTGATGGTCGACGGCGACCTCGGATCCGTCGTCGATCTGGCTCTGCGCCATCCGGAGGATGTCATGGTCACCCCGGCCGGGGATCGGTTCGCTCCGTCGGGCTGGCGGATCGGTGGTGACGGCCGGGGGGCGACCGGAGCGGCGCTGGCCGACGCAGAGCGCCGGATGGCCTCAGCCGAGGTGGAGCATGCCGATGCCACACGGGCGCTGGACCTCGCCGAACGGGCGACCGGTGATGCAGACGACGAGGTGGCCCGTCGCAACCGCGAGCTGGACGAGCACGATGCCCGGTTCACGGCGTCGGCCGAGGCCCTCCAGCGCCTTCAGGTGGAGCGCCGGGACCTCTCCAACGAGGCCGGGTCCCTGCGGACGCGCCTGGGAGAGCTGGAACAGCGCCTGGAGGACGAGAACCGTCGGGTCGCCGACCTCGACGAGCGCCTTCCCGACCTGGAGGCCGCCGAGGAGGCGTCGATACAGGAGGCCCGGCGCATGAACGCCGCCCGGACCGCTCTGGAGGAACGGGCGGCCGACCTGGGTGCCCGCCGGACCGGCCACGACGTCCAGGCAGCAGAGGTGACCGGCCGGCAGGCCGTCGTCCGGGCCCGCGTCATCGAGCTGCGGAGCCGGCTGGGCCAGCTCACGGACGAGCGGGAGGTGGCCGCCTCCCTGCGCGACGACCTGGTCGGACGCGAGACGGCCAGCCGTCGCCTGATGGGGGAGTTGGACGGCCGGATGGCCGTGGTCGACATCCGGCTGGACGCGCTGAGGGAGCGCCGCCGGCAGCAGTCGGAGCGCGTCCGTGCCGTCGCCGTCCGCCTGGACGGCCTCCGGAGGGAGCGCTCGTCTGCGGAGATGGCGCTGCGGGAGACCCGTGATCACCTGTCCCGACTCGAGATCGACAGGGCCGAGACGAGGATGCGCATCCAGAACGTCACGGAGGCCATCCGGAGCGAGTTCGACCGCGAGCCCGAAGCAGCGCTGGACGCCCCGTGCCCCGGGCTGGCCGAGGGGGTCACGGTCGCCTCCCGGGTGGCCGAACTGGAGCGCGAGCTGAAGTTGATGGGGCCGATCAACCCCCTGGCACTGGCCGAGTTCGATGCGCTGAGGGAACGCCACGAGTTCCTCCAGGGGCAGCTGGACGACATCCGTTCCACCCGGACGGAACTCCGCAAGGTGATCCGGTCGGTCGACGAGGAGATCGTCTCGGTATTCGCCGCCGCCTTCGCCGAGGTCTCGTCACACTTCACCGACCTGTTCGAGGCCCTGTTCCCCGGTGGCCAGGGGCGCCTCCGCCTGACCGATCCCGACGACCTGCTGGAGACGGGCCTCGAGGTGGAGGCACGGCCGTCCGGCAAGAACGTGAAGAAGCTGTCGCTGCTCTCCGGTGGCGAGCGGTCGCTGACGGCGCTGGCCTTCCTGTTCGCCGTCTTCCGCAGCCGACCCTCGCCGTTCTACGTGATGGACGAGGTCGAGGCTGCCCTGGACGACGTCAACCTGCACCGCTTCCTCGGCCTGCTGGAGCAGTTCCGGGACGATGCCCAGCTGCTGGTGGTCAGCCACCAGAAGCGCACGATGGAGGCCGCCGACTGCCTCTACGGGGTCTCGATGGCGCCGGGCGGATCGTCGCGGGTGGTCAGCGAGCGTGTGGAGGCCGAGCGCGTCGCCAGGCGCCTCAGCGTCCTCACCAACGGCTGACGCAGCCCGGCCGCGGCCGGAGAGCCGGAGCGCTGGGAGTACCGTCGTCACCGTGCGCATCCTCGTGGTTGACGACGAGGCCGACCTGCTGGACGCAGTGGCCCGGGGGCTCCGGCGGGAGGGCTATGCCGTCGACACCGCCACCGATGGTGTCGAGGCGCTGGCCAAGGCCGGTTACACCCCGTACGACCTGATCTGCCTGGACCTGACCATGCCCGGTATCGACGGGCTCGAGGTCTGTTCGACGCTGCGTGCCGATCCGACCGGCGAGTTCCCTCCCCGGATCCTGATGCTGACGGCCCGGGACACGGTCGAGGACCGTATCCGGGGCCTCGACGTGGGTGCCGACGACTATCTGGTCAAGCCCTTCGCCTTCGACGAGTTGTCGGCCAGGATCCGGTCGTTGCTCCGACGCGATCCCGGTCGCTCGGGGGCGGTCCTCGAGGTGGGCGACGTTGTGGTGGACACCGCCCGCCACAGGGCCCGTCGTAACGACAGGGACCTCGACCTGACAGCCAAGGAATTCGCCCTGCTGCGGTACTTCATGAGTCGACCCGGCGAGGTCGTCTCCCAGGAGGAGCTGCTGGACCATGTGTGGGACGAGCACGCCGATCCGTTCACCAACACCGTGCGGGTGACCGTCGGGACGTTGCGCCGCAAGCTCACCCTGGACGGTGAGGTGGCGCTGCTGGAGACGGTGGTGGGTTCCGGCTACCGGCTGCTCGACGGGAACGACGCCCCGTGAGCCGATCGGACGTCGGCCTGGCCGGGCGGATGCCGGACCGGTTCGGGAGCCTCCGTACACGGCTGGCCCTGCTGTACTCGATCGTGCTGTTCGCCCTGGCGGCCGTGATGGTCGGTGGCATCTACCTGGGCCTCTCGCGGGCGCTGTCCGACGAGCCCATGTCCAGGTTGGCCAGGTTCGAGCAGCTGGTGGCGGAGGACGGCGTCGACCAGCCTTCGCTGGCACCGGACGACCACCTGGACAGGCCGTGGCTGGTCATCTTCGAGGCGGAGGTGAACCGCCGCGCGCTGGAGCGCCTCCGGGCCTATTCGTTCACCGCCCTGGGTGGCCTCTTCCTCGGGAGCATCGCGGTGGGCTGGTACGTGGCCGGCCTGGTCCTACGACCCATCGGACGTATCTCGGCGGTGGCCCGGGAGATAACGGCGACCGACCTGTCACGTCGGATCGACCTGGGTGGGCCGTCGGACGAGCTGCGGGACCTGGCCGACACGTTCGACGAGATGCTCGGTCGACTTGACGAGTCCTTCGAGGGGCAGCGGCGCTTCGTGCAGGAGGCGTCACATGAGCTCCGGAACCCGCTGGCCGTGCTGCGGACCAACCTCGACGTCGTGATGGCCGATCCGGATGCCGGACCCGAGGACTTCCGTGCCGCCGGCCTGGTTGCGGTACGGGCCGCCGAGCGCATGTCGGTGCTCGTGGACGACCTGCTGCTCTACGCCCACCACGAACGGCCGGACAGCCGCCGTGAACCGATCGACCTGGGCACGGTGGTGGCCGAGACGGTCGAGGACTTCGTGGCGGCGGCGTCGCGTGACGGGGTGGGGCTGGACCACGACCGGTCCACGGGCCTGGACGTGGTGGGTGACGCGGCGGCGCTGCGACGTGCCATCGCCAACCTCCTGAGCAATGCCATCAGGGTCTCGGATTCCGGCGGTCGGGTACGTGTGACCACGGGCAGGGACGACGAGATGGTCTGGGCCTCGGTAGTCGACGACGGTCCCGGCCTCCCGATCGACCACCTTGACCGGGTGTTCCAGCGGTTCTGGCGCGGGGACCGCGCCTCGGCAAGGGAGGCCGGGCGCTCGGGCCTCGGGTTGGCGATCGTGAGACAGATCGCCGAGGGGCACGGCGGGCGTGCCACCGTCCGCTCGACGGTCGGTGACGGGGCCACGTTCACCCTCTGGCTGCCCCGCTACGTGGATGCCTGATCCGGCCGCGTCGGGTTTCGGTGGCAAGCGGCCTATTTTCAGAGCCATGAAGGACGATTCCGGCCACCAGGACCGCACCGTCGATCGTCGGAGCATCGAGGTGGGTGGAGACCGGTCGGATCCCCCGGCGTTTCCCGGCCTCCTGCCGGCACCCGTCCCGCCGATACAACCGCCGGTTCGGATCAGTGGGCGGGTCATCGCCGGGCTGTTCGCAGTGGCGGTCCTCGTGGCGGCCCTGGTGGCCGGTGCCGTCGCCGGCTGGGTCTTGCGGGGCGAGGGCGACCAGGTGGAGACCGGCGTGTCATCCGAGACGCTGGCAGCGGTGATCGGGAGCGTGGTGGCACGCGACGGTGCGACCGTGGATGTGGCCACGGAGGATGCCATCCGGGCGATGTTGACCACCGAAGGCCTCTCGGAGGCCGAGGTCGTATCTCTCGTCGAAGGGGTCATCTCCGAACTCGAGGCCGTCTCGACCGACGACGTGGAGGCCATCGTGGCCGATCGCCTGTCAGCCGCTCCGGGACTCTCGACCGACGACGTGGAGGCCATCCTGGCCGATCGCCTGTCAGCCGCTCCGGGACTCTCGACCGACGACGTCTCGTCGATAGCAGCCTCGATCGTCGCCGAGGCGGCCGGACTCTCGGCCGACGAGGTCGAGGCCATGGTCGGCCGACTCCTTGACGAGTCGGCAGGCCTGACCGTCGGAGAGGTGGAGTCGCTGGTGACCCGCCTCTTCGCCGAGGCGCCGGTGGACGACTCGGGCGACGAACCGGTGGTCGCCGTGGCGGAGGCACTGTTCGACTCGGTGGTACTCGTCTCGGTTCCCGGGGAGGGCTTCGGATCCGGCATCGTCTTCGACGAAGAGGGGCGGATCGTGACCAACGCCCACGTGGTGGACGCCGCTGTCGAGGTGGTGGTCACGCTTCCGAACGGCAGGGAGATCTCCGCCGAGGTGATCGGCGTGGACGTCCGTCGTGACGTCGCCGTCCTGAAGCTGGCCGAGGGCCAGGACAGCCTGGTCCCGGTGGTGTTCGCCTTCAACAGTGACCTGGAGGTCGGCCAGCTGGCGGTGGCGCTGGGAAGCCCGTTCGACCTGGATCGCACGGTGACCGCGGGGATAGTGAGCGCCCTGGGTCGCGTCATCGACTCCTACGGGTGCCAGTCGGGCGTCGGCGCCGAGTGCGCCGGCGTCGCCATGATCCAGACCGATGCACCGATCAACCCGGGGAACTCGGGCGGCCCGCTGGCCGATCGCAACGGGCGGGTCATCGGCATGAACACGGCGATCCAGAGCACCGGGTTCGGCCTGGCCGGCAACATCGGCGTGGGGTTCGCCATCCCCAGCGACACGGTGGTCCTCGTCGCCCGTCGACTGATCCTCGGTCAGCCGGTGGGAACCGCCTGGCTGGGCATCCGTGGAGAGACGCCGACGGACGGCCGTACTGGTGCCGTGGTCGTCGAGGTCGTGGAGGGGTCACCGGCCGACCAGGCGGGCCTGCACGTCGGTGACCGCATTTTCCGTTCCGACGGTCGGGCCATCCGGGACATGTCCTCGCTGCGGGCCGACATCCAGATCCGGCTGCCCGGGGAGCGGGTCGACCTGGAGTACGAGCGTGACGGGGCGACGGGCGTCGCTGAGGTCGAGCTGGGGGCGCTGGACGACCATTTCGCCGAGTAGTCGGTGGCTCCGGGCGCTCCGGCCGGGGACCGGACCCCACCGGTAGGCTGCGGCCCCCATGGGTCTCCGTTCCAGCCTCGGTCGCGCCCGCGACGCCTGGTCCACGCACCTGGCAACGGTGCGGGCGGCCGGATCGGTCGACGACCGGACGTGGGAGGACCTGACCGACGCGCTGCTGCTCGCCGACATCGGGGTGTCCACCACCGAGGCCCTGATCGCAGGGGTCCGCCATCGGGTGGGCATGGACGGCGTCGACGAGATCGAGGGAGTCCTGGGCCTCCTCAAGGAGGAGATCCTGGGCCGACTGGGTGGGGCTGACCGTTCCCTGGCGGTCGGGGGTTCGCCGTCGGTGTGGCTGTTCGTGGGCGTGAACGGGGTCGGCAAGACGACCACCATCGGCAAGCTGGGCTGTCGGGAGGTGGCTGCCGGTCGAAGCGTCGTGTTCGCCGCGGGTGACACCTTCCGTGCCGCAGCCGCCGACCAGCTGGCCGTATGGGCCGACCGTGCCGGCTCCAGCCTGGTCCGGGGCGCCGAGGGAGCCGATCCCGGATCGGTGGTCTTCGACGCCGTCGAGCACGCGGCGGCCCGTGGTGCCGACCTCGTGTTGGCCGACACGGCGGGGCGGGTCCACACGAGGGGCAACCTCATGGACGAGCTCACCAAGGTGCGACGGGTAGCGGACAAGGGTGCCGGCACGGTGACCGAGACGCTCCTGGTCATAGATGCCACCACGGGCCAGAACGGCCTGGTGCAGGCCCGCCAGTTCGCAGCGGCCGCCGACGTGACGGGCATCGTGCTGACGAAGCTGGACGGGTCGGCCCGCGGCGGGATCGTCGTGGCCGTGCAGGACGACCTCGGCATTCCCGTGAAGCTGGTGGGCGTGGGGGAGGGTCTGGACGACCTGGTGTCCTTCGACCCCCGGGACTTCGTCGACGCGCTGTTCGCCGTCGACGCGGTGGCCTGAGGCAGGGGCCCGGAGGGGACGATCCGTGTTCGAGGGTCTGAGCAGTCGATTCGAGGTAATCCTCCGGAAGGTCCGCGGAAGGGGCCGCCTGGGGCCCGAGGACATCGAGGAGTTCCTGGGCGAGATCCGGGTGGCCCTCCTGGAGGCCGACGTACACCTCGGTGTCGTTAGGACCCTGCTGGACCGGATAGGGGAACGCGCCGTCGGGTCCGAGCTGGGCGGGGCACTGAATCCCGGCCAGATGGTCGTGAAGATCGTCCTCGAGGAGCTAACCGAGGTCCTGGGTGGCGAGACGTTCCGGCCCGCCTATGCCCCCAAGCCACCCACGATCGTCCTCCTGGCAGGACTACAGGGATCCGGCAAGACGACGGCCGCCGCCAAGCTGGCCCGCTGGTACAAGGGCCAGGGCCGGAACCCCATGCTGATAGGTGCCGACCTCCTGCGTCCCGCTGCCGTCGAGCAGTTGCGGACGCTCGGTGGCCGTATCAACGTGCCCGTGTTCAGCGAGGCGACCGATCCGGTGTCGGTGGCACGAGCCGGCCTGGCCGAGGCGGTGGGCCTCGGTCGCGACGTGGTGATCTGCGATACGGCCGGTCGCCTGGCCATCGACGAGGACCTCATGGCCGAGGTGGCCGAGATCTCCGGCGCGCTGCAGCCCCACCACACCTTCCTGGTCATCGACGCCATGACCGGGCAGGACGCGGTCACGACGGCGGAGGCCTTCCATGCCCGCCTCGGACTGGATGCCCTGATCATCACCAAGCTGGACGGTGACGCCAGGGGTGGCGCCGCCCTGAGCGTCAAGGAGGTGGTCGGTCGGCCGATCGCCTTCGCATCGAGCGGCGAGACGCTCGAGGACTTCGAGCCGTTCCACCCGGACCGCCTGGCCGGGCGGATCCTGGGGATGGGTGACGTCGAGACGCTCATAGAGAAGGCGGAGGAGACCTTCGCCGAGGAGCAGGCGGAGGCCGCGGCAGCCCGCATGCTCGAGGGCACGTTCACCCTCGAGGACTTCCTCGAGCAGGTTCGGGCGCTCCGGAAGATGGGGTCTATCAGCAGCATCATGGGGATGGTTCCCGGCATGGCCCGGCAGGTCCGCGACCTCGACGCTGAGGTGGACGAACGCCGAATCGACCGGGTAGAGGGGATCATCAACTCCATGACCCCGGCCGAGCGGGTGGATCCGGACGTCATAGACGGTTCGCGTAGGGCCCGTATCGCAGCTGGCAGCGGCACCCAGGTGGGCGAGATCAACCAGTTGGTGAAGCAGTTCCGCGAGATGCGCAGGATGATGAAGCAGATGGGTGCCACGGGCCCGGGCCGGAAGAAGGCCGGCCGCGGGAAGAAGAAGGGTCGCGGCGGCCGGACCACCGCCAGGGGGCCGGCGCCGATCGACGGGAAGGTCGGTGGGAAGAAGGGCCTGTCCCTGCCCGGCCTGGGCGAGCTGCCTGCCAGCCCGGGACCATCCTCCAGCGGACTGGACAGCCCGGGCACCTGGCCCTTCGACTGATTCGGCCTCGAGCTGCGTCGACGGTCACCTCCCGTTCTGGACGGCGGTGCTGGAAAACCGGGCGGATCACGGCAGACTGTTCCGACCGAACGGGCGCATCATCGCCCTGCCCGGATTCCGCCCCGCCTGATCGTGCGGGGACGCAACGAGAAGAGAGTGGTACCGACGTGGCCGTGAAGCTCCGCCTGATGCGGATGGGCAAGAAGAAGCAGCCGACCTACCGTGTGGTGGCCGCCGACTCGCGCAAGGCGCGAAATGGGCGGATCATCGAGGCGGTCGGCTTCTACGACCCCCGCCGTGATCCGTCCGTGATCGAGATCGACAACGAGAAGGCCGTCGGGTGGCTGCGCAACGGCGCCCAGCCGACCGAGCGCGTCGAGAAGCTCCTGAAGATCACCGGTGCCTGGGACGAGTTCAAGGGCCAGCCGGTCGGCACCAGTGGTGCGCAGGTGCCCAAGGTCGAGGAGGCTGTGGTCGAGGAGGCTGTGGTCGAGGAGGCTGTGGTCGAGGAGGCTGTGGTCGAGGAGGCTGTGGTCGAGGAGGACCCGTCATGAGCGCAGAGGCACCGATCGCCGAGGGCGTCCTGGAATACCTGATCAGGTCGATCGTCGAGGAGCCGGACGAGGTCCGCATCCAGACCTCGGGCGACGAGCGTTGCACATTCTCGGTGACGGTCGCCGACGGTGACATGGGTCGGGTGATCGGCCGTCGGGGTCGGGTGGCCAACGCAATCCGGACCATCGTCCGGGCCGCGGCGGTCCGTGACGAGACCGAGATCGACGTCGACTTCGTCGACTGACCGTCCTGTGGACGGTCGACCGAGCCACGACGGTCCGGTCCTCCTGGAGGTCGGCCGGATCGACAAGCCCCACGGGCTCCGTGGGGAGGTCGTGGTCAGCCTGATCACCCCGCGACTGGAGCGCCTCGCTGCCGGCTCCGTCCTCCAGACCGACCGCGGTCCGGTGACCGTTCAGTCCAGCAGGCCGCACCAGCACCGTTTCCTGGTCCGATTCGACCGGATTACCGATCGCGACGCTGCCGAGGGCTGGCGCGGCGTGGTGCTCTCGGCGCCACCGGTGCTGGACGCCGATGACGACACCCTCTGGCTCCACGAGCTGGTCGGAGCGACCGTGGTGGACCAGCACGGCACATCGCACGGCACGGTCGTCGCCCTCCTCGACAATCCGGCCAGCGACCTGCTGGAGCTGGCAGACGGTCGCCTGGTCCCCCTGGTGTTCGTGGTCGGCCACGAGCCGGGCGTGCGCATAGACGTGGACGTCCCCCCGGGCCTGTTGGACGACGGGTACGTCGAGGGCCGGGAGGATGCCCCGTGACCCTCCGGATAGACGTCCTCACGATCTTCCCCGCCATGGTCGAGGGCTATGCGGCCGAGAGCATCCTCGGGCGCGCTTCGGCGGCCGGGCACCTCGACCTCCGGGTCCACGACCTCCGACTGGCCACCACCGACGTGCACCGGACGGTCGACGACAGCCCGTTCGGTGGGGGGGCCGGCATGGTCCTCATGCCCGAGCCGGTGTTCGCCGCCGTCGAGGCGGTCGAGCCGCCCCGACCGCTCATCCTCATGGGTCCCGCAGGTCGCTCCTTCGACCAGTCGGTGGCTGGCGAGTTGGCCGCCCTGGACGGGTTCTCGCTGCTGTGCGGTCGATACGAGGGGGTCGACGAGCGGATTCGGACCGACCTCTGCGACGACGAGCTGTCGATCGGCGACTTCGTGCTGGCAGGCGGGGAGTTGGCGGCGCTCGCCGTCGTCGAGGCCGTGGCCCGTCTCCGACCCGGCGTGCTCGGCAACTCTGCCTCGCCCGAGGAGGAGTCCTTCGCCGACGGCCTGCTCGAGTACCCGCACTTCACCCGACCGGCCGACTTCCGGGGCATGGAGGTGCCCGACGTGCTCCGGTCGGGCGATCATGCCCGGATCGGCCGGTGGCGCCGGGCATCGGCCCTGGCCCGGACCATGGCCAGCAGACCCGACCTGATCCTGCGTCGAGGCGGATTGTCCGAGGCCGATCGGGCGCTGCTCGACGAGTTCGACCTGCCCGGGGACTGAGCCGGACGACACAGGGGGTCGCCCACGGCCTCCGGTGTCGTCATCGGCGCGCGGCCGTATGCTGGCGGACCGGTCCGCAGCCCGGACCAGACACCCGCCGCTCCCC